>Ga0307420_1000114_pt1 | contig 36799 bp, 29 predicted proteins | sample SalMarWE160240MG_2_FD_202167 | JGI IMG/M metagenome (GOLD analysis project Ga0307420, IMG submission 202167) | Salt marsh sediment microbial communities from the Plum Island Ecosystem LTER, Massachusetts, United States - WE1602-40 | ecosystem: Environmental > Aquatic > Marine > Intertidal zone >... | reverse complement strand
GGAAGTATTGAAATCAGAGGGGCAAGGGTTCACAATTTAAAGAATATCACTGTAAGTATACCAAGAAACAGGCTGGTTGTAATAACGGGAGTTTCGGGTTCAGGGAAATCATCACTCGCTTTTGATACTATTTATGCAGAAGGTCAGAGAAGGTACGTAGAGAGCCTGTCGGCTTATGCCCGCCAGTTCCTTGGCAGGATGAACAAGCCGGAGGTTGATTTTATTAACGGCATCCCCCCTGCCATTGCCATAGAACAAAAGATAAATTCACGCAATCCCAGATCCACCGTTGGAACATCAACCGAGATTTATGACTACATGAGGCTTTTTTTTGCCAGAATCGGGCGCACCTATTCTCCTGTTTCAGGCAGGGAGGTAAAAAAACATAGTGTTGATGATATAGTCAGCTTCCTGGCATCTCTTCCGGAAGATACTAAGGTCATAATCACCTCTTCTGCAGAAATACCCGAAAACATTAATGTAAAGGAATACTTTAACTTTCTCAGCAAGCAGGGATTTGACAGAATTGAATCAGAAGGTGAACTTATCAGAACCGATGAAATAACGAATCCTGAAGATTATAAACCCGGACAGCGGGTTAATATAGTTATCGACAGACTAATTATCACTCACTCGGAGGACAATTTCAGCAGGGCAGCCGATTCTGCCCAGACTGCTTTTCAAACAGGTAAGGGTTATTGTCAGGTGTTGATGCAGGGAGAAAAGAAAATCAGGAGAGAGAGTTTCTCAAATAAATTTGAAGCTGACAGCATACAGTTTGAAGAACCGTCTGAATATCTCTTCAGCTTTAATAATCCTATCGGTGCATGTCCTGTTTGCGAGGGATACAGTAAAATTATCGGCATCGATGAAAATCTTGTAATTCCTGATCAAAACCTTTCTGTATACGATGATGCTATTGCATGCTGGAAAGGTGAAAAGATGAAAAAATGGAAGGAGCGTCTTATTAACAACTCCAATCTCTTTGATTTCCCGATACATAAACCATATTACCTGCTTTCCGAAGAGAAGAAAGAGCTCTTGTGGAAAGGGAACAAATACTTTTACGGATTAAACCGCTTTTTTCAGTACCTGGAAGAGAAAAAATTCAAGATCCAGTACAGGGTTCTTCTGAGCAGGTATCGTGGTAAAACCACCTGCCCGGAATGTAAGGGTTCAAGATTACGTAAAGAGGCCGGATATGTAAAAGTTGCCGGGAAAACGATCCAGGAGCTTGTTAACCTTCCTGTGGACAATCTATTCAGGTTCTTCAGTGAAATATCTCTTTCTGATTCTGATGCCGCTATTGCAGAGAGGCTTCTGAAGGAGATAACAATAAGGCTTCGTTTTCTCATCGATGTCGGCCTGCCATATCTTACTCTCGACAGGCTCTCATCAACCCTTTCAGGCGGAGAATTACAGAGGATCAATCTGTCGACATCGCTTGGCAGCAATCTTGTCGGTTCAATGTATATACTTGATGAGCCGAGCATCGGACTGCATCCCAGGGACACTAATCTTCTCATAAAAGTATTGAAGGAGCTCCGTGATCTCGGGAACTCTGTAATAGTAGTTGAGCATGAAGAAGAGATCATCAGGGCTGCCGATGAGATTGTGGATATGGGTCCCGAGGCAGGCAGGCTCGGCGGTGAGGTCGTTTTTCAGGGAGGGCTGGATCTTACAAGCTTAAATCCTTCACTTACAGCTGGTTACCTGAGCGGCAGGCTCTGTGTACCGGTACCGGCAATAAGAAGAAAATGGAACAGTTATATTGAAATCAGGGGAGCCAGGGAAAATAACCTTAAATCGATAGATGTAAAGTTTCCGCTTCATACAATAACGGCGGTCACAGGAGTAAGCGGATCCGGAAAATCGAGTCTTGTATCAGATACTTTGTACAGGTATCTCTCAAAAAAAATATATGGCAATAATCTGAGGCCGGGTAGTTTCAGTGAGATCACAGGGGATATTGCAGGTCTCACGGGTACTGAGATGGTTAATCAGAATCCGATAGGAAAGTCAAGCAGGTCAAATCCGGTAACCTACCTCAAGGCATACGATGAGATAAGGAGGCTTTATTCCGAGATGCAGGCATCGGTACAGAATAACTTCAAAGCATCACATTTTTCATTTAACATTGAAGGAGGGCGATGTGAGGAGTGCCAGGGAGATGGAATAATACGGGTAGAGATGCAGTTTATGGCTGATGTAGAGCTTACCTGTGAAGTCTGTAAAGGCAAGAGATTCAAAAAAGAGATCCTTGAGGTCAGGTATCATGGTAAAAACATCTATGATATGCTTGAGATGACTATTGATGATGCTATTGACTTCTTCAATAATCATCCGGGAAAGAGTGAGAAGAGGATCATCAATAAATTAAAGCCATTATCGGATGTAGGACTTGGTTACATAAAAATGGGGCAGTCATCAAGCACTCTTTCCGGGGGAGAGAGCCAGCGTGTAAAGCTTGCCTATTTCCTGAGCCAGGAAATAGGCACCGGTCATATCCTGTTTATTTTTGATGAGCCTACCACAGGACTTCATTTTCATGATATAAACAAACTTCTTATATCATTAAATGCGCTTGTGGATCATGGCCATTCTGTAATTCTAATAGAACATAACCAGGAGGTTATAAAGAGCTGTGACTGGGTTATCGATCTGGGGCCTGAAGGCGGAGAAGATGGCGGTTATGTTGTCTTTGAAGGAAAGCCGGAAGATATCGCGAAATGCAAAAAATCGCATACCGGAAAGTATCTCGCCAGAAAGCTTGTTATGCGGTCCCCAATTTAAGGGCGAAAAACAGGGACGATGCATACAACGTCCCTGTAATATTTTCTGCTTAAGATATTATTTATTCAGTTTAAATCCGAACATTATAGCAACACATCCGCTTGCAGGTGTATCACCGGCCTGGTTAAAGGATGAAACCTTTATCACAAGTTTTAACTGCTGACTCGATTCAAGTTTAAAATCCCATGTGCTGGCATAGTTATTTTCCTTGTTCGAATAGAGAACATTTTTATTTATATCCATGATTTTAAACTCGATGGCAGGAAGGCTGCCCTCACCAACTATTGCAACCCTGTACTCCATATCGGAGTAAAATGTTTTATATAGTTCTGCCTCTTCGCCTTCAATAAGGACTGCTGCATGGTAGTTCCCGTCATGTGTATAGCTGGCAAGTTCAGGAAGACACTCTTTCCTGGCAAATGCCTTACACTGAGCATCAGTATAACTATTTAAGGCAAAGACAAATAATATAATAAGTGATATAGTCTTTAATAGTCTCATAGCATTTTATTTTACAAATGAATTTCTGATCTCAGCAACTACAACTGAAAGTTCCAAAAATACCTCCTGAGTCATATCTGTCTTTACTTCAGATTTCAATACTGTAGTGTTTGAGGCAGGATCAAATTCAGGTCTGACAGGTGATGTATTAATCTTTATCTTGTCGAAAACATTTTTAAGTTTTGCTACTTCGATCATCAGTTCATCTACAGCAGGATTTCCTTTACTACTATCAAGAAGATTCAGCAGTATGTCGATTGAAAGTTTCTGATCGATGATCCTTCCTACCAGTTTATTGGTATTTAACTCTTTCTTATCAACCAGCTGAGTAGAAATATAAAGTCCTTCCACCCATCCTCCAACCAGTACCATGGCAGCAGTTGCGGGCTGTCCATTATCTTCGAGGTATGAATTTGAATTCATGAAGGTCTGGGATACAATGTCCATGATAACCTCACTGTTGTTGATATTTTCCTCAAGCCGGTCAATATCCTCCTGTTCAATGGCCTTCAGGATACCCAGTCCATCAGCCATTTTCTTAGCTGCATTCATATAGTCGATCAGGAGCTGGGTTTGTTCGTATAAACTTGCAAAGCTCAGATCGCATGTGTAAGCACCCAGGTTAAGAGCCATTGACTTGCTTGTTACATATGTATTAACATTGGTAACCGGGTTCAGCAGGGCTTCATCGAATCTTGCTCCCGCAGATTTAATAAGCATTGCTGACTCAAGAGGAGAAGGTAATGCATTGAAAATCTTCTCTGCCTGCTTAATATCCTTTAATATTGCTGTATTATCCTGTGGTATTTCAACCGGGATCTCCTCCTCGGGTGCTTTTTTACCACCTTTACAGGCGGTAAGAAAACTGAGGATCAGTATGAATACAAACAAAATACCCGAATTAATTCTGTACTTTTTATTCATAATTTAAATATTTAATTTTCTAAACTTAATTAACGACTAAATTAGTATATTATTTTTATTTTTCAAAAACAGTGCCATGTAATTGATTTCATTTAAACTAAATTAAAATTCTTCAGATTTGATAAAGTCGGATAAAAAGCTCAGAGAACTTGCCATAATCCTCTCTCTTTTATTCATGATAAAGATACCCTGACACTGGAACTTATCTCAATACCTGACAAATAGTTAATCGTGCGATGAGAAGTATTTCATGAACTGGGTTCTTTCATAAACCACTGGTTTTTCATAATTCCGCATGTTAAGCTTCCCCCTGAATTCATCTACTGATCCGAATCCTTTTCTGTCCATCCATGTTTCTATTTGTTTGTTCATCTCCTTAATAAAATGTATACCCTTATTATACAATACCGAACAAACCTGTACTGAATGGGCACCGGCGAGCAGGTATCTTACAGCATCAGCACCGCTATGTACCCCGGTTGATGCTGAGATATCTATTTTTATATCCTGTGCGCTTGTCATAGCAATCCATCTGAGTACATGTCTTCTTTCACTTTCTGTGCTGAATATGGCAGCAGGAACAATATCGACTTTATCTATATTTATATCGGGTTCATAAAACCTGTTGAACAAAACTATCCCATTTACTCCTCTCATATAGAACTGATCAATCATATACAGGATATTGGAAAACCTGAATCCTATCTTCATAGCAATTGGTATTTTCACCTCTTTTTTCAGTTTTTCAATCAGCTCGAAATAAATTTTTTCTGAATCAACTGAGTTTTTCTTCCTGTCGAGGGGAAGGAAAAAGACATTTATCTCGAGTGCATCTGCTCCTGCACCAACAATATTTTTTGCAAAACCTGTCCATCCTTCAGTTGAAAAGCAGTTTATGCTGGGTATAACCGGAATACTTAGGATTTCCTTCGCTTTTCTTATAAGGGTAAGGTATTCTTCAACAGAATTGGATTTAATGTAATTTGCCAGATAATCATCAGCCTCAGGGTAACCCCCTGATGAGTGTATAGTACTAATATGATAATTTATCTGTTCTTCAAAAAGCGATTTAAGAACAACGGCGCCCGCGCCGCTATCTTCTGCCTCCTTAAGTAATCCGGGTGTCGATGTAAGCCTGCTGCTGCTGACAATAAGAGGGCTTTTAAGTTCCAGACCCAGGTATTTCACAGATAGTTTCTCCATATACTCATAAATTATTTAATTCACTAATAACCAATAACTAATTATGAATAACCAATCAATCTCTTTCCCCAAATATAATACTTCCAATCCTTATCATTGTACTTCCTTCTTCAATAGCTATCCTGTAATCGCCCGACATTCCCATTGATACTTCACTGAATGACGATTGATCATGGAAATACATGTTTTTCAGTTCATTAAAATAGCCATACAGGCATTTGAATTCCTGCCTCACTTGTTCATGATTATCGGTAAAAGTAGCCATTCCCATCACTCCACATAACCTCACATGGTCAAGCTGGCTGAATTCTTCCGATCCCATCATCTCCTTTACTTCGTCCATGCTAAAGCCGAATTTTGTTTCCTCCCTTGCAATATGGAATTGCATGAGGCAGTCTATCACCCTGTTAACTCTGGAGGCTTCTTTGTTAATGATCATGAGAAGCCTGAAGGTATCAACTGATTGTATCATAGCAATAAAGGGAACTATATATTTCACCTTGTTGCTCTGGAGATGCCCGACAAAATGCCATTCAATATCTCCCGGCAGCTTTTCCTTCTTTTCTGTAAGTTCCCGGAATCGGTTCTCTCCGAAAATCCTCTGTCCTGTATTATATACCTCAAGGATATTACCAACAGTCTTTGTTTTAGAGACCGCTACAAGCTTAACATGATTTGGTAACTCCTGTTTCAGGGAAATAATATTTGATGCAATATCCGGCATGATAAGAAATCAGATAGAGCAAAAATAACAAAACATGTTTGTAATTCGAGAAGAATTATAGATTATTCAAGCAAATGTATCACCAGTCCGCTTCTCAATTTAGGCTCAAACCATGTGGTCTTTGGAGGCATTATATTACCTGAATCGGCGATTGTTATCAGCTGTTTCATTGTAACGGGATATAGTGCAAATGCCACCTTCATCTCACCGTTGTCAACCCTGTTTTTAAGTCTCCTTATACCGCGTATACCACCTACAAAATCAATACGTTTTGATCTCCGTAAATCCTGTATGTCAAGGATCGGGGTAAGTATCTGGTTTGTCAGGATTGTAACATCAAGGCTGCCTACAGGATCGTTATCATCATAGGTTCCTTTTCGTGCTGAAAGACTATACCAGTTTCCTTCGAGATACATTGAAAAATTATGAAGCCTGCGGGGTTTATATATTCTGGCTCCCTTATTTTTTATTTCAAAAGCCTTTTCGAGACGTGAAAGGAATTCTTCAGCCGTTAATCCGTTAAGATCCTTTATTGTTCTGTTGTAGTCTATTATTTGAAGCTGATTATCGGGGAAATGAACTGCCAGGAAGTAATTATATTCTTCAGTCCCATCATGTTTGGGATTGTTTTCACGTTTCTCCTTCCCGACAAGAGCGGCGGCGGCTGTTCTGTGATGACCGTCAGCGACATATGTACAGGGCACTTTCGTTGCAAACAGCTTCTCGATCTGTTTGTTGGTATCACAATCACGAACCACCCGGAAATGGTGTCCAAATCCGTCTTCAGTAGTGAAATCATATTCAGGTTTTTCTTTTCTTATAATTTTTTCAACAATGGCATCTATCTCTTTTACAGCAGGATACGCCAGGAATACCGGTTCGATGTTGGCATTATTTGTTCTTATATGGATCATTCTGTCCTGTTCCTTATCGGGCCTTGTAAGCTCGTGCTTTTTAATTCTATCCTCCAGGTAGTCATCAACTGAAGCACATCCAACAATACCATATTGTGTGCGATCTGCCATAGTTTGAGCATAAATATAAAAATGAGGTTCCTTATCCTGTAACAGCCAGCCCTTTTTCTGCCAGAGAGCGAAATTGGTTACCGATTTCTTATATACCTCTTCAGAATGAGCGTCAATATCTGCCGGCAGGTCTATTTCTGCTCTTGTTATATGAAGCAATGAGCATTCTTTACCTTTTGCCATTGCCCTTGCCTCTTCTGTATTCATTACATCATAGGGCAGGCATACAAGATCTTCAGCTATAACGCGGGGAGGTCTTAATCCCTTGAATGGTTTTACAATTGCCATAAGCAATTTATTTCTACTTATTTAACCTGTATTTTTCAACTCCCCTGGTGAAATAATCTACTATTTGTCTTGCAGCTGCTGCGCCGGCATTAATATTTGCCTCTTCTGTCTGTGCACCCATCTTTTTGGCAGTAAAAATAAATCTTCCATTATACTTCTTTTTAAAGATACTTTTGCAATCAGGTTCAATATCAGATAGATATGAAAGGTCTTCGCGTTCTTCAAAGATTTTCAGAATACCTTCTTCATCAATCAGTTCTTTTCTTGCTGTATTGATAAGCACTCCATGCCGGGGCATCTTTTTAAGTAATTCATACCCTATTAATTTTCTGGTTCTGTCATTAAGGGGCATATGGAGTGAAATGTACTGACATCTCGAGTACATATCATCGACATTGGTACTTTGCTTTGCACTGTTATTCTTCATTATTCTTTCACTGACAAAAGGATCATACGCATAAATATCCATACCAAATCCGCGGGCAATATCAGCAACATATTTCCCCACATTACCAAAACCATGTAATCCTAGTGTTTTACCCCTTAGTTCACTGCCTGTTTTACCGCTGAATCCGCCGCGTATCTTATACAGAATTAATTCGAAAACAAGTTCCGCGACTGCATTGGCATTCTGTCCGGGAGTATTAATTGCAACAATATTATGTGCTGTACATGACTGAAGGTCAAGGTTATTATATCCCGCTCCTGCACGAACCACAATTTTTAGTTGTTTAGCGGCATTTAAGACCTCATTCGTAACTTCATCACTTCTTACTATTAAGCCATCAACATCAGTGACTGCATTCAGAAATAGTGAATTATCAGTATAATTTTCGAGCAATACAAGCTTAAAACCTGCTGCTTCAGTTACTTCACGAATTTGCCGTACAGCTACAGGGGAAAATGGTTTTTTGGTTGCAACAAGGATCTTCATTCTATGTGTATTCTTTAGTTGCTCTTCTCAAATTCCTTCATTGTTTCAATAAGAGCCTCAACACTTTCCCTCGGCAGGGCATTATAGGTAGAGGCCCTGAAACCACCTACCGAACGGTGTCCTGCAATACCTGTTATGCCTTTTGATTTTGCAAAATCAGAAAAAGATTGTTCAAGTTCCTTATATTCGTCGGCCATAACAAAGCATATATTCATAATTGAACGATCCTCAGGATCCTTTATGGTTGGAACGAACAGCTTATTTCTGTCAATTTCATCATAAAGCAACTGTGCCTTTTCAATGTTACGTTTCTGCATTTCTTTAACTCCGCCAAGCTCTTTCAGCCAAATGAGGGTTTGCTGTGCAGCAAAAACGGCAAAAACCGGGGGAGTGTTGAACATCGATTCTGATATTATATGGGTTCTGTAGTCCAATATTGTCGGGATCGGCCGTGTAACTTTTCCAAGAACATCGTCCTTAATAATGACAAGTGTCACCCCGGCAGGTGCAAGGTTTTTCTGTGCTCCTGCATATATAATGGCATATTTTGAAATATCAACAGGTCTGCTGAATATATCGGACGACATATCTGCCACAAGAGGTACGCCTGCATCCGGGTCCTTCTTAATTTCTGTACCAAATATTGTATTGTTGGTAGTAATATGAAAATAATCGACGTCGGATGGTACAACATAGTTTTTTGGTAAATAACTGAAATTCCTGTCTTTGGAGGAAGCCGCCTCAACAGCTTCACCATAGATCTTAGCCTCCTTGAAGGCTTTGCTGGCCCATGAACCTGTAACCAGATATGCTGATTTCTTAACCAGCATGTTCATCGGCACCATTGTAAACTGCAGGCTGGCCCCTCCGCTCAGGAAAATGACATGGTAATCTGAAGGTATCTCAAGTAACTCCTTAACAAGTGCAATAGTATCATTCATGCATGCAACAAATTCCCTGCTGCGGTGAGAGATCTCCAGAACGGATAATCCCGAGCCCGCAAAATCTTTTATTCCTTCTATTGTTTTATCAAGAGTGTATTGAGGCAATATTGAAGGACCTGCATAAAAATTGTGTTTTTTCATCATTATATTTCAGTTAGAAATTAATAAATGCAAACTATGGTTCGTGTAAAACTATTTATAATACTATCTCCTGTGTTAAAAGATTTACAAGTAATTAAATAAATTAGAAAGATCATTAACAAGAATCCCATTCTTTATCACAGGTATCTTATCAGTAAAATCGGATGTTAGACAGAAATGGATACAGTCATCCAGACCTTTATCTTTCAGCCGTGTGCGATGTGCAACCTTTTCGATATAACCTGAAAGATCATTTTTTGCCAATGACCATAAATCGAGTGAAGCCAGGGTAGAATCGCATATGGTATGGTACAGGCTGCTGTTCATGAGTCTTTCAGCCATAGCACCGGCACAAATGGTGTCTTCAAGGTTAAACCTGTTCTTCCATCCTGCACAGAATAGAACGACATCCTTTTCCTGGTTTATTATCCATCCGGTTAGGGCGCTTATATTCAGGAAAGAACCGATTACTATTGCATTTGCTGAGGCTGCCATTTTTATTATACCTGTACCATTCGTAGTACTGTATACTATTGTCCTGCCTTCTACTTTTTCGCGTGTGAAATTAAAAGGGGAGTTGCCAAAATCAGCAAAATCAAGGACAAATCCGTCGCGTTCAGCCGCTACAAGATAACCCTGCTTCTTATATTCCTTTGCCTCGTCTATTTCAGCTACCGGAATTATTGAAGCTGCCCCGTTGGCAAATGCCGTACAAATAGCTGATGTAGCACGCAGGATATCGATAACCACTACAATTGAATCTGCATGCTGATCAGGTTCATATAAAGCCGGTGAAAAACAGGTCTCAAGCTTACGTTTTACCATCAGAGTAATTTATTTCGATATATATCAAGGCGTTAGGGAGTTATTGTTTTATTGTCATTATTTATTATAAAATGGAAAGTTTACTACTTTGGCTTTAAGGTCTTTGTTCCTGATACGGATGAATATTCCCGTATCAGGTTTCCAGAATCCCTTAGCAAGGTATGCCATCCCGATACCCTGTTTCAGCATCGGCGACATTGTTCCTGATGTAACCTCTCCGATCATATTTCCGTTTTCATCAACAACTTTATAATGCTGGCGCGGAATTCCACGATCAATCATTACAAATCCTTTCAGCCTTCTGTCAACCCCCTCGTTTTTTTGTTTCAGAAGAAATTCTTTATCGATAAAATTCTTTGAATCAGTGAATTTGGTAATCCAACCCAATCCTGCTTCTATTGGTGATGTCTGGTCATTTATATCATTTCCGTAAAGACAATATCCCATTTCAAGCCTCAGAGTATCCCGTGCTCCAAGTCCTGCAGGTTTGATGCCAAACTCACTTCCTGCATTAAAGACAGCATTCCATAATCTTTGACCATCTTTATTTTCGACATATATTTCACATCCTCCGGCTCCGGTATAACCGGTTATAGAGAACAGAACATTTTTAATGCCGGCAAATTCAATCTCCCTGAAAGTATAATATTCCATATCAGTAACAGGGTATTCTGTCAGCATTTGCATTGCTTTCAGCGCAAGCGGACCCTGTATGCCTAATTGTGCAGTTTCATCAGATGCATTTATAAGGTCTTTTCCCGGAACCATACCAAATTCCGAGGCATGCTTAAGGCACCAGTTCCAGTCTTTTTCGATATTTGCAGCATTAACAACAAGAAGGTATTTTTCAGGATTGAACCTGTATACAAGCAGGTCATCAACAATGCCGCCCTTCCCATTTGGGAAGCAAGAATACTGGATCTTTCCATTAAAGAGATGCGATACATCGTTTGATGTTATATATTGAAGGTAATCAGTTGCATCAGGTCCTGTGATCCAGAATTCTCCCATATGTGATACATCAAAGACCCCAAGTTTTTCCCTTATTGTAATATGCTCATCGTTGATCCCGGAAAATTCAACTGGCATGTTATATCCGGCAAAAGGCACCATTCTGGCGCCTGCTTTAATGTGGAATTCTGTAAATGGAGTGTTTTTCATTTTTAACATCTTTAGATTTCATCATAAAGAGTGAAGTTAAAAGTAAAGATTAAGAGTAAAGAGAATGATGATTATCAGAATTCCAGAATTTTAAATTCAACCCTCCTGTTCATTTTCCTCCCTTCTGCAGTGGCATTATCTGCAATTGGTTGATCCGGTCCGTACCCCTTATATTCAAGACGGGCACGGTCAATACCTTTCTGTACAAGATATTCCACCACTGCCTGAGCCCTTGTTTCAGAAAGCTTTAAGTTCAGGGCTAAGCTTCCTGTATTGTCGGTATGTCCCGATATTTCAATACGCATCAGCGGATTATCTTCCAGAATACCAAGCAATCTATCCAGTTCAGTGTATGAGCTTGCTGTAAGCACTGCCTTGCCTGTCTCAAAGAGAATATTATTCAGAACAACTTTTTTACCGACTTTTACCTTTATGAGCGACACATCAAGATTGTATGACACACCGGAATATGTCTCAGGTATATTTACGCGTTTCATTTCTGACAGGAATCCGCTTGCCCTGAAGTCAACCATATATGATTTTTTCTCCGGCAGTTTTATCCTGTAACTTCCATCCACATCGGAACTTGCGGTTGTGCCTGCGACAAGATCGGTGGAATAGTCAATAATGTCAATCTTTGCCATTACCGGTTCATCTGTTTCCGAATCTGACACACGTCCTGTGAGGTATAATACCTCCTCAGGAGGTTCTGGCGCTATAACAGGCTCAGGTTCAGGAATAATTTCTTTTACAACCACCACAGTATCTCTTACGATAACAGTATCAGGTTGAGGCGGAGCAACCGGCAGAATAACCGGTTCGGGGGGAAGTATTCTGCCGCTGTAAATATCAAGACCTCCCATTCCTCCGCTTCTGTTTGAGACAAAATAGAAGGAGCTGTCATTATCCCCTACCGGTTGAAAGAACAGCTCATCCCAGGGAGTGTTCAGAGGATAACCGAAATTGATCGCTTTTTCCCAAACGCCGGCCTGATTCCTAGTGCTATAGAAAATATCGTATCCGCCCATTGAAGTATGTCCCCGGGAAGCAAACCAGAGAGTGTCGCCATTTTCTGAAAACCGGAGTGACTCCTCATCAAAAGCAGTGTTAATCATAGGGCCTGCATTCACCGGTTTCGACCATTTGTGGTCATTAACCTTTTCAACCATATAAATATCTTTTCCACCTAATCCTTTCTTTCCTTTGTCAGTGACATACCAAACCTCATCACCCGACGGAGAAAATGTAAGTGATGTCTCTGCCCCCCTGGTATTGATATTAAAAGGCACAGATGAGGGTGATTTCCATTTTCCTCTTTTTCTCTTCGACACTTTTATATCTCCTCCGTTTTCATATCCGACATATATATATAATTCCTCACCTGTGGGAGCCAGGTAAAGGGGAGTCTCACAAAGATCTGTAGTTAGCTTCTTCCCTGGATTAACAGGGAATGTCCATGTATTATTATTTCTTACCGAGAAGAAAATATTCTCATCAAATTTTGAATCATCGTATTTAGCTTTTGCTCCCGGTATTTCACGTCTGGAGGCGAAGTATACTGTTTCACCGTCAGCAGAAAAGATAGCACTGTAATCATCAGAATTTGAGTTGATTTCCGAACCGGCATTTCTGATCTCCAGTTTCATTGTATCTTTTATTATCTCCAGTGCTGAGGCACATTCCTCAATATATTTCTTAGCGGCAGCTATGCCCTCCTTCGGTTTTTTGATTCCGGAATCAAGGTATAGATTATAATTTTCAATTGCCTTTTCGTATTGACCCGAATATTGAAGGGCTCTGCCCGTAAGAAGGTGGATATCATCAGTAACGTCCAGATCCAGTTCAATGGCTTTCAGAAAAAATCCGGCTGCCTCTTCCTTGTTGTCAGAGAAAAGTGCCGCCACACCTGTCTTGTAATTCAATTCCGGATTGCTGCCATTGTATGCTAATGCTTTAAGGTATTCATCATAAGCACTGCCATACCATAAGCTTTTTTCCATATAATAATCATCACCGGCATTAACATGCTTCCATGCTTCCCGGAAACCCTGCTTCTCTTTTTTGAAATCCCTTTTGCGAATTGAGATATCAGATTGTGCATTAAGAATAGAAGTAGAGAAAATTAAAATAAAAGTCAGAGTATATAAAAAATACTTCATAATGCAAATTTTTATCATTCCAAAAGTAGTACTTATTTCCTTTTTAAAAAACCTTTCTAAATACTTGATAATCGACTTTGCCAAAAAAAATATTGTTATATTTGCTCAATACCTGATACTAAATGAACCGGTCTTTTATTTTGTATTATAATGGATTACAAATATATTAATGTTGAGTATCTGGAATCGGTATCGGGAGGAGACAATAGTATAATCATTGAAATTGTCAACCTTTTCAGGGAACAGACAGAAGAATTTTATAATGATATGACTTCATTTCTGGCTGCAAAGGATTATCATTCCCTAGGTCTGCTGGCCCATAAAGCTAAATCGTCAGTAGCAATAATAGGAATAAACGATCTGGCAGTGATGCTTAAGACATTTGAACTCCAGGCAAAGGAGGGAATTGAGACAGATAAGTATGAATCTTATATTGCAAGATTCAAAAATGATACTGATGAGGCACTTAAAGAGCTTGATAATCTTATCAATAACAGTTTAAAGCAGGATTGAATGATAATTGTTGAGAAGACAGACAAAGCAGATATCATAACCTTTACAATTGATAAAATCAATGCACTGATCACCGAGGATATCAGAGAGGAGATAAGTAAATTGTATCAGAATACAAACTCAAAAGTGGTCATTAATCTGCAAGGCATTAATTATATCGATAGTTCCGGATTTGGTTGTTTCCTCTCAATAATGAAAATCGCCAGGAACAATTACGGGGTCCTGAAGTTTATTAATCCCGAACCATCTGTTATGGAGGTATTTAAAACACTCCACCTGGATACTATTTTCGAGATTTACGATAATCTCGATACATGTCTGGAATCGCTGCAATAGTGTGTCAACACCCATTTTCCCGAACAAATTATCTGCCAGCAGCAATAAAAAAATTCAAATCATTATCTGCGACTCTTTGCACCAAGAAAAATATTTATAACTTCAAGTCCAAATAAAAAATGATCTTCTATGAGTGAAAAGATCCTTGAAACCCTGATGCAGCTCTTTGCTCTGATAGCCAAGCCTCAGGCTGATGACACTGAAAGACGGGATGTTGTTGAGGCTTTCCTGAAACGTCTGCTGAACCAGGAGCTTGTAAAAGTTTACCTGGCAAAATATGATGAAGCTTATGAGGAAGCCAGGAAAAAACTTGAAAAAAGCAGTGCAGAACGTCGTGAAGGAGCAATAGCTATAAGAATAAGGAAGCTCTGCAAAGATATCAATGAAGAGGGGCAGCTGGCCCAGGAACAGAGAATTGTTGTTGTAATTCAGGCACTTGAATTCTGTAAATCAGGCAGTAAAGAAATCAGCCAGCTTGAACTCGGATTTATAAGTACCCTTGCTGAAGGATTAAATATCTCCGAGGAGGAATATGGTTTTATTGAAGGATTTGTACGTAATTCATTCGATAATATTCCTGATCACAATAATATTCTTTTAATAGACGGTAATGAAGGATCAGACCTGAAGAAAGGAAAACATGTATACAAGGAGCTCCTTAAAGGACAGATCTGGATCCTTTTCGTTCCTTCAGTATCAATGTATTTTACCAGGTTCAAAGGATCGGGTGAGTTATCGATGAACGGGCAGCTGCTGCAGGAAGAGAAAGTCTATCCTTTCAGCCAGGGCTCTTCAATTAAGGGATATAAGATAAAACCTATTTACTACTGGGATGTGACGATGCAGTTCATGAAAGAGGAGTTCAGGGCATCGAGGGTTGTTTATGAAGTAAATAACCTGGAATACCGGTTTAAGAGCGGCAAAGTAGGTATCCATCATATGAGCTTCAGGGAGGAATCGGGAAGAATGGTTGGCATCATGGGTGCGAGCGGTGCCGGCAAATCAACACTTCTCAGCGTACTTAACGGTATTAATGATCCCTATGATGGTGAAGTTCTGATAAATGGGGTAAGTATTCACAGGGACAGGGAGAAGATCAAGGGACTGATAGGTTATGTATCACAGGATGACCTTCTGATCGAAGAGCTCACTGTTTTTGAGAATCTTTACTACAACGCAAAGTTATGTTTTGATAATCTCACTGATGATGAGATAGTTGCAAGAGTCGATAATACATTGAAGAATCTCGGCCTGTTCGAGATACGCGATATGAAGGTTGGCAGCCCCCTGAATAAGAAGATAAGCGGAGGACAAAGAAAAAGGCTGAATATATCCCTTGAACTTATCCGGGAGCCTTCGATCATGTTCCTTGATGAACCCACATCTGGTCTTTCATCACGCGACTCTGAAAATATCCTTGACCTCCTCAAAGAACTTGCACGCAAGGGAAAGCTTCTTTTCATTGTAATTCATCAGCCATCGTCCGATATTTTCAAGATGTTCGATAAGCTCATTATTCTTGATACTGGTGGTTATCTTATATATAATGGCAATCCTATTGAGTCGATCGAATACTTCAAGAAAAAAATTGAACAGGCAAATTATGCCGAAAGTGAGTGTTATGTATGCGGTAATGTGAACCCTGAACAGATCTTTAATATTGTTGAAACGAGGGTATTCACTGAAAACGGACAGCCGACGGATTTAAGACGTATTTCACCTGCTGACTGGAGTAACCATTTTAAAGCAGAAAACAGGGAGGATGTCATTGAAGAGGGTACCACAATTCCTGAGATCAATTTCAAAACGCCCAACAAGTTCAAACAGTGGCTTGTATTTACGAAACGTGATATACTTTCGAAAATAGCCGATACACAATACATGCTGATAACTCTGCTGGAGGCACCTGTACTTGCTCTCGCCCTTTCATTTCTGATAAGGTATTTCGATGAAAGTGCAGTTAATCCGAAGTATACATTATATGAAAACAGCAACTTGCCGGTTTACATTTTCATGTCTGTGATTATAGCAATATTTATGGGCCTCACAGTGAGTGCCGAAGAGATCATCAAAGACAGGAAAATCTTAAAGAGAGAGGCATTTCTTAACCTGAGCTGGAACAGTTATCTTATGTCGAAAGTATTTGTGCAGCTGGGTATTTCAGCTATTCAGGCATTGACCTTTGTTATAATAGGTAACAGCATAACCGGGATAAGGGGGATGTGGTTTGAATACTGGCTAGTTCTCTTTAGCTGCTGGGCCGGAGCTAATATGCTGGGACTGGTAATTTCCGACAGCTTTAAAACAGTCGTTACAATCTATATACTAATACCATTCCTGGTAATTCCCCAGATAATTCTAAGTGGAATTATGGTTAAGTTTGAAAAGCTGAATCCCAATATGTCTTCTCCAATTTCAATACCCTGGTATGGCGAAATGATAACTGCACGCTGGGGATATGAAGCTCTTGCTGTAAGGCAGTTCATGGACAATAAATACGAGAGCAAGTTCTATGTATATGATAAAGCCTTAAGCAAGGCAAAATATAAAAAAGACTTCTGGTACAACGAGGTTAAAGGGAAACTGTTGATTACCATGAACGACCTTGATAAGGGAACCAGAAGAGAAAATTTTGATCAGAACCTTCTTGTATCATACAATGAAATAAAAAAAGAACTGGAGCTGACACCTGATATCAAATTTGAATACGCTGAATCTCTCACACCTGAAAAAGTAACACCTGAGATAGTTATGTCTGCACTCAACTATGTTGATCTGATCAGAAGATACTATATATCCTATTCAAACAATGCAAACGATCGAAAACAGGAGCTTTTAACGAAGCTGCAGTCGAAGGACAGTGAAGGATTCCTTGAACTCAGGGATATGTATACCAATGAATCTCTTGAAGAGTTTGTTACCAACAAGAATGAAACGAAAAAGATCGTTGAATATAATGGAGAAATAATTCAGAAGATGGATCCTATTTATATGGATCCGAAACATAATTTTATTAAAGCTCATTTTTATGCCCCCGGGAAAAAGATATTCGGACTGGAAGCAGACACATTTGTAGTCAACGTGATAGTGCTATGGGTTATGACAATTGGTCTTTATCTTGCTCTCTCTTTCAGGCTTCTGAAGAGACTTCTGGATTCAGGAGAGGTGGTTATGGGAAAGAAATTTAAGGGATCAGAATAACAAAGAGGGGCTTCCGCAAAAGCCCCTCTTTAGTTTTTGGAAAAACCGATCTGAAAATTATCAACTCATAATAATAGAAATTATTCTACTATTTCTATCATTTTGAAGGGTACTCTTATGATAGATTCATAATCCTCACCGGCCTCCAGCATGTCTTCGTCGTCCTCCTCATAATACCAGTTTACTTCCACTTCATTCTTAGCCTTATGTATCGCCTCCAGCTTTTTAAATACATCAAGTATGCATTTAGAGGAGCTGGTGTTAAAATACTCCAGCCTGATATTCACGACAGTCTTTTCAAGAGGCGATTCTTTATAATTGTCGAGCCAGTCTACAAGCGGTTTGTAAAATTCGACTGAGTTTTCGGGTATCGAACGTCCTTTGATCTCAAATACGCCTTCAGATGCATCAAATTTAACTGTTGGGGTTTTCGGTGTTCCTTCAATAATGATCGGTTCCATTTTATTAAATTTTTAAGTTTGTTTATTTGATTGATCGTTAACTGGATTATATTTCTTCGTTTACTAAAATATTCAGGTAAAAAAATGAGTATTTGTCGTTGTATTCCTTGAAAGTATATTCAAGTTTATTGCCTGTTTTCCTTGCAATATCAACAAGACCAAGTCCTCCCCCGCCCTTTGCGGATATCCTCTGATGATTAAGGATAAATTTATAGAGCTCCTTAATCTCCTCATGGGATGATCTGTTGATCCTCTTTATTTTTTCTTCAAGTTTTTCAATATTATCAGCATGAACGAAGTTCCCGGTAATTATTTTATAACCACTATCAACTTTCTGAACTACAAGCAGGCCATACTTCTCTGAGGTCTGATCCTCAAAATCGTCCGGTACTTTATCAACATGATGATAAAGATTCTGCAGACTTTCCACAAGGACATTATAGACCTTTTTCCTGAGCTTTGACTGCTCATTCACTTCTTCCATTCTGTCTTCAACCGTATCAAGAACATGATTGATAACATCTGAATCAACATTACCCTTATAAAAAAGGATAACATTGTTTTTGGCCTGGCCCTTTACGTAATTCTCAATATCAAAGCTCATTTAAGCTTCTTTTATGGATAAGGTCTCTTTTTCCGATAACAAATATAATAAAAATATGAAGTTACCAAATTATAACTTGTCCACTTGAATTTAACAAAATATGCCCGATTTTTTGATAAAGGTATACAATTGTTGTGATAAACAGCATTTTTTATCCATTTAACAGCTTACTGCCATTTCCTTGTACCCTGATACATCTCATATTCCGCAAGAATACATTTCAGCGGGCCATTATAAAGAGTGCGCTTTGATTTAGTCTTAAGTCCTATTTTTTCGAGGTATTCCTTACCCGATGTTATTATCCATACCCTGTGACCTGGAAAGTTGTGCTTGAGTGTACTTCCAATCATACTGTAAAGCATGTCCGGCTCTTCAGGCTTCAGCCTCAGTCCATAAGGAGGATTGATGAACAAATATCCCTTGTCATCAACTGGCTTAACATCTTTAAAATCTGACACTTCAACAGTTATTGTCTCTGATAATCCTGCATTTCCGGCATTAATAATAGTCTGCCTTACAGCCTGTTCCGAAATATCACTTGCTGAAATCCGGACAGGACACTCACAAATAAGGTTATTCGCTTCTTTTTTAATATTGGCGAACAGTTTCTCATCAAAGTCGTTCCATCTGGTAAATCCAAAAGACTTTCTGAATTTTCCCGGAGGTATATTGCATGCAATTAATCCTGCTTCGACAGGTATCGTTCCTGATCCGCACATCGGATCTGTAAAGGAAGCCGATGCATTCCATTCCGAAAGCATGAGGATGCCGGCTGCAAGTACCTCATTAAGGGGGGCAGCAGCCGGTATTGTCCGGTAACCGCGCTTAAATAAAGGTGCTCCTGAAGAATCTAGTGAGATATCTGCAGAGTCATTGCTTATATGAAGATTTACTATAACTCCGGGATTATCTGAATCAACCACTGGCCTGCGGCCTGTCAGCTTACGGAAATAATCAACTATTGCATCTTTGACAACCAATCCCGGATAACCTGTATGTTCGAAAATCTTTGAATTGACTACCGGAACAACAGAAAAGGTACTGTCAGCATCCATGATAGTTGACCAGTCGACTTCTGAAGCCTTTCTGTAAAGATCCTCCTTTGACCTGATCCTGAAACCCGATACATGCAACAGGACCGAAAGAGCTGTTCTGACGCAGTAATTAACCCTGTACATAGTTTCCCTGCTGCCTGAGAATGACACTGCACGGTTAACGGGCTTTACCTCAGATACACCAAGTTCACGAAGTTCCGCAGCAAGAACCTCCTCCAAACCATACAATGTTTTTGCAATAAATTTCATTGTCAATAGAATAACTGATAATATCTTTCAAAATTAATATTTTCTGTTCCTATACGAGAAGTATAATCATTCCGTTTTATAATATCATCATAATAAACTATCTTTCCGGAAATTAATCTTATATACAATGAAAAGACATATCTGTTTCCCGGTTGCAGCAGTGCTTTTTCTTTCTTCAATGGTAACATCATGCAAAAAAGAACTGCCTCTTAATGAGGCAATTATAGGTAAATGGGAGGTAACATTATTTAAGTATGTCGTCTATGTTAACAATGTAAGGAAACAGGAAGTCACCAATTATTTTGAAAGTGGTGAGATGGCCATCCAGTTTGCTGAAGAAGGAGTTGGAATAATGTATGAGGATAATCAAATGTCAGGTAACTTCACCTGGACACTTAGCGGCAGTACACTTACATTGAATTTCTTAAATGGAGCGCTCACATGGGAAATAACCATTGATGAAGATATATTGGTTTGGTCATATACTGAAAGTGAAGTTGAAGGTGATATCAACTACGATTATGAGTTTTTCTATAATGCCAGCAGAACCGGCTGAAAACAGATCATTGCCTGTAACCGGGGACTAAAGGTATCCGAGTATCCTGTTATAATTATCCATTTCTGAAATTATCTCAAGGGCTTTCTTAATTACCTTATCATCTTCGTTGACAATACGATAATATTCATTTGTCTGCCATATATTATTTGCCACCAGGGCTTTCAACACCATAAGGATCCCTTTTTCAGATGTTTTATACTGTTTCTCATTATATTTTATGCCCGCCTCCTCTCCTTTCGCAATGAAATCTTTTAATTCAGTTTCCGAGAATTCAAAGTGATCTTTAAAATCATCAAAGGTTTTAAACTCTGACATTATCGTCTTCCTGTTATTGTCAGCATATTCAAGGATAAATGAATTGAGTATTCCTTTCCTTACCAGCGCCCTGTAATAATCGGAATAATTTGTCGTGTCTGCCGGAACAAAGATATCAGGCATAATACCGCCTCCGCCATAAACCGTTCGCTTGTTGATCAGAGTTTTGAACTTCAGTGAATCCGGAAAATGGACGCTGTCGGCCGACATCATCTCTCCGTCTGCGTATCTCTCATAAAAATCAGAAACATATTTATCATAACCCTCGTTGTAAGGCCTCTGTATCAATCGGCCGGTTGGTGTGTAGTAACGTGCAATTGAAAGCCTGATCATTGAACCGTCGGTAAGATAGTAACCATTCTGTACCAGTCCTTTTCCAAAGGTACGTCTTCCAATAATCACGCCTCTGTCCCAGTCCTGAAGAGCACCGGCAAATATCTCGCTTGCGGATGCTGAACTCTCATCTGTAAGGACAACCACTCTGGCCAGCACCAGAGGTCCGGTTCCGGAGGATTTATAATCTTCTCTGGGTTTCTTTCTTCCTTTAATGTATACCAGCAGATTCCTGTTTGAAAAGAAATAGTTTGCCAGCTCAATCGCAGCAGTCATTACTCCTCCGCCATTACCACGGAGGTCAATAACAATATTTTTCATGTCGCTTGTGAGAAGAGTATCCAGTGCAGTCTCAAATTCTTGTACTGTAGTTATGGCAAATTTATTGAGTTTTACATAACCGGTTTCTTTATCAAGCATATAGGCTGCATCAAGACTGTTTATTGGTATTTTATCCCGTGTGATTGTAAAGTCGAGAATATCCTTTTCTCCTTTTCTGAAGATATTAATATTAACCTTTGTTCCCTTTGATCCCAGTAATTTGCTTCTCACACCGGTAGTGGTAATCCCTATCCCGGTAACTTTTTCTCCGTCAATATTTATTATCCTGTCTCCAGCACGTAATCCAACCTTTTCGGAAGGTCCTCCTGAGATAGGTTCAATTACAATGATCGTATCCTTAAGAAGGTTAAACAGTATTCCAATACCTTCAAAATTTCCCTGCAGTGGTTCATTTATATCCTTTACATCCTTTGCAGAAATATAAGTTGAATGAGGATCAAGGTTCCTCAACAGGTCTATTATGACTGTTTCGGTCAGCTTATCTAAATTGACCGTATCCAGATAAAAAGCATCTATCAGACTAAGGGTCCTTCCAATTTTAAAAGTTCCCTCATTCAATACCTGCGCGAAAGAAACCGTGAAAGCAGTACAGATACTGCCATGGCTATTAATAATGTTCGTCTGATTTTCATTAAATGTATTTTTTCTTTAAAAATTTATTCAACAATTTGTATGCCCTTTTTTATATGTTATATTTTACAAATCCGTAATATTTTACTATTACTCCTTAACTATATACTTCTTCCTTTTAACTTTTAACTTTCAACTTTCAACTTTAACCCTATTCCCATTCTATTGTTGATGGAGGTTTGGAGCTAATATCATAGACTACTCTGTTTATGCCTTTAACCTTGTTTATTATTTCACCCGATATTGCTGCCAGGAAGTCGTGTGGCAGTGGCGACCAGTCGGCTGTCATGCCGTCAGTTGAGGTTACTGCCCTGAGGACAATGGCATTCTCATATGTTCTTTCATCACCCATTACACCGACTGACTGAACAGGCAAAAGGATGGCTCCAGCTTGCCATACAGAGTCGTAAAGACCCTGTTTAATTAATGCTGATATGAATATCTCGTCTGCCTCTTTCAGAATATTAAGTTTTTCCCTTGATATTTTTCCGAGCAGGCGTACTGCCAGACCTGGTCCCGGAAAAGGATGTCTCTTCAGTATAAATTCAGGCAGACCCAGGGCATAACCCAGTTTTCTGACTTCATCTTTAAACAGCAATTTGAGCGGCTCAACCACCTTAAGGTGCATTTTTCCCGGGAGTCCTCCCACATTATGATGTGATTTTATTTTTGCTGCAGGCCCGTTAACTGATGTAGATTCAATCACATCCGGATAAATTGTCCCCTGGGCAAGCCATTTCACATTCTTTACCTTGTGAGCCTCCTCCTCAAAAACTTCAATGAACACTTTGCCTATTATTTTCCTCTTTATTTCCGCGTCGCTTACTCCTTCAAGTGCATCCAGGAACCTGTCGGAAGCATTAACACCCACAACATTGAGTCCGAGTCCGTTATAGGACTCCATCACTCTTTGGAATTCATTTTTACGGAGCAGGCCATTATCAACAAATATACAAGTAAGATTCTTACCTGTCGCCCTGTTTATAAGGAAAGCAGCAACAGAAGAATCAACACCTCCTGAAAGGCCAAGAATAACCTTGTCATCTCCAAGTTGTTTTTTCAGGGTCGCAACTGATGATTCTGCGAATGAAACAGGTGTCCACTCTTGAGAACAGCCGCAGATTCCGACAACAAAGTTCGCGAGTATCTTGTTTCCTTCTGTTGTATGCCACACTTCCGGATGGAATTGTATTCCCCATGTATCTTCCCCTCTGATATGGAATGCCCCTGCTTTTACATCGGCAGTTGATCCGGTTATCTCATAATTATCTGGAAGAAGAGTAATGGTATCTCCATGCGACATCCATACCTGTGATCCAGGTGTGACATTTTTAAACAGGGGATCTGATGTATCAATATTAACAAGATTTGCTCTGCCGTATTCGCGGCTGCTTGAGGGCAATACCTCACCACCGTAGCCCTGGACAAGATATTGAGCGCCATAGCAGACTCCAAGCAGGGGAAGGTATCCCTTTATTTTACCCAGGTCAGTTACAGGAGCATTTTTATCACGCACTGAGGCGGGGCTCCCGGAGAAAATTACTCCTCTGACAGATTCATCAGGTTCAGGGAAGTTATTAAACGGATAGATCTCGCAATAAACATTCAGTTCTCTTATTCTCCTGGCAATCAGCTGAGTATATTGTGATCCGAAATCGAGTATTAGTATTTTCTCCTCCAAACCTTCAGGGTTTTGTTTTAAAACGAGCTCAAATATAGAAATTCTTTATTTACAGACTAAAATTTTTACTGATCTCATAGGTTTTTCCGTCGATGGCGGGATAAGTATCCGGAAATATTGATCTTGCCTCCCCGACGAGGCGATCTATATCCTTATATCTTGATGAGAAATGGCCTATGATCAATGCTCCCGCACCTGCCAGGGAGGCGGTTCTTGCAGCATCATGCGTTGTTGAGTGGCCGGTGATCGTTGCCATCTCCATCATACTTTGATCAAAGGTCGCTTCATGATACAAAACATCAACTCCTCTGACAAAGGAGGCGAGACGTTTAAAGTATTTTGTATCGCTGCAATAGGCATAAGAGAGTGGTTCCGGTCCTGCATGAGTTATTTCCTCATTTTTTATCAACTCACCATCCGAAGTAATAAAATCTGATCCCTTTTTAATAGCAGGTATCCTCACAACCGGAATTTTATATCTTTCAACACTCTCTTTTATTATATTCCTGTCGTAAGGTTTTTCTCTGAAAATAAATCCGAATGCCGGCACTCTGTGTTCCAGGGGAAATGATGTTACTGTCAGATGCTTGTCATCGAGTATCAATAGAGGGTCTTTTCCTTTGAGTGCATTAAAGTCAACCTCAAAATTCAAATGAATATCAAAATCAGCAAGGTGTGAATTAAGTATATTCCGGTAGTTTTCAGGAGCATAGAGGTGCAGCGGATTTTTCCTTCCCATAAGGTTGAAGGTGGATAAGAGCCCATAAAGTCCGAAAACATGGTCGCCATGAAGATGACTTATGAAGATATGATTTATTTTTCCGAATCTTATCCTGTTTTTACGGAGCTGCATTTGTGTTCCTTCACCGCAGTCTATTAAGTACAGCCGCTCATGCGCATTTAGCACATGAGCGGCTGGAAATCTTTCTGATGTTGGCAATGCAGAACTACTGCCAAGAATAGTTAATTTCATCGATGTTCTGCAGCACTTATCACTTCAGGATATCATTTTTTCAGCATCCGCCACTGTTCCCGTGATTGTCAGGACCGTATCGAGCTGTGAGATAGTAATAAGACGTTCCACGGCTTCATTAAGGCCGCAAAGAACGAATGTACCACCTGCATTTTTACACAGCCTGTTTGCCACAAGGATAGCGCTCAGGCCTGAAGAGTCGCAGTATTGACATTTCTCAAGATCGAGGATGATATTTTTTTCACCCTTTCCTGAAACAAGCACAAGTTCAGATTTGAGTGCGGGAGCTATATGTGTGTCTAGCTTTTCCGACTGTATCTGGATAAGTGTGCTATTATTCCGGCTCTCAATATTGAAATCCATAATTATAAAATTTGATAGCCTAAATTTAACAAATATTTCTATTTCCCGGAAGCTTTATTCTGTTTTTCTTCCATTTCTTCTTTTAAAGCAGCCAGCTGAGTTATGTCGCCGAGAGTCGTTTTCTCAGCACCTGACTTGGCTTTCCTTGCCGGTTTTCTCGTTTTTTCAGCTTCTTTTTTCTTTTGCGGTACCTCATCTGATTTCTTTTCATCTTCATAGATTCTGCTATGCGAGACTATGATTTTTTTTGCTGATTTATTGAATTCAATAACCTTGAACATAAGTTTTTCATCAACTTTCACCAGCAACCCATCTTTCTTAACCAGGTGTTTTGGTGTGGCAAATCCCTCTACGCCGTAAGGAAGGGCAATAACAGCACCCTTGTCGAATAGTTCCATAACGGTACCTTCATGTATGGAATCGACAGTGAAGATTTTTTCAAATACATCCCAGGGATTTTCTTCCAGCTGTTTGTGTCCGAGGCTTAACCGCCTGTTTTCCTTATCTATCTCAAGCACAACAACCTCTATCTCGGCATCTATTGCCGTGAATTCGGCAGGATGTTTGATTTTTTTGGTCCATGAAAGATCTGAAATATGTATTAGACCATCGACACCCTCCTCGATTTCCACGAATACGCCAAAGTTTGTAAAGTTCCTTACTTTAGCTGTATGTTTGGAACCAACAGTATACTTCTCATCAATATTCTGCCATGGATCCGGTTTCAGCTGCTTTATGCCCAGAGACATTTTTCTCTCGGTCCTGTCGAGTGTCAGGATAACTGCTTCAACCTCATCGCCCACTTTCATGAATTCCTGGGCACTGCGCAGGTGCTGTGACCATGACATTTCAGAAACGTGGATAAGTCCCTCTACGCCGGGAGCAATCTCAACAAATGCTCCATAATCGGCCATTACAACAACTTTACCTTTTACCTTGTCGCCGATTTTCAGATCCCGGTCTACGGAATCCCATGGATGAGGAGTCAACTGTTTTAGTCCAAGGGCGATCCTTTTCTTATCATCATCAAAATCGAGTATAACAACATTAAGCTTCTGATCAAGCTGAACGATCTCTTCAGGATGATTGACTCTTCCCCATGAAAGATCTGTGATATGGATAAGTCCGTCAACACCGCCGAGGTCGATGAACACACCATATGAAGTAATATTCTTAACGGTTCCTTCAAGAACCTGTCCTTTTTCCAGTTTGGCAATTATTTCTTTCTTCTGCTGTTCAAGCTCAGCTTCAATAAGGGCTTTATGTGAAACGACTACGTTCCTGAATTCCTGGTTTATCTTCACCACTTTAAATTCCATCGTTTTACCCACAAAAACATCATAGTCGCGTATCGGTTTGACATCAATCTGTGAACCAGGGAGGAATGCCTCAATACCGAAAACATCGACTATCATTCCGCCTTTTGTCCTGCACTTGATATAACCGGTTATTATTTCATCCTTTTCAAGTGATGTATTGACCCTTTCCCATGAATTTATTGCACGTGCTTTTTTATGTGATAGAAGAAGCTGACCCTTTTTATCCTCCTGGCTTTCAACATAGACTTCAACGGTATCTCCCACCTTGAGGTCAGGATTATAACGGAATTCATTAAGGCTCACCACACCTTCCGACTTATAACCAATATTTATCACAACTTCACGGGGAGTCATCTGTATCACTGTACCTTTTACTACCTCATCTACTGCAACAGTTGACAGGGTCTCATCGTACAATGCTTCATATTCCTTATAACGGGGGGAGGTTTTCTGTTCTTCACTCTCAAAACTGTCCCAGTCAAAATCTTCGGGTGACAGACCCTCTTCAGTTATAGTCTTTAATTCATCTTCCCTGAACTCTTTGGTTTTCCTGGATTTCTTTTCTTTCTTTACCTCATCTGAAACCTCAATAACCTCACTATCAATTGGTTCAGGTAATTCATGTTCGATTTCCGCTTCAACTTCAGTTTCAGGTTCAGTTTCCTGTTCAGTTTCCTGTTCAGTGTCAGGTTTTTCCTTCTTTTCGGCTTCAATGGTTTCTTTAACTTCCTTTGGAGTTTCTGTTTCAGATGTAACGTCCTCTTCTCCAGGCAATGTTTCTTCTTCAAGAGCCTGTTCGAGAAGTTTTTCCTTTGTCTCTTTTACCTTTGTTTTTTTAACAGGTTTGCCTGTAATTTCATCTTTTCCATCAACATCCTTTTTGGTTGTCTTTTTCTTGCTTTCAGTCATAATTGTTTTTAAAAGAACTAATAATTAATAAGTTAGACATTATATCGAAAAATAGTGTGCAAAGATAAAATTAATTTTATGAAATGTCATAATAAAGGGAAGATTTTCATTGAATTACCGTCCGCCCCTCTGGTCCTGCTACCCTTTATACATATCTAAAGCAATTTTTTAAAAAGATATCCTGAATATCAGAAGGAGATTCGAAATTCAATTTAGAAGCCTGATCACAAACGCAACAGTGGTTATTCGTCCCTAAATTCTTCCAGCGTTATCAAAGATGTGTATAAAGGGTAGTTAAGGGTGATGGGGGGTTTATTATTCCGCCTCTTCTATTATCTTTGCATATTGCACTAAATTTAACTGAAATAAATAGATGAAAATTGCTGTTATAGGAACAGGCTATGTAGGGCTGGTCACAGGAACATGTTTTGCTGAAAGTGGTGTAACCGTAACATGTGTTGATAATGACAAAAACAAGATCAAACATTTAAATGAGGGTTCCGTACCAATTTATGAACCTGGACTTGAGACAATGATTGGGCGCAATGTTGAAAAGAAGAGGCTTTTCTTCTCTTCCTGCCTTAAAGATGTAATAAATGACAGTGAGGTTATTTTTATTGCTGTCGGAACTCCATCAGGTGAAGACGGAAGCGCAGATCTGATACATGTCCTTTCAGCTGCAGAGGAGATTGGTGCCGGGTTAAATGGTTATACTGTTGTTGTTACCAAAAGCACCGTACCCCCGGGGACATCGGAAAAAATAAGAAAAGCGATCCAGGCTCAGCTTGACAAGCGTAAATCAAAAGTAACTTTTGATATTGCATCCAACCCCGAATTCCTGAAAGAGGGCGCTGCTGTGGAAGATTTTCTCAGACCGGAAAGGATTGTTATAGGGATAGACAACGAAAAAACCGGGGAGATAATGAGGCGGCTGTACATGCCCTTTGTCCTGAATAACCATCCAATACTTTTCATGGATATTATATCAGCGGAAATTACCAAATATGCGGCGAATTCAATGCTTGCAACCCGTATCAGTTTCATTAACGAGATTGCCAACCTGTGTGATCTCCTCGGAGCCGATATCAATAATGTCCGCAAAGGTATCGGAAGCGATTCAAGGATAGGCAGCAAATTCATGTACCCCGGTTCAGGTTACGGCGGATCCTGCTTCCCTAAGGATGTAAGAGCAATTATAAAAACAGCGCAGGACAATGGTTATGAGCTGAATGTTATCAAGGCTGTAGAAAAAGCAAATGAACATCAGAAGAATGTAATGTTCAACAAGATAAGCAATTACTTCAACGAGAATCTTAAAAATAAACTTATTGGAATCTGGGGATTGTCTTTCAAGCCCAAAACTGACGATATAAGGGAGTCGTCGTCAATATTCCTTATCGAAAGGCTTTTAAAAGAGGGGGCTGACATAAAAGCCTATGATCCGGCTGCAATGAATGAAACCAGGAAAAAGCTTGGTAAGAAAATCTCATATGCTGCTGATCCATATGAAGCATTGAATGATGCTGACGCAATGGCGCTGATGACAGAATGGTCGGAGTTTCATATTCCCGACCTTAAAAAAATGGCCGGCATCATGAAGGGAAAAGTTATTTTTGACGGCAGGAATATTTATGATCCGGCTGTGATTAAGAAGATGGGATTTGAGTATTTTGGGATAGGAAGAAGATTTTAAAGAAATCAAAAATAAAATTCATGAAAGGTATAATTCTCGCAGGTGGTTCAGGGACAAGGCTTTACCCGATCACAAGCACAATATCCAAGCAGATGCTGCCGGTGTACGACAAGCCGATGATATATTATCCATTGTCGGTGCTTATGCTGGCCGGGATACGTGAAATCCTCGTAATATCCACTCCCCGTGACCTGCCGGTATTCTTCAACATGCTGGGGGATGGATCCCCGCTTGGACTGAAATTCAGCTATGTGGAACAACTCTCACCTGAAGGACTGGCACAGGCTTTCATACTGGGTGAGGAATTTATCGGAAAAGATCCGGTTTGCATGATACTGGGAGATAATATCTTTTTCGGTCATGGATTTGGAGATACTCTTCTTGATACCGCAAAACTTAAAGAAGGAGCCTGTGTTTTCGGCTATTATGTAACCGATCCCGAACGCTATGGAGTCGTGGAATTCGATAAGAACCGTATAGTTATAAGCATTGAAGAGAAACCCTCTAAACCCAGGTCCAACTATGCTGTAACAGGGTTATATTTCTATGATAATACAGTTGTCAGCAAGGCAAAATCGCTGAAGCCGTCGGCACGCGGAGAACTGGAAATAACAGATCTCAACAGGCTATACCTTAATGATGGCAGGCTTGAAGTAAAACTTATGGGCAGAGGAATGGCATGGCTCGATACCGGTACTGTTGAGAGTCTTCTTCAGGCAGCCAACTTTATTGCCACCCTGGAACAAAGACAGGGACTCAAAGCATCATGTATTGAAGAAATAGCATACAAAAGAGGATTTATAGATAAAAATCAGCTGAAAGCTCTGGCAGAACCTCTCTCTAACAGCCAGTATGGCAAATACCTTCTCAGAATAGCCTCCGAAGAGATCAGTGTTATGGAAGGATCAAAGTAAGAAACCGGGATATGGAAAAAGTCGAAACAGGATTTACAGGGCTCTACATCATAAAGCCGGCAATATATTCCGATGAAAGAGGGTATTTTTTTGAATGTTACAACAGCGAGTCTTTCAAAAAAGCCGGGATATCCTTTATCCCTGTTCAGGATAATGAGTCAAAATCGACCAGGGGTGTAATCCGCGGCCTTCACTATCAGCTTAAGCCTCATGACCAGGCAAAACTTATCAGGGTTATTGAGGGAAAAATATATGATGTGGCTCTTGATTTGCGTAAAAGTTCAAGGACTTTCGGAAAATGGTTCGGTATTGAGCTCGACTCCGAAAGCAAACAACAGCTTTTTATCCCAAGGGGATTTGCTCACGGGTTTTCTGTTTTAAGCGATGCAGCTATCGTACAATATAAGGTTGACGATATTTATAACAAGCTGTCGGAAAGAGGGATAGCCCTTACAGATCCGGTTCTTGACATTGACTGGAGGCTGGGTGATACTGCTCCAGTCATTAGCGAAAAAGACCAGAAAAATCCTCCACTGAGAAGGGCTGAAATGAACTTTTGAAATTATCTTTAAACCTATGGCAGTTATTCTTATCACCGGAGCAAATGGTCAGCTTGGCAGTGAACTCAAAAATGCATCAAAAAGCTATTATGGATACGACTTTATCTTTACTGACATTTCGGATCTCGATATCTCCTCGCCAGATAAAACTGCTGATTTCATTCATAAAACCCGGCCCGACTGGATCATTAACTGTGCCGCTTATAATTTAGTGGATAAAGCTGAAGACGAATATGATAAAGCTTTACTTATCAATGGCACAGCAGTCAAAAATATTGCTGAGGTTATAAAAGGATCGGAGTGCAGATTCATACATATATCTACCGATTATGTATTTGACGGAAACTCAAATGTCCCGTATAGAGAGAGTTCTGTGACCAATCCCCTCAGCGCTTACGGACGTTCAAAGCTCGAGGGTGAAAAGGGTGCACTCCTGCACCATGGATCGATGATCATCAGAACATCATGGCTGTACTCTTCTTTCGGAACCAATTTTGTAAAGACAATTCTGAATAAGGCCAAAGAAAAGGATTTGATGAAGGTTGTGTTTGATCAAACCGGTTCACCTACCTGGGCAGCCGATCTTGCTGAAGCAATCCTGAATATTATTTCAGGCGTGATAAGGAACCGGATCGCGTTTAATGCGGGGATATATCAATATACGAACGAAGGTATATGCAGCTGGTATGACCTGGCACTGGAAACAGTAAAGGAAGCAGGGCTTCAATGCAAAATAATACCCATATTGTCAAAAGATTATCCGACAGCTGCCAAAAGACCATTTTACTCTGTACTCGATAAAAGCAAGATAAAAGAGAATTATAACCTGGAAATACCTCACTGGAGAAGCAGCTTAAAGAAATGTATTAAATTGATGCTATAACTTACCGCCTTCCCCGTTTCCCCCAGGCAAGAAAAGTGAAGGAGTAAGAAAGACAAATAGACAACAAGACAGTAAGAAAAATCAATATGTTAACAATAGATGATATCAGGAAAAAAGCTCTATCATGGCTTGGCAGCGAGTATAATGAAGAGACCCGTAATGAGGTTCGTGAAATGCTTGAAAAAGACGAGAAGAAGCTGATTGATGCCTTCTACCAGGATCTTGAATTTGGCACCGGAGGTCTGAGAGGAATAATGGGAGCCGGAACCAACAGGATGAACATTTACACCCTGGGAATGGCAACCCAGGGACTTTCAAATTATATCATCAGGCAATGCGGACATGAAGAAATAAGAGTCGCTATCGCTCACGACTGCCGGAATAACAGCAGACTCTTTGCTGAAACCGCGGCTGATATTTTTTCAGCGAATGGCTTTGAAGTATACCTTTTTGAATCACTACGGCCAACTCCTGAATTATCATATGCCATACGACGCTATAAATGCCAGAGCGGGGTGGTCATTACAGCTTCTCATAATCCCCCGGAATATAATGGTTACAAAGCATACTGGAACGACGGCGGACAGGTTGTTGCCCCTCATGATAAAGGTATCATCGATGAGGTACGAAATATTAAATCTGTTAATGAGATCAGGTTCGTCGGAAAAAAAGAAAAGATAAACATAATCGGAAAGGAGACCGATGATGCATTCCTGCAGGAGGTTCTGAAAATAAGAATTAATCCTGAGGTTATCAGCAATAACAGTGATCTTGGAATTGTCTACACTCCTATTCATGGTACAGGTGTTATACTTGTGCCGCCCGCCCTCAGATTATTCGGATTCAGAAATATCATAAGCGTTCCGGAACAAGAAAAACCTGACGGTAATTTCCCAACTGTCAAATCGCCCAATCCTGAAGATCCGGATGCATTGAAGCTGGCAATTGAGAAGGCTGTCAGTACAGGAGCCGATCTGGTAATGGCTACAGATCCTGATGCTGACAGACTGGGAATTGCATGTAAAAACAAGAGCGGGGAGTTTGTGCTCCTGAACGGAAACCAGACCAGTGTTCTGCTTACATATTACATCCTTTCTCAATTCAGGGAAAAAAAGAAATATAAGGGTAATGAATACATTATCAAGACGATAGTCACAACCGACCTGATGGACAGTATAGCAGAAAAACATGGTGTTACATGTTATAATGTCCTTACGGGATTTAAATTCTTTGCCGACTTGATAAGGAAACTGGAGGGTAAAGAGAAATATATCGGCGGCGGAGAGGAGAGCTATGGTTTCCTTCCGGGAGACTATGTCAGAGATAAGGATGCTGTAGGCTCATGCGCACTTGTTGCTGAAACTGCTACATGGGCAAAGAGCAGGGGCAAATCACTTTATGAGATGCTGATCGACATTTACCTTGAGTATGGATTATACAAGGAAAAGCTGATCAATATTGTCCGCAAAGGTGCTGAAGGAGCAAATGAGATCAAGGCAATGATGATCGCTTACAGGAACGACCCTCCAAAAAGCATCAACCACAGCAAAGTAGTGAAGATCAATGATTATGAAACACTGATGTCAACTGATTGTATATCAGGAATAAAGACAAAAATTGATCTTCTGAAATCTAATGTTCTCCAGTTTTTCCTTGAGGATCGATCAAAGATCTCAGTGAGACCATCCGGTACCGAACCGAAGATCAAGTTTTATTTTAGTGTAAATACTACACTTGAATCAGCAGATAGATTTGTAGAAACTGAAAAGATGCTTGATCAGAGGATTGATAGAATTGTTGTTGATATGAAATTGGGATAAATACCCCCCATCCCCATACGCTTTCACTTCGCTCAAGCTATCGGGACAGGCTCTGAGGGGGGCTAATCCTAACTTATTCCTGGATTTGCAGTAATTATTGAGCTTAATCCCCCTTCAGGGGGAAGCCGCGAAGCGGCAGGGGGGTATTTATTCCCCAATGATTTTTACGAGTACGCGCTTGCGGCGTTTGCCATCGAATTCGCCATAGAAGATCTGTTCCCAGGGGCCGAAATCCATCTGGCCTTTTGAAATTGCAACGACCACTTCCCTGCCCATCAGAGTACGTTTGATATGGGCATCGGCATTATCTTCAAAGCCATTATGCCTATACTGTGAATAAGGTTTCTCAGGAGCAAGCTTTTCAAGCCACACTTCAAAATCGTGGTGTAATCCTGCTTCATCATCATTAATAAATACTGAAGCACTTATATGCATAGCATTAACAAGTATCAGGCCTTCCTGTATTCCTGATTCATTCAGGCATCTCTCAACCTGCCCCGTAATGTTGACAAAAGCACGACGGGTCGGAATCTCAAACCAGAGTTCTTTACGATATGATGTCATAGATTTTTTCTTTAAAGTTAAAGAATAATCTGAAGATACGATTTGTTAATCCGTGCCATCTGTTTGTGAATTCGTAATCTATTATTGTCAACTCATTTTAGTAATTTTGATTATTCACTAATATTAAAGTAATGAAAACACTGAAAATCACTGTAATCACATGGATATTTGCCGGTTTGTTCTCGCATGCAGCAAGCGGACAAATTCAGGCTATGGCAGATACGTCCGGCAATTATGCAGCAGTAAAGCATGCTATAGAACAATCAATAGGATGGGCTATTGAAAAGGATTTTGAAGCCATGTACAGGTTATGGGCAGATAATATGTTCCATTTCTGGTTAACATCTGACAGCAAAATTATTGGACTCGATGACTTTAAGAAATACTCAGAGGTCTGGAAAGATCCTGGCTTCAGAGGAACACGCTATGAGTTCAGGGAACTGCGAATTGTCTTTTCGCAGTCAGGTGATGTCGCATGGTATTCGTGCTTTGTCGATGATTGCGGCTCATTCAATGGTAAGGAATCCTGCCTGAAGGATGTTTTTCAGACCGGGGTGTTGGAGAAGAGAGACGGCCGCTGGGTCCATGTGTTAATGCACGGAGCATATCCTGTCGATAAAATACCTGAAAATTATGTCAGAAGGTTCTATTCAGATTTGTTTGAAAATAAAAGAGAGGAATAGCAGGTGCCAATATTTCAAATCAGAAAAGACCGGATTTTCTTGACCTTTTGAATTATAAATCCCAGGAACTTAAAAAAATCATTTAATTTTTGTAACCTTTCTTATAGCCAGGACATGTTTGGCCGATTCAACCTTTTTCGGTTTTTTTGATCAGACATGGTTATATGCCAGACCTGAAGATATTCTTAATAAACCTTACAGCATTGTCCTGACTGATGAATTGGCAAGGACGATATTCGGAAAAATCAACCCGGTTGGAATGACCCATAAAAGTTCTCCCGGGGGAGCTGTGCTTATTCTTACACTGCCCCCGGTAGTGGCAACTGGAATTATGAAGGATTTACAATAGAAACTTTTGATGAGTCAAAAGAACTTCAGCTTGTGAAACAATCAATTGATAATGTCATAGACCGGGCTGTCAGGAATTTTAAAAAATCACGATCAAGGGCAGATAATAAATTGACTTATCCGGAAAATGATCTCAACTGACTTGGATATACATTATTGAACCGTGGTATGAAAAAAAATCAATAAGAGTATTCAGACTCGCACTGGAAATCTATCCCGGCAATAAAAAAACGAAAGAAATACTGGAAAAGTTAAAAATGAAAAAGTAATTTTAACCAATTATTCAGATATGATGAATACTTCAATGCTGGGTAATCTGCCGGGATATAAGGAATACTGCCGGAAAACAAAATACCGTTTAATCCCACTTTTGTGGTAACTCATTTTAAAGTACAGAATATGAGAAAGATTCTTTTATCAGGTATTTTATTAACTGTCTGCAGCATAATTATATCCGCACATGACTTGTCCTCTGCCAGGCAGAAGCACATCCCTTCCGGATGTACAGTAATTACAATATCAAAGGGGGATAGTGTATTTTTCGGAGGTAATGATGATTATATCAATCCTGACTCCTGGTATTGGGTACAACCGGGCGATTCGTCCAGATACGGAGTAATCTGGATCGGTACCCCTGATAATCCTCAGCAGGGAGTTAACGAAAAAGGACTGGCTTATGATTCAAACGGACTGCCAAGGTTTGATGTGAATCCGCATACTGAAAGAATTCCTGTTCCGGGAGGTTATTATCATGATTATATCATGTGGATAATGCATGAGTGTTCAACGGTTAAGGAAGTCATTGACTGGGTCAATACCCATCAGCGGTTTCCATATATGCACGATCAGTTGCATTTCGCAGATAAAAAAGGTGATGCAGTAATAATCAGCGCCGGGAAAGACGGTGAGATGGTGTTTACCAGGAAAACACCCGGTGACGGATTCTTAGTTTCTACAAACTTCAATGTTGCTAATCCTTCAAATGGTTTTGGTTATCCCTGCTGGCGTTATGACAAAGCTCATGAACTGATTGGGCAACTGATTGATAAAGAAGAACCGCTGAGTTATAAAGATGTTACATATGTTATGGATGCAGTCCATCAGGAAAGTGCCAGTTGGACAATTGAAACTCTTGTAGCTGATCTTGTTAATGGAATAGTGTACATTTATTATTTCTACCAGTACGACCACCCTGTTGTGTTAAACGTTAAGAACGAATTATCAAATCCTCGTGAACCGGGACCTCTGAGCAAGCTTTTTCCGGAGGATGTACAACATGAAGCTGCAAATCGTTACAGGCATTTAACAAAGACTATAAAGATTAATAATACTGTTGGTATATCATGGACTGCCCTGATAATCATCACCATGGTTTTGCTATTCATCCTTCCCTCCCGAAGCAACGGATTAAGATTCTGGATTCCCGCCATTATTGTCCTTGGCCCTGTTGCCCTGATTATGAAACTCATTGTCTTACAACCCGGTAAAACAACTCACCTGAGGAATGCCCTGACAGAAACAATTGGCGATCTTGTACCTGTAACAATAGCCTATCTAGTGGCACAGGTGATCATTATCTTAAAAGCGGTATCAGGAGGTATAAGCGAGCAGCAACAGGTTTTACTCATACTCGGTCTTCCTTTATTTACAGCATGGATTATTTTTCATTCTCCTGCGCTGGCCTCTGCAGGTAAAAAGAACTTTGGCAGGTTCTTATTACATCGGTTTCCACAGGTTATAGCTGTTACATTACTGGGATTGGCAGGGATCTTTCCGGTAGCCATGCCCCTTGAAAATATGAGTCTCGCAATGTCACAGATAATACCTTTATCACCGTGGATTGTTATGACCTGGTGGGCAATAACTGTA
>Ga0307420_1000113_pt1 | contig 37088 bp, 30 predicted proteins | sample SalMarWE160240MG_2_FD_202167 | JGI IMG/M metagenome (GOLD analysis project Ga0307420, IMG submission 202167) | Salt marsh sediment microbial communities from the Plum Island Ecosystem LTER, Massachusetts, United States - WE1602-40 | ecosystem: Environmental > Aquatic > Marine > Intertidal zone >... | reverse complement strand
ACCTTTGCCTTTACGCCATTGAGCCTTTGTGCCTTTACGCCTTTTAATATCCTGCCGCCTGCCCGTCCTTACGTGATTCAGAGGCGCCGTACCATACCTTGTTATTTTCGTCCCACATGATAGCCTGGTAACCTCCGTAGCCTCCAAGGTCCCACTGGATTTTGTGTCCCATACTCATCAGTTTCTGAATCACTTCGGTACGGAACCCGCTTTCAAGGTGCAATATTCCTCCGTCGGTCATCTGTTCTCCTGTCGGTTCTGATGATCCGGTATGGTATATTCTCGGGGCATCACCAGCCTCCTGGAGATTCATCTTGAAATCTATAAGATTTACTACTATTTGTGCATGTCCCTGCGGCTGCATGTCTCCGCCCATAACGCCGAAGCTTATCCATGGTTTTCCATTCTTAGTGATGAATCCGGGAATGATTGTGTGGAATGGTCTTTTACCGGGTGCATACACATTTGCATGTCCGGGTGCCAGACTGAACATCTCCCCCCGGTCCTGCAGGATGAATCCCAGTCCGGTCGGGCACATTCCCGATCCCATACCCCGGTAGTTACTCTGGATCAGTGAAACCATGTTTCCGTATTTATCTGCCACTGTAAGGTAGATTGTATTTCCTGCCTCAATAACACCGGCATCATAAACCCTGGATGATCTTTGAGGATCAATGAGCTTCCTTCGTTCTGCAGCATATTTCTTTGAGATGAGCTGATCAACTGGTATTATCCCGAACCGCGGATCGGCATAATACCTGGCACGGTCCTCGAATGCAAGCTTCTTTGCTTCGGTGAAAAGATGTATGTAGTTAGTTGATCCAAAGCCCATTGAGGCCAGGTCATATCCTTCCAGTATATTCAGTATCTGCAGGGCTGCAATTCCCTGGCCGTTTGGAGGTAGTTCCCATACCTCATAACCACGGTATGTTATCTTGACCGGTTCTACCCATTCGGAATGGTGTCGCGACATATCATCATAGGTTAGAAATCCGCCCTGTTTCTTCATAAATGATGCAATATCACGTGCAATGCTGCCACGGTAAAATTCGTTTCTTCCTCCCTTTACTATTTTTTCGAGAGTATTTGCCAGAAGAGGATTTTTGAATATCTCACCTTTTGCAGGAGTTTTTCCATCCGGCATATAAACCTCTTTAATATTGGGATAATCTTTTAAAACCTCTGTATTACCTGCCAGGTAATAGGCAATAAGTTCGGTAACGGGAAAACCTTCACGGGCATAGCTTATTGCAGGCTGAAGTATATCTTTCATAGGGAGACGGCCAAACATGTCGTGCATCTCGTACCATCCGTCGACACAACCAGGTACTGATACAGGCAGGGGTCCTCGTGAAGGGATAAATTCATACCCGATATCCTTGAAATACTCCAGTTTAAGTGATCTCGGCGATCTGCCGCTTGCATTAAGTCCATAGAGTTTTCCCTTATCGGCGCTCCATATAATTGCAAAAAGATCTCCGCCGATACCGCATCCTGTCGGTTCTACCAGACCAAGAACGGCATTTGCCGCAATTGCGGCATCAATTGCATTGCCTCCTTTTTTGAGGATATCGAGGGCAACCTGAGTTGCCAGAGGCTGGCTTGTGGCAGCCATCCCGTTACGGGTAATAACCTCTGATCTGGTGGCAAAATCATGTCCTGTTATCCTATCCTGGGATAACAGGGAGACGGGGAATACCAGAATTAAAAATAATGTGTGAAGTACTTTCATTTTGTATCCTTTTATAATACAAAGGTACAAAACTGAGCTGCTATTTTTCCATTGCCATGGATTTTAATTCAGGCGGCATCTTTTCAATCGCATACCTTAAGGCTGTACGCGGCATTATCTTCTTTTTACTCATAACATAATCGAAGACTTCTCTCTGATGAGCCTGGCTTGCAACCTTAAGCATCCAGCCATATCCTTTCTGTACCATATCATCAGGGTCAGAGTGAAGGATATCAGCTATTTTGAAGATATCATAAAGAAAAAGTCCTTTACGAGCCGGTACTATCAGCGATACAGCTGCCGCTCGCTTTACCCAGCGGTTTTCTGACCTGGCCCATTTCTTGAGTTCTTCGAGATAAGATGGATACATTTCAATAAAAGTACCCACTGTATGATTACAAAGTGTATCACATGCTGCCCAGTTCGATACATACTTATTGACCCATCTTTCAAATAGATTAAAATCAGCCGGTTCGTAGTCTCTCCTTACATTATACGACCACATACAGGCAATACCGGCTTCTTCCATGAATCCGGATTGCCATAGTTCCTCGCATAATGAGAAAATATTGGTTTTAGACTTGTCGGCTATGGTCTTGTAATACTCCTTGCTGATCTTCTCTACCTGTGCCGATTTCAAACCATAGATCTTAATGTTCTCCTTAAAATATTTCTCTCCCTGGATCCTGGTTTTTTCATCTGCATTCCGGATGAGTTCGGTTCTGATATTATTGATGAGAGTGTCCATAATCTCACTGTTTATTATTTAATTTACTTAAAAATAATTAGTTATTCATTAATTTCCATAAAATAGATGATCTTTATATTACTTGATGATATTAAGAATATAAAGAAATTGCTCCTGCCTTTAGATTTTTATTTTAGATTCTTCCAGAATTTCTCTTCCGAGATCTTCAGTTCCCTTGTTTTTTTTCTCTCCAGCAGATAATAATATAAACCGATCACTGAACCGGCAATAAGTATTCCAAGAAGTATGTATTTCATTATCTCCGACATTTCCGGACCTGAAACTCCTGTCATAACTGAAGACTCAGGAACCCCTTCAATAATCTTATGGCCGACCTCAATATTGAAAATATTCTTCATGAAGAAGAGTGAAAAGAAGGTGATCACCCCTGATACTAAAGGGGTTGCAATCCATCCGACTCCTATTTCTCCAAGCAATCTGAAGTTAATATTCCTGGCTCCCCTGTAGAGTCCGATACCGATCACGCATCCGACTATGACCTGGGAGCTTGATACGGGAACCAGCGGAATGGGGGGAAGGCCGATACGGATCATTAAATTTGCCAGTGCGGTTGAGGAGAAGATAAAGAGGACAAGTGATTGTGCCAGAACGACAACAAGAGCGGCTTCAGATGTAAGCTCTACTATATTTCCCCCTATTGTATCCATTACCCTTTTTGAATAGGTTATGATACCTACTGAAATAGCAATTCCGCCCAGAAGAAAAAGCTGCTGATTTGATGATAAGGAAAATAGACCCAGATTAAGCTCCTGTAGGTTAAATGCCGGTAAAAATACACCCATAACATTTGCTATGTTATTGGCTCCCAGGCTGTAAGCTCCAAATGCTCCAACTATTATCAATCCGGATTTAAGGTACGATTCAAAAGTTATCAGATGAATTTTTGCCGATTTTTTGAATTTTGTGATCAGTATATAAAGCAATACTGCAAATAATGCACCAAGTACCGGGCCCGATATCCATGTTATCACAATTTTCGAAAGGGTACCTGAATCGGTTGTATTGCCGTTAAAAATATTCCATCCGATAATGGCTCCGACTATTGCCTGTGTTGTGGAGACCGGCAGCGAGAATTTTGTCATCCCGTATACCGTTATTGCGGCTGCAAGAGAAAGGGTAAAAGAACCTCCGATTGCATTGACGCTTCCAAGTTTTCCAAGAGTGGCAGAGGTTCCGGCACCCTGGATCACAGCTCCGAGGATAACTGCTATTGAAGCAATGATGGCGGCTCTCCTGAAAGTAATCATCCTTGACCCTACAGCTGAGCCGAAAATATTTGAGGCATCATTTGCTCCCAGGGACCACCCCAGGAATAGGCCGCTTATTAAGAAGAAGAGGATCATGTTATAATCTTAATCGCCATTCTGGATAGCAGATCCGCAGCCTTTTGTGCCAGGTCGGAAATGTTCTCGATATGATGGATAATATATCTTAGGTGAGCTTTATGTGCAAGATCTATTTCATTCATCTCCTGGAAAATACGCTTTCTCATGTTAAAGGAGATCTTGTCAGTTTCTGTTTCAAAATAATAGACCTTCAGCAGTTTTTCCCTTACCGTATGAGGTGTAATAAAATATGCTCTCGCTGCTGGTATGAGCTCTTCAGCTGCACTTGCCGAGGTATTCACAAGACTTAAAATCTCTTTATTAAGCGAAGAGGGGATCTCGGGTATTTCTACTATGAACTCATTAAGAGATTTCTTAACGGTATCAATAATCTCATCAATCTCATTAAGCAGCTTTGTTACATCAGACCTGTGCTGCGGCAGTATTGAGTTAGTTATCATCTCATTTTCGATGGATCGTTGGAGCCTGTCAGCATTATTTTCAAGTGTATCAACTTTTTCAAGATGTCGCATGAAAGACTCCATATCCTTTTCGATATATGATTTAATACCCTCGCGGAAGACAAGTAATCCGATTTCAATGCTGTCAAAAAACTCACTGATACTGATAATCAGTTCCTTTGTTGTCCTTTTAAAAACGGCCATGTTGGTTATTGGTTATTGGTAATTGGTAATTGGTAATTGGTAATTGGTAATTAGTAATTAGTGGTGGTAGCTTACTTTATCAAATATATAAAACTATTCTATAGTGTCCGACAAATATTTTGAGATTCCTCACTTCGTTCGGAATGACATTTTAAGGTGCGTTATAGGTGAGTGCAGGTCATTCTGAGCGGATCCGCAGGTAAGCGGAGAAGCGAAGAATCTTTTCCTATATACGATTACTTTCTGATTAAAGTATTTAGCCTGCATTATTTATGCGGAAGATAAAAGACAAAAGTAAAAAGATAAAAGTCAGGCATATGTAAACTATTTTCAATAATTTTTTTTGAAAGTTGATTTTTATGATTGTTTTTCATAATGTTTTGAACCTTTTGTCTTTAACCTTTTATCTTTTGTCTTTTTTGAAGTTTATGAATTAATCAGGTTAGGTTGATATTAATTCAGAATTCGATTATTTTTTCTACTCTGCAATTTCTCAGATATTGTTTCAGAATAATCTGGATATCACGATTATCGGGTGCGGGCTTGATACAGTTATGAATAGCTGACAGGCCAAATCCCATATCATTTATATTGAAATAGCCGTAGCCGGCATATTTACCATTTATAATCTTTACTGCACATTTCTCTTCATCATCGCGACCTGTATCAATGATAAAAAAATTTCTTCGTGAAAAGATAAACTCATCAGCGGCTTTGTATGCCCGTTCATTATACTCTTTAGATGATTCACTTCCGCAGCATGCCCCTTTGCAGATACCAACATGATACTGAAAGCATGCTCCATCTGTTTCATATAATCCGGTCAGTTTCTGGCACAGACCATAGGCCTCAACAAGTCCTTCAAGCTTCGATTTCGCCTTTTCCCTGCTGTTGAAGACCGACAGCGGATTTTCACCTGAATTTGTCTGTCCGAATCTGAAATTGAGATATCCGTTGTCATCTGTGAAACTGAAAATAGCCCATTGGAAGCCTGATCTCCTTTGTAACCTGTTGTAAAAGGGTTTATTTTCCTTAATCTCAAACGACTCCCTGAGCAGTGCAATGAGCTCACTACCAGTGATATCCCATTCAATATCGGTAATTAGGTCACGCATTTCCATAGCCCGGTTACTAGTATTGTTTGAGAGATGAGTGTTTATCCTCTGATAAAGGTTCCTGCTTTTGCCTATATAGATCAGCTCTCCGTTTTCATTATAGAAATAATAAATTCCCGGATCTTCAGGGATCAGGTCGATTTTAGAAATATCGAGGCGGGGATTAAGCTTTGATATTCTCGTATTCCTGATGAGATTTGATCGTTCTCCATATATCTCCCTGTCCTTATCAAGTAGCATTTCAAAAAGTTTCACTGTTGCCAGCGCATCACCTGCAGCTCTGTGTCGTCCGTTAATCCCTATCTTCAGGTCCCTGCATATATTGCCCAGGCTGTATGACCGGTGTCCCGGAAACAGTTTTCTGCTGAGGGCAATAGTATCGATAATTTTTCTCCTGTAATTGAATCCCAGCGACTTAAACTCCTGTCTTATAAATGAATAATCGAATCGAGCATTATGTGCAACAAAAGCCCTGCCTTCTGTAAGCTCGACAATGGTTTTTGCAATTTCATAAAAGCATGGTGCATCCTCGACCATCTCGTTTGTTATGCCTGTAAGGTTTGTTATGAAATAGGGGATGTTTCTTTCAGGGTTGACCAGGGAGACAAATTCACCGGATATTTTTTCTCCATCGTGAAGATATATGGCAATTTCGGTGATCTTTTCCATTCTGGCGCTTCCGCCTGTGGTCTCAATATCGATTATTGCATACATAAAACCGTGCAATTTCCACTTATTGCGAATATAATCAGAATTAAGGTGTGAGTGTTTATTTGTTTGTATTTTTGTCAGGGAATTAAACCAGCCATCATGAATGAGTGTTACGGGAATAAATTTATCTTCAATGGAAATATAGAGTCATCCGATTCTTTCGATAATTCTTTTGTGTATGACGGAGATTCTATTTATGAAGTGATAAGGATGACCAGGGGTTCTCCGGTCTTTTTTTACGATCATATGGAGCGGCTTAAATCAAGTACAAGGCTGCAGAAGAAAAAGATGCTTGCTGATACCGCTGCCCTGAAAAAAGATATTATCAGTCTGGCTAAATGGGATAATAAAAAGCATATTAACCTTAAGATTGTCTTTAACTACAACAAAGGGGAAGAAAATTATCTTGTTTATTATATCGAACCAATCTACCCCTCTGCAGAACATTACAGGAAAGGCGTAAAGGGGATTCTTTTCTATGCCGAGAGACCCAATCCAGCATCCAAGGTTATCAATCACAGGCTTCGATCATCAATATTTCATAAGCTCATCCTGGAGGGCGCTTATGAGGCCCTTCTTGTAAACGAAAATGGGCTGATCACCGAGGGAAGCAGGACGAATATTTTTTTCATGAGGGATAATACCCTGGTGACGGCACCCGACAATATAATTCTCAGCGGGATTACCCGTAAGTATATCCTTAAGATATGCCGTGAAAATAATATAAGAGTACAGATGGAATGTGTAAAGGCCGACGAAATAACCGGATACGATGCTGTATTTATGACCGGGACTTCTCCACTGGTGCTGCCGTTTTACTGTATTGACGACAAATATTTCAATGTCAGGATCCCGCTGATAGCTGATTTACGTAAACTCTATATTGAAAAGGCAGAAGAGAGCATCAGACAATTCAGATCAGGCTGATAAAAATCAGGAGAGATTTACTTTCCGATAATATAAAATTCTCTATATATGGCAAATATCAGGAATCTTAAAAAAGAGATCGACAAAAGGATTTACCTGGTGATCTCAGATTGTTTTACTTTTACAGCACTTCATCCTGATGAAAAAATTGACGATATTTCAGGAATAGTATCAGATGCTGTCAGTTTCAGGAATGAGATGATCCACAGGATCAACAGTCCGTCAAAGGAGGCTGATTCCAAAGGTATAAAAGCTCATTACCAGATGGTTAACAAGGATATTGATGCAGGTGTTGATAAGCTTTTTAAACGTCTCAGTTCTTTATTGAAGAAGAAAAAGAAGTGAAATAGCGGTAGATCTTTGTGCCGCATTCAGTACAGTTACCCTCCTGATCCAGGTTCTGATGCTTTATATGGTAACGCGATCTTTTTGTAACGATCTTTCCGCAGCCGGGGCAATATGTGTTTTGTCCTGTATCCATATCAATATTCCCCACATACACATAGTCAAGGTGTTTTGATGCTATAGCGGCAAGCTTCCTGAGGGTTTCAGGGCTGGTGGAATGATCATCCCTTTTATACATCGGAAAATATCTGCTCAGGTGAAACGGGACTTGCTTGCCCAGTTCTCCTGCAATCCATTCTGTCTGTAATTCCATTTCCTTTTCATCATCATTATATCCGGGAATGACAAGGGTGGTGATCTCCAGGTGTTTGCCTGACAGGGCAATCTGTTTCAGGCTCTCCTTTACAGGTTCAAGATCGGCCCCTGTCAGCTTTTTGTAGAACTCATTGTTAAAGGCTTTAAGGTCAACATTGAATGCATCTGTGAAGGAGATTATCTCCCCGAGAGGATCCCGGTTGACAAATCCATTGGTTACCATCACAGTTTTCATGCCTTTTTCCCTTGTATCACGGGCAACATCAGCAATGAATTCAAACCAGATCACGGGTTCATTGTACGTAAAGGCAATGCCGATGTTATTTAATGAAGAGCAGGCATCCCTTATGATCTTTTCAATTTCTGTTTTTGTTGAAAAACAGGCAAGTGTCCTCTGTGAAATTGAGTAATTCTGGCAGAAATCGCATCGCATATTGCAGCCATAAGAACCAATGGAAAGAATATTTGTTCCGGGATAAAAATGATACAGAGGCTTCTTTTCAACAGGATCAAGCGCATATCCGGAAATAACTCCCCAGGTAAGCAATTCGATTTTCTCACCGTTGTTTTTCCTTACTCCGCAAATGCCAATTCCATCTGTTTTAAGCTTGCAGTTATGAGGACAAAGAAGACATTCAATCCTGTCATCCGATTTTTTAAAGAGAGGAATCATTACAGATAACCTTTAATACAAAATTACATATTATATTCTGATTAGGATTGTCCTATAATTCATCAGAAATTTCTTCAAAAGGTATATTATGCAATTCTGCAAATTGAACTATCTCGTCTTTAACGGGCTGAATAATATCAGTATATGTTAGGCCAAAACGGAGTTTAATTTTCCCGCTTCTCTTCATTGTGAAAATTATACTGAGAGAAAAGATATCAATATTATCTATCTCTACCGGTTTTAATGTAACCGGAGGAAGCACTGAATTTTGCTTCAAGATGATCTTTTCAGGTCCGGTTTCTATATATTTTTGTGTCTTACCGGTTCCGGCAAGGATCTGATAGATGCCAAAGAATATCAGGAAGGCTATTGTAATCCACAGTGTACTGTCGGCCTGTATTGATTTGATGTTGAAAAACATCCAGTATAGAGCTATTCCAATACAAAGTACACCCAGAACTATCTGAAAAACTTTCGTGACATGTGAACTATTCCTTTGATCGAGGAAAAATAATTTTTCTCCCATTTTCTTTTTAAAGCAATTTATTTGTTTTTAAAGGAAATCCAAAACATATCAAATAATATAATTTTTCAATCTTCGATATGTTATTAAATAATGCTATTTTTAAAATTAGTTATCAATCTGTAAAATCTCCATGTCTGATAAATACAGACAGACATGAATGTTTTCAAATATGAAGATTCTCACGATAAGTCGGTATGACCATAAATAAAATTATTTACACATGAAAAGGTTGTCATTTTTTAATTTGCTGCTGTTTACTGCTATTTTATGTTATGGGCAGGAGGAACGGCAAAAATATCCCGAACAAATGAGACCCCGCATGACAGAGATATGGGATCCTGAAGTAAGGATCATCCAACCAGGAGAGGAATCTGGCATGCATCCTTCAGATGCTATTATATTGTTTGATGGAACTGATTTAAACAAAGAGTGGGTTGATCTCCTCGGTAATAGTTCAAAATGGATCATTGAAGACAGTGCTATGGTTTGTGTACCTGGATCAGGTGTAATCAGAACAAGGCGTGAATTTAACGATTTTCAGCTCCATGTAGAATGGAGAGCACCATCAGAAGTAAAAGGAGAGGGTCAGGGGAGGAGTAACAGTGGCGTTTTTCTGCAGGGACTTTACGAGGTACAGGTGCTTGACAACTATGATAACAGGACCTACCGGAACGGTCAGGCCGGAAGCATCTATAAACAGTATCCGCCGCTTGTAAATGCCTGCAAGAAGCCGGGTGAATGGCAGACTTACGACATAATATATACTGCCCCCAGGTTTGGAGAAGATACAACAGTATATTTCACACCTCCGATGGTTACTGTCCTGCATAACGGAGTACTGATACAGAATAATGTTAAGTTAAGAGGACCGACTTTATATATAGGTATTCCGGAGTATTCGGTTAAAAAGCACGGCCCCGGACCAATATTACTCCAGGACCATGGTAATCCTGTCGCTTTCAGAAATATCTGGATCAGGGAGCTTTAGCGCGGACAGATCCGGTTCTTGTTTCTACTAATTTTTAAGACCCAACCCGATCTCTTCCGCAACCTCCCTCATACCTATAATACAATCGGTTATAAGCTCATCGAGAGTTACTCCAAGCATCTCTGCCCCCTTTTCAATTACCGACCTGTCGACACCTGCAGCAAATCTTTTGTCTTTCCATTTCTTTTTCACCGATCTTGTCTCCATATCCATTACACTTTTCGATGGTCTGACAAGAGCGCTGGTTACAACAAGCCCGGTAAGCTCATCCATGGCATAGAGAGTCTTTTCCATCAATGTAACAGGTTCAACATCTGATGCCAGCCCCCAGCCGTGGCTTAAAACAGCTCTTATATATTCGGCAGGCCAGCTGTTTTCTTCCAGGATCTTTCTGGTCATTGTACAATGCTGATCGGGATACATCTCATAGTCGAGATCATGAACCAGTCCGACAACTCCCCATTTCTCTTCATCCTCCCCGGCTTTCCTGGCCATATATCGCATTACACCCTCAACAGCAAGGGCATGCTTTAACAGACTTTCTGATTTATTGTACTTTTTAAATAATTTAAGTGCCGATTCTCTGTTTGGTACGTCAGGTGACATGATAAGTTCTGATTTAAATTACCGGATAGAATTAATAAATCTGTATAAGTGATCCAAATCACTTTCTTGTTTTCACTACTTTCACGGTTCTTGTGACCCCCGGAAATTCAATTCTGAGATAATATAGCGCTGGCGGCAAATGCCTGGCATTCACGGCAATTTCATTCATCCCCCTGGTCACATCATGTTCAACATCCAGTACCTTCTTTCCTGTTGTGTTATAAAGGGCAAAATGTGCGGTACCGGCGACATCTGAATTGATGAAAATATTCAACTCGTTGTTGAATGGATTGGGAAAGACAAGAAAAGGCTCAATAATAGTAGTGTGTTCTAATTCTGTTTTCAGTGTATCATTAAGCGGGAAATCATCGTCATTGTCGTAGCTATAAACTTCAATGTTGTAAATGCCATAGCGGGAGAAGTCTATAGGTAGTGTAAATGACACAGTTACTGAATCATCAAGGGGAACCAGGGTATTATCGAAATGTTCTTTAACGGGCAGATCCTCATTTATTCTGTAAGCCATGTTAAATCCATTTATTGTGTCCGGTCCTTCATTCAATACCTTAACCGTTACTTTTTCTCTGCCAATCTTATCTTTCTGCACCGGCGATATCAGCCTGGCTGTAGCAATATCCCTTTTTACGTACCTTACTGTACCTGACTGGGAAAAATCAATCATATCTATCATTGCACAGTCAGTCCCGCCAATAACAGCCCCGTCTTTCCTGTAGATCCATTCCATTTTATTATAGCCGGAAGGAACTGAGATTGCTTTTTGTTCCCACCCTGTTTCTCCCGATTTTCTGAAAATTTCTGTGTCGTTGAGTTTAAAGATCAGGTAATCCCAACTTAGCTCTGACGATACTTTATAGAAAAACTTCAGGGAGTCATCGGCAGAATAAAATGTTTTTATTGACAGAACAGATGATGAATTATGTCCTATAGCTCCGGAACGGGCAGCAGCAATTCCGTCATAAGCATAAGTTTTGATAATGGTCCAGGGTACCTTGCTTATGTTGAGCCAGGGAAATACACTGAATGACTCATATTCAAACGATTCCCTTATCTGGCCCACCCTGAACGAAAATTCTTTGCTGACAAGATAGGGCGGACAGTCAAAGATGGCTGAAAAATAAATTACACCGCCGGACTCAATATCCTCAGATATTTTGACAGAAACCGGTATACTGGTTGATTCTCCAAAACCTAAAACTTCAGATTTAACAGGTGGATCAAGAATATCAATGGAAGGATCGAGTCTTGTAATATAAAACTGACCTGAGGTGCTGCTTGTCCCGTTATTCCTGATCATGAAGATGAGTGTTACAGTTTCTCCCTGATCGGCAATATTGTTTCCATTTCCGCTTACAGAATCGTTAAGAAGGAAATTGATTACCTCAAAATCAGGTGCATGTACTGTTAAATTATACTGATAGGTTTTTTCAGTGGCATCATCCTTTAACAGAATGTCAATTGGTATGCTCTCCAGATCAGGAACATCTTCAGCAATGGATACTGAAAGATTATCATCAAGTATGATCTCTGCACCGGTAGCCAGGGGACCTATCATTACCGAATCGGAATTCATGGTGATATATTCGGAGACTGTGGATATTTTTGCATAGAGGTTTTCAGCATCTGTCGACCCCAGGTTGCTTATTGTAAGGTTAATCGACACTGTTTCCCCGAAATCAGCCATACCGTTATTGTTTTCAGTGCTGTCGTCTATAACTGTTGCAGTCAGGTTTATATACTCATCACTGACTGTGGAAAACTTTATTGTTTTTATCAAAGGTATCCTGTTTTGTCCTGTTATCACCACCAGGCAGGAATCATCTGATATTCCGGGTATTTCGAGAGTCACTGAACCTGAGGGACCGGCATATGAAGCATCCCAGAGAATATCAGCATGTGATATGGCTATATACGAGAAAGGATCTGCCGTGAATGACCATGACCTCATATTATTTGGCAGTGTATCGGGAAGGATAATATCGAATGTGTCGGGAGTTCCGATTATAGGTATTACGCTGGGATCGCCGACAAGGTTATATATTTCCCAATAATATTTTTTTCCTGAGCTGGTGCTGGTGCTTACAGCCAGGTTCCCGGCATAAACCACCTGTCCCATAGTTAAATACCAGTCAGATGGAACCTCATCATGAGTATGAAATAACCTGTCGTATGCACCCAGTCCGGTATCCTCGTACAGGGGATCTTCAGATGGGGCTCCAAGTCCTACAGCCCAGTAAAAATCCTCACTCCAGTATGTATCGTTTGAGGCACCAATAAAGCCAATGGCACCTTTTTTGTCCGATAAAACCCATTTGTTCCCGAAAGAATTTGGCAGATTATAGCTTGATGTTTCACAGGCATTGCTTATTATAAAAGGATACATGTTTTGATTATCGAGGGTATCTATTGCATCATTATCAATATCCAGATGAAGCCATTTTGCAGAGGTTCCATGTCCGGTGTAATTTAAAAAAGAGATACCCTCATTTACCAATTTGATTACAGAGTCACTTGTAAGACCAGGGGGCTCGATATCAATGGGATAAAAAAAAGCATAGGGATTTATATTATTTTCAGTATTAAGGTAATTTGTTACAACGTAATTGATTTGCCCATTCATATAATTCGCATGAGTGACATCATATCCGGTTGTGGCAATTGCATTTGAATGGAACAAATTGGTGTCGGCAAACTCAAATTTCTCATACTGGATTATTTTTTCAGTTACAGCCTTCAATTCATTTATGTCTGCAACAGGCAGCCTTCCTATGAACATCTCAGGTATGTAATCGCCGTCACCGTCAAATTCCCCGTAATACATATCAGTTACCTGACCTGTGCCGTAATAGGGTATTTTAGCGGTATTACCAATAATGAGAAGGTATTCGGGAGGGGGATTATCGAGAGTTGATGAGTTATAAATATCCGACAGTGTGTTTTTGATATCAGAGTATGTATTCCCGGCAAAATCGGCTCCTTTGAAAAGCATCTCGACCTTGAATCCTTTTTGTGTTTTCCATCTGATAAACGGTTCGAGATGACGGCTGAACGCAGTATCAGTCAGGATAATCATTTTAACCGGTTTGTCGGAATATCCCGGTATCACATTACCGGCAGTATAATTAAGTATACCCTTGGCAAGTGTTTCCGTGAAAAGGGAAGACTCCGCCGGAACAGATTTTACTTCACCTCCTGTAAAGGTGATTTCGATATTCATAGAGGTTATTACCTCAAGTATGTTTGATTTTGGATTATACCTTACAGGTGAAATCTGAATAGTGGCAAGATTAACACCTCTTGCTGTTCCTATATATTCAATTTTAACAGTATCCTTTTTAATAAACCCACGGGTTGCATAAAGAGACTTGTCTATAATAAAGGCCGGTCTTTGGGTTTGTGTTTTTTTGGATTCTTCGGGCTGTGCAGGGAAAAATATTCCTTCTATATTCTTTTTTTTAGGTTTTATCCTTGTTGTCTTAACATCAGTGATCTTAATTGTGTATGAGCCATCTTTTGGTAATGAAATAAGCCGGCTTAATACAGGCATTTCCGGTCTGCCCGGTTCCGTGGATTTAATATGTCCCGGGATATCTATTTTATAGAATATTCCGGTTTCGTTCATAACATTATTGATCTTAATTTCTGTTAAGGAATAATTTATAGTAAGGGAATGGCCGGCAACAGAAACACTTGTTTTTTGTAACTCACTATCAAAGAGATACTTGTGGCTTTTAACCGGCTGACTGTTAGCCGGCAAGCTAAAGGCCATAATAATTGCTGCTGTTATGGCAGAATAATTTTTCCCTAAATACATCAGTGTTAAATAATTAACGCTGTACCCTAAATTCTGTCAGCAAGTTATTAAAATTTCAATATATAACGAAAGTGCAAATAATAAATTTGATTAAAATAATAAGATTGCTAATTTTATATTTGATTTTGTAAGGTTATAACAAATTTTTTATGGAAAGGTTCGCTGTTGCTGGTTTCCTGCTAGTAATGATTGTTGACCTTATCGGAATGTGTCCTGATATTTTACATATTAATTAAGCCAAAAACAATGATGATGAAATATTCAATGACAATTGAAAAAAAATACGTTTCAATATTAATCGTAATCTATTATACTATGACTAATCCGGCTTTTTCTCAGGAAATACCTGCTTTTGACAAAATAAATACATCAGCTGGTGTTATGGAAATGCATTTTATCGGTCATGGATCACTTATGTTTAAATTAAACAATTATTGCATTCATATTGATCCTGTCAGCAGTATGGGAAACTATGATGGCCTTCCCAAAGCTGATCTGATACTGGTTACTCATGAGCATTTTGATCACCTCGATACCAGGCTTATTGATGAATTGCGTAAAAAGGAAACCGTGATGCTTAGCAATGTGAATTCGGCCTCGGAAGTCGCCTGGGCAGAACCTGTGAAGGCAGGTGATTCCCGGAAGGTTGGTGATATCGGCATCGAAGCTTTACCGGCTTATAATATAGTTAATATGAGAGCCCCCGGTCAACCCTTCCATCCCAAAGGTATTGGTTTAGGCTATGTAATAACAATAGGTGATAAGAGATTCTATGTCGCCGGCGATACGGAAAATACTCAGGAAATGAAGGCTCTTAAGAATATCGATGTGGCATTTCTTCCAATGAATCTTCCATATACGATGACTCCTGAAATGGTCGCAGATGCTGCAAGGGCATTCAAACCTAAAATACTCTATCCCTACCATTTCGGCGAAACCAATACCGATGAACTGGTAAAATTATTGGTCGACACTGATATAGAAGTAAGAATCAGGAATCTTCAATAAAGCTGATTATGGGAAGAATTACAAGAAGAGGATTTCTTAAGACAGGTATCGCCGGTGCCGGGAAACCTGCAGCGTAAGATGTTTTGGTAATTTTAAGGTAAAAGAGAAAATAGCCGATGTTTCCAGATTTGTAGATGTACCCGACGAATTTCTTGCGTGATTTACATTTGATATGATGAAAAAGATTTTTATTGCCGGGATACTGTTTTTAGTATTCTCAGGTATCCTGATTGCGCAGGATATAATATTCCCGGAACTACAAGGGTATAGAAAAATAATGAACTACCCCGTCTATTACCCGGACAATTTATGGGATCATATTAATGGTGCAGCCGACGGATATCTTGCTCTCGGTTTCGTGGATCTGAATGTCGTGGAGTATAAAAAAGGAAAAAACGTAATTAAGCTGGAAATATACCGTCACAGTGATCATACAATGGCATTCGGGATATATGCATCAGAACGCTCTTCCTCATACAGGTTTTTAAATCTTGGAGCACAGGGTTATATTACAGGCGGAGTAATCAATTTCTTCACGGGGAATTTTTATGTAAAAATCAGAACACATTCCAATAAATCAAAAGTACTGCAATCGGCCGAATCACTGGCAGTAAGGGTTGCCATGATGCTTGGCGGGGATACGGAAATGCCATCTATTCTGCATCAATTCCCGGATGAAGGGAGAAAACCAAATGAGGAAACCTATATCAATGAAAGCGTTCTCGGACACAGGTTTCTGAATAAGGCATTTAAGGCATCATATAGTGTGGGAAATGACAATTTTGATATTTTCCTCATGAAATTCAATGATCCGGAGGAAACTTTTACTACAGCGGAAAAATATCTGGAATCTGCAGGTCTCGAACCTGTTCAAACTGATAACGGTAAGTTTGTTTTTGCTGACGGTTATAACGGCACTATATTCCTTGCCTGGAACAGGGATATGGTTGTTATTATTTCAGGACTGGCTAAAGATCAGTCGGATATCGCTGACAAATACACCTCGGGGATTCTTGAATAGACTACAGGTAATTCCCTGAAAACTGTTATTTAATCTTCTCCTGTTCAAGGTAATTTCCAATTATATGCTTAAGCTCATCGTATGAATTAACTACCGGAATATCGCAATGATCGTTTATTACGTTTTGTGGCGGCCGGTATAAAATACCAACATCTGCTTTCCTGAGCATATTGATGTCATTATATGAATCACCTATACCAATTACCTTATAATTAAGACTTTGCATTGCTTCGGCAACCTTCATTTTGCTCTCCTTCAGACGAAGGTTATAGTTAACGATATTTCCCAGATGGTCAATTGTAAGGTGGTTGCAGAAGAGAACCGGACGACCAATTTTTTCCATCAAAGGATCAGCAAATTCAGTGAAAGTATCTGAAACGACTATCAGTTGTGTTCTTTTTCTCAGCCATGAGATAAACTCTGTTGCTCCGGGCAGGGGTTTTATATCTGAAATGACATGCTGAATAACGTGAATAGTGAGATTGTTCTTACGCAGGATATCCAACCGGTGTTGCATAAGAACATCATAATCGCTTATATCACGGGTTGTCAGTCTTAATTCATCAATACCGGTATATTTGGATACCTGGATCCATATTTCCGGTACAAAAATTCCTTCAAGGTCAGCACATACAATATACATATTAATATTATTGGTTATGAAGCATCCGGATGTAATTCCTGAGGTTATCATAATTATTTTCCAGTTCCGTAAATTCTTCTTTCAGGTCATTAAGGCCGGCAAGCGATTCAGGTACCGGTACAGATAAACCGGGTATCCTGTTCAGCTCATCCCCGAATTTAGCAGGATGAGCTGTTTCAAGTGATACAAAGAGTTGATTTTTGCTGTTTTCTGATAGCTTTTTATAAGCTTCCACACCTCTCCACGCCACTGCTCCATGAGGTTCGAGAATCAGCCCGTGTTTTTTATAGCCTGAGGCAATGGTTGACCTGGTTTCTTCATCGGATATACTGATGCCAAAAAAATCGTCCCTCATTCTTATAAATTCAGGATTTCTGACTATTGTTCCCTCTTCGTTCATCATCCCGCCATACAGGGCAACAATTCTGGCAAGATTACCCGGATGTCCTACATTCATTGCACTTGATATACAGTTTATTGACGGACTTATCGTTCTATAGATACCTGTCCTTAGCAGTTCCGGAACTTCATTATTTGCGTTTGTTGATATGATGAATTTCCGGACCGGAAGCCCCATTTCACGGGCAATAATGCCGCCCATCAGGTTACCGAAATTGCCTGAGGGTACACTGAATATTGCCTGGTCAGTCATACCGTTTGCCAGCCTTGACCATGCATAGAAATAATAAACTGCCTGCGGCAGTAATCTTCCGATGTTTATGGAATTAGCTGAAGTAAGGGGGATGTCTGATAATAACTCATCCCTGAAGGCCATTTTTACAAGCCGCTGGCAGTCGTCAAATTTACCGTTAAGAGAGATGACTTTGACATTATCATGCAATGTAGTCATCTGTTTTCGCTGTGTTTCGGAAACCTCCCCGGCCGGGAAAAGTATTACTACATTAATATTACTTAACCTGTGGAAGGCACTCGCAACAGCGCTGCCGGTATCTCCTGATGTAGCAGTGAGTATAGTGAATTTCAAATTGTCGCGTGAACTGAAATAGTGCATCAGCCTTGCCATTATTCTCGCTGCAAAATCCTTAAAGGAGGCTGTCGGTCCCTGATCGAGCCTGAGAATATAATTGCGGTTATAGACTCTTTCAATTGGTACATCAAAGTTATATGCATCACGACAGATACTCTTCAGGTCATTGTCATTAATCTCGTCGGATAAGAAATGCTTAAGTACTTTGTTAGCGATTTCAGGATAATCTAAATGAAAATATCCCCTCAGTTCATTCTTATAGATTTTCGGAATGACTGAAGGCATATACAATCCACCATCCGGCGCCAAACCTTTAAGCAAGGCTTCCTTGAAACTTACTTCAGGTGATTTATGATTTGTAGAATAATATATGATACTATTTCTTGTCAATATTAAAACTAAATAGTAAGGTTATTTATAATAAAAATCCATGTATATGGTATTCCGATTTTAATATTCTGCATTCATTATCTCTTACTCTTTACCCTGTGCCCTGTGCTTTTTTATACATTCACTACTCTCATTAGGTCTGCAAATACCCCTGCTGCAGTCACATCAGCACCGGCGCCATAGCCTTTTATTACCATTGGAAGCTCATGGTACCTCTCTGTGGTCAGCAATATTATATTGTTGCTGCCATCGAGATCATATGACGGATGATTTCTGTCAACGTTTATCAGCTCAACCCTTGCCTTACCCTGATCAAGTATAGCAACAAACCTCCACTTTTTGTCTGACTTTTTAAGTTCAAGTCTTTGTCTTTCAAATTCGGGATCAAGTTTTTCAACCTTGTTATAGAAGTCATTCAAATCACCTTCAAAACATTCGTCCGGAAGAAATTTAAATACTTCAACATCTTCTTTTTCAATATTATAACCTGCTTCTCTTGCCAGGATAAGTATTTTCCTGACAACATCTGTTCCACTGAGATCAGTACGGGGATCCGGTTCTGAATATCCCTTCTCTCTGGCCTTTCTAATTGCATAACTCAGAGGTATCTTTTCACTCATTTCATTGAATATGAAATTCATGGTACCGGAAAGAACCGCTTCAATCCTGAATATCCGGTCGCCGCTAAGTATAAGATCGCTGATAGTTTTGATTATCGGCAATCCGGCACCTACAGTGGTTTCATACATGAAACGTACACCACGTTCACCTGAGATCTTCTTTAACTGTTGATAATAACTGTATTCCGATGAACAGGCTATCTTATTGGCAGTTATTACAGATATGTAACCATTAAGGATTTCCTCATACTTTGTTGCTATCTTTTCGTCTGCAGTACAATCAACAAAAACAGAATTCCTGAGATTCATCTTCTTCATATCCCTGATAAATTGTGAGATATCGGCCTTCTTACCTATGTTTTTTAATTTGTCCCTGCAGGATTCAAGTGTTATTCCCCCTTTGTTGGTATACATCTTCCGGGAATTTGTAAGACCCATCAAATTGATCTTAAGGTTATAGTTTTTCAGCAGGAGGTCATGCTGCTTCAATAGTTGTATCAGCAGGCTCGAACCCACAACACCGGTACCTGCGATATAGAGATTAACCTCTTTAAAGGTAGAAAGGAAAAACCCGTCATGTATTACGTTAAGGGCCTTTTTAAGGCTCTTATTCTTTATTACAACTGATATATTTAACTCTGAAGAACCCTGTGCTGTGGCAACTACATTAATGCCGTTTCTTCCCAGCGATCTGAAGAGAGTTGCTGATATTCCGGGAGTGTTTTTCATTCTCTCGCCGACAATTGCAATGATCGACAGATCTTTCTCAATAAGTATTTTAAGTTCTTTATTCTTGTCTATTTCATTCCTGAATTCTTCTTTTATTGCTTCGCAGGCAGTTGCAGCAGCTTCAGGATTCACTGCAAAGGTTATTGAGAATTCCGATGATGCCTGGGTAATCAGTATTATGTTTATTTCATGCCGTGCAAGTGCAGTGAATAACCTTGCCGATGTACCGGTTACCCCTACCATTGCAGGACCCTGAATAGTAATCAGGTCGATATGATCAATTGATGAGATTCCTTTAATCGGACTTGATCCCTGATCGGTCTTCTTTTGATTAATGACAGTTCCCTTTGATAGAGGATTAAGTGTATTTCTGACTGCTATAGGAATATTTTCCCTGTAAACCGGGCGAAGAGTGGGAGTATAGATGACCCTTGCACCAAAATGAGACAATTCCATAGCCTCAGCATATGTTAGGCTTTCAATAGTATATGCTTTTTCAACTTTCCTTGGATCAGCGGTCATAAAACCGTCAACATCGGTCCATATTTCCAATGATTCGGCCTTTAGTGCAGCAGCTATAATTGCCGCTGTGTAGTCGGAGCCGCCCCTCCCAAGTGATGTTGTTTCACCTTTTGAATTACTGGCTATGAATCCGGGAACGACAATTATGTTATCCGGTTTCCCTATCTTTTCCAGAATCAGTGAATTTGTTAAATCAAAATCAACAACAATATTACCTGCCCTGATATCTGTCTTGATTAATTCACGTGAATCTGTATAAATACTGTTATCAAGGAATCTGCTTATTATGAAGGATGATAATCTTTCTCCGCCGGTAATTACCTGGTCAGAAGCGTGCCCGGTTAATTCACGCAACATATAAATCCCTTTCAGCAACTCTTTTAATTCATTGATAATATTATTGATTGAATTAATAACCTCCTGTCGTTTTATATCATTCTCAATTAATTTTTTTGTGAATTCTATATGTTGTTCCAAAATAGTCTTGAGCTGAATTTCGTATTCTGTATTTCCCCGGGAGGCAAGTTCTGAAATAGTGTAAAGCTGATCTGTAACACCCTGGAATGCAGAGATTACTATAATTATAGGAAGAGGCTGTGACTCAATTATCCTTTTAACCTCCCTGATGCGCTCCGGGGTGCCTACAGATGAACCACCGAATTTCAGAACTTTCATATGCTGATAAATAAAAATTGCATTTTAAAAAATAATATATTAATGTATTCATCAGCTTGAAGCTGCTTTATTAAGTCTTTTGAGAATTGAAAATATAAATGTTGCTGACAGCAGACAGAATACTATAAATACCAGCCACAGTGTACTTAATTGTACCTTATCCCACAGCAGGCTTCCCACAAAGAGCAGTTTATTTCCGACAGCTGTTGCAAGCAGCCAGCCGCCCTGCATAAGACCCTGGAACCGTGAAGGAGCAACCTTTGACACAAACGAAAGACCCATAGGACTGAGGAAAAGCTCTGCAACTGTAAGTATCAGGTAACTGCTCATCAGCCAGTATGGTGATACCCTGTAACTATCTGCAACTGGCAAACCACTAAGCGATGCCGGTGATGGTGCGCCGATAGAAGCTATCAGTATGACAAAAAATCCAAAAGCTGCTATGACCATCCCGATGCCTATTTTCTTTGGTGTTGCAGGTTCTATGCCTTTTTTGTTCATCCACGCAAATGCAGCCATTACCGGGAAAGTAAGAGCAACGATGAACAGGGGATTAAATGACTGGAATACTTCAGGTGCTATTGCGTTATGTGGTCCGAAAGCAGTGAATACTTTCCCAAACAATCCGGTGGGATCGAATCCGGTAGTGAAAAACACGCCCAGAAGAAGCGAAATAATGAACAAAAAAACTCCCGTTATCTTGACTTTAACTTCCAGGTTTCTATATACAAGCATGACAAGACCAGCTATGGAGCCTATAACCGCAAGCATCGAAGGTAGTGTGAAGAAAAGATTGGTAAAGGCTCCGGTCTGTTTAACGGTGTAATCCCTGGCAAAAAGAGTCAGGGTTAATCCGTTCTGGTGAAATGACATCCAGAAAAAGACAACAACAATAAAGACCAGAATAAGAGCTGATATCCTCGCTCTTTCCTCCTTTCGGGAGGCCAGAATGATCCAGGTAATAAAGCCTGCAAAAAGTCCGAATGCAAAACCTGAGGCCCAGCCAACCTGCCTAATAAAATGCAGACCAAATGCGGTTACACCGATAGCCAGGATAGCGGCAATAACAGGAACAGGTTTGAAATCAATTTTTTCAGTAGATATAGCGGCCTCTTTTACCTCTTTATCAGGCAGCAGTTTATTGAAGATAGTATACACCAGCAGCGAAATTATCATGGCTACTGCAGCTATTCCAAAAGCATAGTTATAACCCTTTGAAAAAACTTCAAGGTAATCGGCAGCAAATGCCGAAAGATCTGTTACTGGTCCGCCAAGACTCACATTATCAGCTAGTTGTTGAAATACCGTAGTGTCTGTAAGGATTCCGTTGTTGAACTGATGACAAAGCGATGGCAGGCTTCCGTCATGCAAAAATCCGTTTACCTTAAGCCACCAGTTACGCATGCCATTGGCAGCAAAAGGTGCAAAAAAGGCTCCGACATTAATACCCATATAAAAGATCATGAAGGCAGTGTCTCTTAGTTTAGAGTATTTCGGATCATCATACATCTGCCCGACAACTGCCTGAAGATTGCCCTTGAAAAGTCCGTTTCCAAGAGCAATAATCATCAATCCTATTATTGTGATGGTAAGGGTCATTCCAGGAATTGCCATAATAACATAACCGGCAAACATTATGAAGATCCCTGCAAGAATTACAAGCTTGTATTTTTTCGTTGAGTCGGCTAGAATACCACCAAGCAGCGCAAGTGCATATATGCTGAAATAGAACCAACTGTAAATATCACCGGCTTTATTTGCTGCAAGTCCATACTTGGCCTGAAGGAAAAGTACCAGAATGGCCATCATGGTATAGAAGCCAAATCTTTCACCCATATTGGAAAAGAAGGCGACAAGTAATCCTTTTGGGTGATTCTTAAGCATATTACTCTGTTTTAGTTGGTTAATATTTATTCGTGTCAGATGCAGCTGAATTGAACCGTCAAAATACCGGAGCTATTCAATGTTTGACAGGAAACAAATATATTAATCTTTTTTTATTAATGGCCGAAGAGTGTAAATTTGTGCTTTATTGATTCAGGCCGGATGAGGATATTCCGTTGTGACCAGATAAAACAGATTGATGAGTATACTATCATCAATGAACCTGTGGCTTCAATTGACCTTATGGAGCGAGCTGCTGCAAGGTTGTATGAGTGGTTTGTGGAAAGATTTGAAAGGTCAGGGGGGATACTTGTTTTTGCCGGTCCCGGCAATAATGGCGGTGACGCGCTGGCCCTTGCAAGAATGCTGGCAAAGAGCAGATATGAACCGGAGGTTTTCTATATACAATTTACTGATAAGACATCAAATGACTGGCAGATAAACAAGAAGCGACTTGAGAAAGAGACAAGTGTACCGTTCCATGTATTAACAAGCACTGATAAGTTCCCTGTTATAAATCCCGGTGATGTTATTGTAGATGCAATTTTCGGTTCCGGGATTTCAAGGCCTGCCGAAGGTCTTGCCTCAGACGTAATTAAAAAGATAAACGAATCAGGTTCTACAGTAATTTCAATCGATATTCCTTCCGGATTATTTGGAGAAGACAACAGCAAGAATATTCCTGAAAATATTGTTAATGCCGGTTTCACACTTAGTTTCCAGTTTCCGAAGCTCTCATTCTTATTTTCTGAAAACGAAAAATATACAGGAGATTGGACTGTTTTGCCTATAGGACTCAATATCACGGCGATAAATAATACTGACACTCCTTATGCACTGCTTGAGAAGAAGCTTGTAAAGATGCTCCTTAAAAAAAGGCGTAAATTCGATCATAAAGGGATTTTCGGACATGGATTGCTTGTTGGCGGATCATATGGAAAGATGGGTGCTGTTGTGCTTGGGGCAAAATCAGCTCTCAGGACAGGAGCCGGTCTGATAACCTGTTATATTCCGGCAGGAGGCAACAATATTATCCAGAGTGCCTTCCCCGAGGCAATGATCAGTCAGGATCCGGGTGAAAAATTTATCTCCGGACAGGTAAACACCGATATTTATGATGCGGTGGGCATTGGTCCGGGAATGGGAACAGAACAATTATCTCAACAGGCGCTTCACGGATTTCTGCTGAATTGTAAAAAACCGTTAGTGATCGATGCTGATGCTCTGAATATATTGTCAATGAATAAGGAGTGGCTATCTGTTTTATCACCCATGACGATCCTTACACCGCATCCGGGGGAATTCGACAGGCTTGCCGGAAGGTCCTCCTGTGGGTATGAAAGGTTACAGAAGCAGACAGAACTTTCACGCAGGTTCAATTGTATAATTGTACTTAAGGGTGCTTATACATCAGTGTCAATCCCTGATGGAAAAGTATGGTTCAACAATACCGGTAATCCGGGAATGGCAACGGCGGGGAGCGGCGATGTACTCACCGGAATGATTCTTTCATTGCTTGCCCAGGGTTATGATCCTGTGGATGCTTCACTGACAGGCGTATGTATTCACGGACTGGCAGGCGATATTGCAGCCGGGAAATCAGGTTATGAATCATTAATAGCTTCCGATATAATTGCTGAAATCGGAAATGCATATGGAATGATAAAAGAAAGCGATCAGGTATGAGACTTTGCAGACTGCCTATAATAATCAATTACTGACAAATGAAAAAAATTATTCTCCTTCCGCTGTTTTTGATAATAATATTGATGGGTTCATGCTGGCCTGAGAAAAAAATTGCAGGACCCGATTATGTCATTACTCCTCTTTCCGATACTACAAAGATAAAGGGAGGTACCGTTGTCTATAGTCTTCCCATGACTGTATTCACTGTTATGGTAGAGATGGAAAGGACTATTGAATTACCCGGACCTTATGCTAAATATGCCGAGGAACTCCTTGGCTTCCGGGGAATTATTATGAATGAAGCAGAGTACTGGTCAATACAAGGTGTTTCGGTAAGTTCACACAATGAAGCAGATCCTTCGGAATATTATGTCATTGAGGGTAACAACCTGTTCCATTCAAATGTGCTGGCTTTGAAACAAGAGGGACTGATACTCGATCTTAATCCTGAAATGGATTATAAAGCAATCAGCAATATTGGAAACAGGGAAACGAACATTGATCAGTTTCAGTCGTATGATCTCGGATCGGATGAGTATTACAGGATCCAGACTGATACGGCATACAAACGTGTAAATTTTGATACAGCATTTATCAGGATACCTTATATAGTGGAGACGAAAAAGAGACTCTCTGTCAGCCAGCTTGCAGAAAGAGCAGCCCGGAGACTGATGGAAATCAGAGATGGAAAGATACTTATTTTGACTGGTGAAGCTAATGTATTCCCTCAGGACGATGCTGCAATTAAGGAACTGAACAGGCTCGAAAAGGAATATACCGAACTGTTTACCGGTAAGACAATAAGTGAAAAAAGAACATTCACATACCAGCTTATTCCGAGGATAGAGTTTGACGGCAAACCGGTAACACTTTTCAGATTTTCTGAAATCACCGGTCCACGGGATCCTTCATCGGGAAACGGAACAGAGGTGATTGTCAGCCTCAATTCAGAGCAGAAAACAAAAGACCTTACGTTTATCTCTTCCCAGACTCCCGATCCATTTACTCCACCGGTCGATAAACTTTTTTACAGGATACCGGATATTGTTAATATGTCGATAAAAATGGGAGATGAGATACTCTATAGCTCAAGAAAAATGGTCTACCAGTACGGGGAAGTCATGCAATTACCAGGGAATTACATTATCGGAAGATAATATCAGATTTCAGATTTTAGATTTCAAATTAAATAAGTCTTGAATCTTAAATCTGTTTATTTTACTTTTCCAACAAAACTCATCTGAAATTCCTGCCAGGTTGTTGTTTTATATGCCTTATCGGCGAAGAAACTCAGCAATGGTTCCATATCTTTAGCTGGTCTGTATCCCGGTACTGGAGAAACTCCCGGTTTATCATCTTCCATGGTAAGGAAGACTACTGTGGGGTAAGACATCTGGCCATTTAGCAGGGCAACAGCAAGCTGATGAGCCCTCCCGGCTTTGCCGTCATTAATGAAAGTCTGTCCCAGAAAAGTAACTGATTCCTTACCCTCTGCATTGAATTTAACGGGATAGAACTTTGTATTCAGCATATTGGCTATTACCGAATTTGTAAATGTATCCTGGTCCATTTTCTTGCACCAGCCGCACCAGTCGGTGTAAGTATCAATAAATAAAGGGCGCGGGGATTTTTTCATGAGTTTTTCAGCTTCCTGTATGGTATACCATTTTACTCTGCTACTTGTTGAGAGTTCCGGTTTTTGTGCAAAAGCTGTTATGAAAGCCGGCAAGATCAATAATAAAAACAGTGTTCTTTTCATCATATAATAACTTATTTTAATTGTATGATGGAACCCACATATAGCTGATTATTATAATATTGTGTTTAGCTTTGCTGAGCTCGCAAGCTCGGTTATGTATTCAAATACATGTGGGGTTCATTATGTATTATTTCAGTTCAGAATTTTTACAAAATTAAAATATTATCTATTAAAACTGCTCAGTAAATCTGTCTTTTACACATGAGTAACAATTAAATCAGATTTTGGTTCATTCAATATGACATCATAACTCTATTACATCCGAATTATTTTTTTACATTTACCCGCCAAAATTTACTAAATAAGATTTATGGAAACTATAAGAAGGACCCTGCGGGATTCAAAAACAGCACGTTGGACTGCCCTGGCAGTTATCTCATTTACAATGTTGTGTGGTTATTACCTGACCGATGTAATGGCCCCTCTTAAAGGATTACTTGAAGGTCAGCTTAGCTGGAACAGCTCAGAATTTGGATTTTTTACCAGTGCTTATGGATGGTTTAATGTCTTCCTGCTAATGCTGATCGTCGGAGGTATAATACTTGATAAAATGGGTGTACGGTTCACAGGAATGATGGCCACCTCGATAATGGTAATAGGTACATTTATTAAGTATTGGGCCGTATCGACTCACCTGCTCGATGGTCAGTACTGGCACCTCGTATTCTGGGATGTTAAAGCTCAGGTATTCATGGCAGCGTTAGGTTTTGCAATTTTTGGAGTGGGTGTTGAGATTGCCGGTATCACAGTATCAAAAATTATCGTTAAATGGTTCAAGGGGAAAGAGATGGCACTGGCTATGGGCCTGGAAATGGCGACGGCCAGGATGGGTACTGCACTTGCACTTTCAACGTCTGTCCCTATCGCAAAAGGATTTAATAATGTTTCTGCACCTATCCTTGTCTGCCTGATCATGTTATGTATTGGCTTTATATCATTCTTTATCTATACATTTATGGATAAGAAGCTGGATGCCTCACAGGTTGCTTATGACAAAGCCACCAATACTGTTGATACTGAAGAGGCATTTCGTATTAAAGATATACTCAAAATAATTACAAATAAAGGCTGGTGGTATTTAGCCATTTTGTGCGTCCTTTTCTATTCAGCTGTATTTCCGTTTCTGAAATATGCTACAGACCTGATGGTGCAGAAATTCCATATTAACGAAGACTGGGCCGGAATAATACCCGCTATGCTTCCTTTCGGTACTATTTTACTGACTCCTTTATTTGGCAATTTGTACGACAGAAAAGGCAAAGGCGCATCAATTATGATACTTGGAGCGATCCTCATTATCATTGTCCACATGATATTTTCTGTTCCGTTTCTTAATCACTGGATAATTGCAATTTTCCTGATTCTGATACTTGGAATCGGATTTTCACTGGTACCTTCTGCAATGTGGCCATCTGTTCCGAAGATCATTCCTGAAAAACAGCTGGGAACTGCCTACTCACTTGTCTTCTGGGTACAGAACTGGGGACTGATGGGGGTGCCTGCTTTGATAGGGTGGGTTCTTAATAAGTATTGCTTCCTTGGGTACTTTGCGGTTGTCGGGACAGGTCTGGTTACAACTCAGGGTGATCAGATTTCCCGCGTACGTGTTGCTGATCAGAAAGTATACCCGATCACTGGGGTGGGTTTAATCAGCAGAAAAGATGTTGATCAGCAGGTAGCTCAGTTCATTAAAAATACAGATGGTAAGATTACTGCTGTGATCACTTCATTGAGTGATACAATCAACACAGAGTATATAACAACAAAATCTCTCAAGAAAGCCGTAAAGAAGAATGAATTAAAAGTCACTAATTATTATTATTCCGATAATAACAAAATTGAGAGCTTTGTAAGCAATAAAGGTGAGAACATTTCAAAATTCAACAATGTCTTTTCATTTTATAACTATACGCGTCCTATGATTATCTTTACAAGTCTGGGGCTACTTGCTCTTCTGTTTGCCTTCCTTCTAAAGGCTGAAGATAAAAAGAAAGGATATGGTCTTGAATTACCGAATATTAAGCAATAACTGATCCGATAAACACTGTATCTTATTTTAATTCAGCCAGTTAAAAATAAAGTACATAAATGCTCCAATTAATCCTGATACCGGGATGGTAAATATCCATGCAATGAATATTTTCCTGGTTACTCCCCATTTAACGGCTGAAGCACCTTTGCGTGCACCAACACCCATTATTGCACCTGTAATTGTGTGAGTAGTGCTTACGGGGATTCCCCAGTGTGTTGCTGCGAAAATAGACAAAGCTCCTGCAGTTTCTGCACAGAATCCTTCAAATGGTTTGATCTTTGTAATTTTTTGTCCCATAGTCTTTACAATTCTCCATCCTCCAAACAGAGTTCCGAGTGCAATAGCTCCCTGGCATGATATTACAACCCAAAATGGTATATCCGCATCTTGTGAAACAATCCCTTTTACAATAAGTGCCAGTAGTATTATTCCCATAGATTTCTGAGCGTCATTCGCACCATGACCAAGGCTGAATGCCGAGGCTGAGACAAGCTGCAATCGTCGGAATATTTTATCAATTGTGGCAGGTTGCATTTGCCTGAATATCCACATAATAATTATTGACAGAATATATGAAAACAACATTCCCAGAGCAGGTGCAATAAAAATGAAAGCGACAATTTTAATAACTCCTGAAGATATAACTGATCCAAATCCTGAGTTTGCCACGGCAGCTCCTATTAAACCTCCAACAAGAGTATGTGAGGAACTGGATGGTAAACCCCACCACCAGGTAATAAGATTCCAGGTGATTGCAGCTATAAGCGCTGCCCCGACAACATTCAGATTTATAACATTCATCTCGACGACACCTTTCCCCATCGTTGTCGCTACCTTGAGCGGGAATATTAAGAATGCCACAAAATTAAAAAATGCCGCCATTCCTACTGCTGCAAATGGCGACAACACTTTTGTAGATACTACACACGCAATTGAATTTGCAGAATCATGAAATCCGTTAAGGAAATCAAAGACCAGAACTAAAGCAATTATAATATATAAGAATGTCATCGGACTGCCTTTAAGTTTTTTCTTGTTCTTTTTTTCCGGTCAGATCATCTTTTTTCAGGATACCATAAACAACCAGTATGAGGAGCTGAACATCAGGTATTGAGCATACGGACTATGCCATTTTTATAAGTATCGACTTAATAGTATCGGTTACATCTTCTTCTTCGTCAACGGTCCTTTCAAGGATCTCAAGTATCTTGTTGTTTTTCAGTAATTCAGCCGGATCTTTCTCCTTATCGAAGAGTTCGGAAACTGCTACGTAATAATACTCGTCAACTTTATGCTCAATGGCTGTTACATTATTGCAGGCTTTGGAAATCTCTTTCTTATTTGCCGCTGCATCGTTTAGACAGTGAATACACAGTTCAATTTCAACTGCTGCTTCATGAATCATATCTGCCATTTGTTTATAAACAGGCAGCAACTTCTTAGGTTTATACAGACATATTCTTCTGCTGACTCCGTTTATTGAATCCACAACATCATCTATATGAGCGGTGAGTTCATGAATATCTTCCCTGTCGAAGGGTGTAATGAATGACCTGTTCAGCTGCTCGTAAGTTTTATCTGTTATCTGATCACCGATATGTTCAACATTCTTTATTTCTTTATTGATAATTTCATGAATTTCTGTTTCAGAGGAGGAGAGCATTTGTTTTAGAAGTTCAGCGGCTTTTACCAGGTTTTTTGCATCCTGTTCAAACAAAGGATAAAATGAGTGGTCCTTCGGAACAAAAAACTTAAGAAATTTATCTATATTCATATTATTGATAGTTAATGTTTTATATTGTCTTTTTGTTAATTTATTCAGTTATTGAAAAGATATATATTATGACTACAATAATTCCTTATAAAGGAGTTGAACGCATCAGGAGCAACAACACATTTTCCGATAGTTATTGTTGCTATCAATGGAAATACCATAGAAGTTATAAAAGGAAAAATCGCTGCTATAAGTACTGCGGAAAAATAAAAGAGAACCCTGATTGAAATTATTGTTACAATTAAATTTGCAGTGCCTTGAAATCCATTTATAAAATCAAAGATCAGTACAAGAACTATAATTATATGCAGAAAAAACATTTATTTTAAAATGACTGAAATATGGATTTCTTTTATACTGGAACAGTTGCTTAAACGATGTTTGGCATTTATCAAATTCTTGATACAATTTTAAAAATAATAACTGAAAAATCAACACAGGGCGATAAGATATTTCAACATTCAGCAGGAAGGGTGATCCTTCTTTCATTAAAATGCAAAGAAAAGCCTGTATATTAAAATCAGGATTTATGGTTCATTTCATTACTTAAAAGAAAGTCACGATGTGATTTAACCATGTTTACGGAAAAGAGGACCAGATTTTTGCTTTCGGCAAGCAGATTAAGATACATAAGGCTGCTTCTGGTACTGAATGATTCTGTCTTGATCAACTTGATGTGTTTCTTTTTAATTTTAACAATTAATTCAAGAATCTCCTGTTGTTCTTTTATGAGCTTGTCCAGATTTTTGTAGTTCTGTTTCTTTATAATAGTCAGTATCTCGTCAAAAAAAGGAGAAACAGATTCATTAAGTCCATGAAGGTCCTTAACCTGTTCTTTCAACAGAGAAGGGTGGTTGTTGTCAAGATGATCATAAACAGGATCAGCGATAAATTTCAGACAATGGGCTATTTCTCTCAGGTAATCAAGTATCTGCACATAATAATGACCTGTTTCAATAAATCCCTCCTCTAACATCCTTAATGTAGGATAAAGATTGTATTTTAATTCTTTTGTCTGCTGGTTCAGCTCATTGACACTATGGATCACCTTCTTCATTCTTCTTCTGTCTTCCTTAATCAGATTCAGAATGCTTGAGAAATAAAGCTTTGAGATCGAAGAAATTACGCTTGTTATTGAAGAATTGCATTTATGAATAATATTTTGTCCGCTCAGTGATTTTTGTTCATTAAATTCATCTTCTTTAATTTCTTTAGCAAGATTCTTTTTATGAATAAAACTGGTCCTGACAACAAAAAGCAAAGCAATTCCAAGTGCAATCAATGTTGCTATCATTCCCCCCCAGTTCAGGAATAAAGCCATCAGGAAAGAGACTGTAAATGCAATCAGTGCTGTAAAGAACCATCCGCCAATAACAGACAATACTCCTGTTATACGGTAAACAGCGCTTTCCCTGCCCCAGGCACGATCAGCAAGTGAAGTACCCATTGCCACCATAAATGTCACGTAGGTGGTTGACAGCGGAAGCTTCAGCGAGGTACCTGAAGCAATCAAAATACTGGCAACAAACATATTGACCGAGGCTCTTAAAAGGTCGAATGATGATGTCTCTTTCGAAGGCCTGTACTTTTTCTTTTCTTTTTTGAACTCGAACCGTTTATCAATGAAATCAACCAGCTTCTGTGGAACTATTTTATTGATAAACTTTGATACACCTACCGCTCCATGTACAACTGATCTTGACACTACAGAAGAAGAAAACCTTTCTGTTCCCGCATCCTGTCTCGCCAGGTTTATTTCAGTCTGCGTAACTGATTTAGCTTTCTTTGAAGTAAAGAGTGTAACAACCATTATAAGTCCTGCCGCAAGTAAAAATAAAGTTGGTGTCTTTACAGGCTCTGACAGAGCTTCCATACTCAGAGTATCAGGGCTTAGAGAGGGATTGCCTATGAATTCCCTGAATGATTCAAAACCCGCTAAAGGTACTCCGATAAAATTCACAAGGTCGTTACCTGCAAATGCCATGGCCAGGGAAAATGTGCCGGCAAGAACAATGATCTTCAGGATGTTGACTTTAAAGGTCAGTATAAGGAATTGAAGAATCATAGTAAAGGCAAGAAAAGAAACCAAAAGTATCTGACTGGTATGAGATCCAATCCATGCTACTGTTTCGGGTGTCATGAAGGATGCTCCTTTTGCTCCTTTAACAAGTATGAAATATATTATAGCTGTTAAAGCAATGCCTCCCCATACTGCACCAAAATATTTCATATAACGCTCATAGTTAAATGAAAAAATAAGGCGTGTAATGAACTGGATTATTGTTCCGAAAGCAAAAGCGATAACAACAGAAAGGAGTATACCTGAAATAATAGCCAGAGCCTTGGCGGAGTTTATATATGTATTTAGATCAGCCGGAGCATCAGGTGAATTTGAGATCTTTATAAGGGAAACAGCAACAGCCGCTCCTAGTAATTCAAACACAATTGAAACTGTGGTGGAAGTAGGAAATCCAAAGGTATTAAATGCATCCAGGAGTATAACATCTGTTATCATGACCGCAAGAAATATGATCATGATCTCTGAAAAATAGAACTGCCCCGGATGAAATATTCCCGAACGGGCTATCTCCATCATCCCGCTTGAAAATGTCGCACCGACAAAAATCCCAAGTCCGGCGATGACTAAAATAACTCTTAAGGGAGCAACCTTTGAGCCTATAGATGAATTAAGGAAATTTACAGCATCGTTTGAAATTCCAACTACCAGGTCAGATACAGCCAGGATGAACAGGACAATAACAAAAATAAGATAAATGTTCACTTTTTATTTGTGTTGAATAACAACGAAATAACAGATCAGTTAATTACCAACATTTTATTTATCTGGAACATAGTATGTTGCTTAATATCAATTCATTAATAAATCCGTCCCCTTATAGTTAATCCGTCCCGAAATTAATATAATTGAGATGAAGTTCAAAATATCTGATTGTTAAGTTTTTGTTACAATTATTTCAAGGTTTGAAGAACTGAGTAAATAAAACAGTTGCGAAATGTGTATCATTTATTAAATTGGCAGAATATATTAACTTTATCGATTATTCACTAAATATTATTAAATCTGATGAAAGATATACGTAAACTGGAACCTGATACTCTGTGGCATTATTTTCATGAAATCACTCAAATTCCCCGTCCTTCGAAAAAAGAAAAAAAGATGGTTGACTTTGTGGTTAAATTCGGCAAAGATCATAACCTCGAAACAATTGTTGATAAAGCAGGTAATGTTATAATAAGAAAACCTGCGACAAGGGGAATGGAAAAACGTAAGAGCATTATTTTCCAGTCTCACCTCGATATGGTTCCACAGAAGAACAGTAACAAGAAACATGATTTTGAAAAAGATCCGATAGAAACGATCGTTGATGGTGAATGGGTTAAGGCAAACGGTACGACGCTTGGTTCAGATAACGGGATAGGTGTAGCTGCGACCCTGGCAGTCATGGCTTCTAAGGATATTCCGCACGGACCACTTGAGGCTCTTTTTACAATTGATGAAGAGACCGGAATGACAGGAGCCAATGGTTTGAAAAAAGGTCTCCTTAAAGGCGATATACTTATGAACCTTGACTCGGAAGATGAGGGTGAGCTTTATGTTGGCTGTGCCGGAGGAATCGATGTAAGTGTTTTCAAAAAATACAGGGAAGAAAAGTCTCCCCGTGGAATGTCAGCATATCGAGTTGATCTTAAAGGACTCAAAGGCGGTCATTCAGGTGTTGATATAGCTCTTGGACGGGCTAACTCAAACAAGTTAATGTTCAGATTCCTCATGCAGGCTGAATCAGATTTTGGGATAAGGCTCACTGAAGCTGCAGGAGGTGATCTGCGTAATGCTATCCCGCGAGAGTCTTATTCAGTAGTGCTCGTTGCCGGTGTTAAAGCGATGCAATTCGAAAAATTTGTGAAGGGATATGAAAAAATGTACAGGAAAGAATTTGCCGAAACGGAACCAACTCTGTCATTTAAGTGCAAAAAAATCAAAACACCTGCGAAGGTCATGAGCAAAACAGACCAGTATAAGATCATCAGATCTATTTTTGCGTGTCCCAATGGTGTACAGCGGATGAGCCAGGCAATGAAAGGACTTGTTGAGACATCAAATAACCTGGCTATCGTAAAATGCAGTGCAGGTAAATTTGAAGCTCATAACCTGACACGCAGTTCAGTGGATTCAGCCAAGGAGGCAATTGCATGGAAAATAGCTGCAGTATTTCATCTGATAAGTGCAAAAGTTACATTATCAGGCAGTTATCCCGGATGGAAACCAAATATGGAATCGCCCATTCTGAAAACTATGAGTGGGATTTATAAAAAAATGTACGGAAAAATCCCTGAGATCAAGGCAATTCATGCAGGACTGGAGTGTGGAATAATCGGAGGTGTGTATCCCGATCTTGATATGATATCTTTTGGACCTACAATAAAGTATCCGCATTCCCCGGATGAAAAGGTAAATATTAACTCGGTAAAGAAGTTCTTCGATTTCCTGTGTGAAACGATGAAACAGATGCCGGCTAAATAGGTTTTATCTCCACCAGCACATCATCCTTCATTACATTGGTATTAGCTTTTGCTGAGACAGATTTTATTATGCCGTTTACAGGCGACTGGATCTCATTCTGCATTTTCATCGCTTCAAGGATTACCACGGGTTCGCCACGTAAAACAGGAGATCCCTCGCGGACAAGAACATCTATGATCTTACCGGGCATGGGTGCCCTGACCGATTCCTGCTCTGCTTTTCCTTTTTTCGCATTAAGCACCTTCATCCTCTGCAGTGAGAAGGGAGTCTCAACTGTAAAAGTGTAGCTTATATCATTGAATAATATCTCGTATTTATTCTGACGTGATCGTATAATCTCTACAGGATATTTACGGTTTTTCCACATAACATAAGGGCCATGTTTATCATCAGCTCTGAGTTGAACAATGTAATCCCTTTTACCGATCCTTATCTTATTCCTAAGCGGAATAGTGAAACTGAACTTCCTGTTTTCAGAGGAGAGAGCATAGAGCTTTTTTATCTGGAACTTGTCACTCATTCTTTTAGTGTGATATATCAGAACTGATTGATTCTTTTGTTAAGAAGCCATGGGCTAAGTTCTTTTGCGTTTTCGAAATCAACGGCGATACTGTCCTCTTCAAGATTCTCTTCAACAAATAGTTTTGTTGCCAGCCATGCGGCCAGCATCTCTTCATATTCGCTGTTGAAATAGTACTTATCGAGATCCTTTTCAATAAATGATGTGGTAAAATCACCATTCTGGAACTTTTCATTACGCACCAGCATCCTGAAAAAAGGCAGGGTAGTTTTAGTCCCTTTTATCCATACCTTGTCAAGAGCCATCTTACAATTTTTAATAGCCTCCCTGCGGTCTTTGCCGCTTATGATAAGTTTTGCAATCATCGAGTCATAGCTTGATACTATAGCAGATCCTGCCTGAATACCTGTATCAATCCTGACATAAGGATCAGAAGGAAGACTAAGTTTTTCGATCTTGCCGGGATCAGGTGCAAATCCGGCCTGTACATCTTCGGCATTTATCCTGCACTCAATAGCCCAGCCTTTAAGTTTAATCTCCTCCTGACTGAATTTTATAGCTTCGCCATTGGCAATCCTTATTTGCTGCTCAATAAGATCAATTCCTGTAACAATTTCTGTAACCGGATGTTCAACCTGTATCCTGGTATTCATTTCCATGAAGTAGAAGTTCCTGTCAGAATCAAGGAGGAATTCTACTGTTCCTGCCGAATAATAATCCACAGCTTTCGCGATCATGACAGCCAAATTACCCATCTTTTTTCTGAGCTTAGCATCGAGTGCACAGGACGGAGCCTCCTCCAGCAGTTTCTGATGCTTCCTCTGTATGGAACATTCCCTTTCACCAAGATGTATTATATTTCCTTTAGTGTCGCCAAGTATTTGAAATTCAATATGTTTTGGATTTTCAATGTACTTTTCTATAAAAACTGACGGATCGTTAAATGCTTTTTCAGCTTCCTTGCTTGCGATGATGAATAGCTTTTCCATCTCCTCAGCCTTGCGTACAATCCTCATTCCCCTGCCTCCGCCTCCCGAAGCAGCTTTAATAATTACAGGGTAACCTATTTTTGAAGCTATGGCGACAGCCTCCTCTTCGTTGGAAATATTACCCTCACTTCCCATGGCCATGGGGATACCATTATTCAGAGCCAGTTTTCGGGCAATGGTTTTGTTGCCCATTTTATATAGTGCATCAGGAGAGGGGCCAATAAAAATAATCTCGTTTTCAAGGCACTTTTGTGCGAAGTAGGCGTTTTCGGCAAGGAAACCATAACCAGGGTGAACGGCATCAGCCCTTGTTTTAAGAGCTATGGAAATCAGCTTCTCAATATTAAGAAATACTGGTATTTCAGAGTCATCCTCGGTGTTATCATAAACTTCATCCGCAAAGGACAGATACATGGCATTTGGCTCAACGGCAGTTTTTACAGTAACAGTAGCTATCTTCATCAATTTAGCAGTCTTCATGATCCGGATTGCTATCTCACCGCGGTTGGCTATCAGTATTTTTTTTATCTTCATATTTTCCTTAATGTCTTGCAGTCTTGCAGTCTTGCAGTCATGCAGTCCTGCTGTCATTTTTCTTCCGTTGTGCCTTTACGCCTTTGAGCCTTTGAGCCCTTGTACCGTTTACAGAGGCATATTCCCATGCTTCCGTGCCGGCACCTTTACCCACTTATTGCTCAGGGCAGCGAAAGCCGAAATTATTTTCTTCCTGGTGACAGCCGGATCAATAACCTCGTCTATATAACCAAGTTCATCAG
>Ga0307420_1000110_pt1 | contig 37462 bp, 30 predicted proteins | sample SalMarWE160240MG_2_FD_202167 | JGI IMG/M metagenome (GOLD analysis project Ga0307420, IMG submission 202167) | Salt marsh sediment microbial communities from the Plum Island Ecosystem LTER, Massachusetts, United States - WE1602-40 | ecosystem: Environmental > Aquatic > Marine > Intertidal zone >... | reverse complement strand
CTTACCCGACGGGTCAAATGTCGATGCTTGCCGCCGTTCTCTTATCGAGTCGGGTGTCCAGATTGTAAGCCCCGACAGCGAGGGCGCGGAGCTTATGGCTGACCTCAAGCCATCGCCTGAAATCCGCCTTAACTCCGCAGCACTCCTTAATGGACAGGTTCAGCCCTTTGGCGAACACGAGTGGGCACTGTACAAGTCGCGCTGGGGCGCATTCTACAAAACCTGCTTGGAGGACCATCTCAGAGCCCTGAAGGTGAACACAATCGTTGTGACGGGCTGTAATTTTCCCAACTGCCCACGCGCCACAATCTACGAGGCAAGCGAGCGGGACTTTCGCGTGGCTTTGGTTGACGATGCTGTATCTGGGCTGTACGATTGGGGTCGTGAAGAGTTGAGGAGAATCGGTGTTTCGCTGTTGAGCACGAACGATCTCATATCCATCATCTTGGAAAGATAAAAGATAACGGTCGCTATAAAAGGGCATGCCCGGCGGGTGCCGGGCATGCCCTTGCGAAAGGAGGGTAACTATCTAAATAATACCATACCTTTCAAAAATCGTCAAGTGTTTCGCGGATGTTTTTCCGGTTTTTAAGCCTTCTCTGAATCGCCATCACGTCCCTGCGAGAGAAAGCGGCGGGTCAAGGGAAAATTCCTCTCCTCCAGCACGATGGTGGTGTCTGATTTGGTCAGCCCTGGCAGCGCGCCCACTTTGTCAAAGATAACCTCTTTGAGATGCTCCACATCATTGACATAAACTGTGATGAGTTGGTCCGTCTCACCCGTCACGATCTGCACGCGGGTGATTTCGGGAAACGCGATGGCCTCGGAGCAAAAGTCCTCCAGGGAGACGCTCTGCGCTCGCCCTGCCTGGATGATGGCCTTGATCCCCAGGCCCAGCTTCTCTGGGTTGATGACGGCCATGTAGCCCAGGATCACGCCGTTCTCTTCCAGCCCGCGCAGGCGGTCGCGGATGGTCGAGTTGGGGCTATCGAGGCGTCTAGCCAGTTCGGAGATGGGGATTCTGGCGTTTTGTTCCATTTCGGCCAGGATGGCCAGATCGAGATCATCTAGTGCGTTCATAGATCCCCTCTTGATAATTCGCGGCAAGCTTGCGTCAATTCCGATGTGCTGGCGTTGACAGGCGCGAATTTCCGCGATATAATTGTAATAGATCTAATCTCCCGTCAATTTGCATTGTACATCACTGCTGCCATCTGTGCAAGTTTTAGAGGGGGAGGTGGCCGAGATGAAAACGCAGGATTACATTCGCTTGGAGAACAAGTACGGGGCCATGAACTACCGGCCTCTGGATGTCGTCCTCACCCGGGGGCGAGGCATCTGGGTGTGGGACGTGGAGGGAAACAGGTACCTGGATTTCCTGGCTGCCTATTCGGCGGTGAACCAGGGCCACTGCCATCCCAAAATCCTGGCCACGCTGCGGGAGCAGGCCGAACGGCTCACGCTGACCTCGCGCGCTTTTCGCAATGACCAACTGGGATCCTTTTATAAGGAACTGTGTGAGCTGACTAACTCCCACATGGTGCTGCCGATGAACAGTGGGGCGGAGGCGGTCGAGTCCTGCATCAAGGCCGTCAGAAAGTGGGGCTATCGAGAGAAGGGCATTCCCGAGGGTCAGGCGGAGGTCGTCGTCTGCGCCAACAACTTTCACGGCCGGACGATCACCATCGTCGGATTCAGCACAGAGCCCCAGTATCGCGACGGTTACGCGCCCTTCACGCCGGGTTTCAAGATCATCCCCTTCGGCGATGCGCAGGCCTTGGAGGACGCCATCACGCCCTACACGGTGGCCTTTATGGTCGAGCCGATCCAGGGAGAGGCGGGTATCATCATCCCGCCCGAGGGGTACCTGCGCGACGTGCGCCGCATTTGCACCGAGCACGACATCGCCATGATCACCGACGAAATCCAGACCGGCCTGGGGCGCACGGGCAGGATGCTGGCCGAGGAGCACGAGGGGATCGAGGCTGATCTGACGCTCATTGGCAAGGCGCTATCGGGCGGGTTCTACCCGGTCTCTGCAGTGCTTTCGAACAAGGAGGTGCTGGGGGTCTTTCAGCCGGGGGATCACGGTTCCACCTTTGGGGGAAATCCCCTGGGATGTGCGGTGGCCCGGACGGCGATCAAAGTGCTCGTCGAGGAGGGGATGATCGAGAACGCAGTCGTGATGGGTGAGTACCTGCTGGGGCGGCTGAGCAGGATCGAAAGCCCGTACATCAAGGAGGTCCGGGGCAAGGGATTGATGATCGGCGTGGAGTTGCACGCAGAGGCCGGTGGCGCACGGCGCTTTTGCGAGGCGCTGATGACCAAGGGGCTGTTGTGCAAAGAGACCCACAAGCATGTGATTCGCTTCGCGCCGCCGCTCATCATCCAGAAAGAAGACATTGACTGGGCCTTTGAGCGGATCGAGGCGGTATTGACCGCTTAAGTATCGCAGGAGGTCATCGCGTGACAAAATGCCGTGTGCTGATTATGGGCGCCGCCGGGCGCGATTTCCACGACTTTAACGTCTACTTTCGCGGAAATCCCGACTACCACGTGGTCGCCTTCACGGGGACCCAAATTCCTCACATCACGGAGCGCGTGTATCCCCCGGAATTGGCCGGATCCGGGTATCCTGATGGGATTCCCATCCACTTAGAGAGCGAGCTGGTGCGCCTGATTCGGGACCAGGACGTGGATCAGGTGGTTTTCGCCTATTCCGACGTCTCTCACGAGTACGTGATGCACCGGGCATCGGAGGTGCTGGCGGCGGGGGCTGACTTTCGGTTGATGGGCACTGGCACGACGATGCTGCAATCCGCCAGGCCAGTGGTGGCGGTGTGCGCCGGGCGTACGGGCAGTGGCAAGAGCCAGACCACGCGCCGCATCTGTGACCTGCTGCGTGAGAAGGGCAAGCGGATCGTGGTGGTGCGCCACCCGATGCCCTACGGTGACCTGGTGAGCCAGGCCTGTCAGCGCTTTGCCACCTATGATGATTTGGAGCGGCACCGGTGCACCATCGAGGAGCGGGAGGAGTACGAGCCCCTCATCGACCGAGGAGTGATCGTCTACGCCGGTGTGGACTATGGGCGCATTCTGCATGAGGCAGAGCGGGAGACAGACGTGATCGTTTGGGATGGTGGAAACAACGACCTGCCGTTCTACAAGCCCGATCTGCACGTCGTGGTGGTCGACCCGCACCGTCCGGGGCACGAGCTGCGCTATCACCCCGGCGAGGCCAACGTGCGCGCGGCTGACGTGGTGGTGATCAACAAGGTCGATACGGCGGATGGAGCGAACATCGACGCAGTGCGCAACAACGTATCTGGCGTGAATCCCGGCGCGATGGTCATCGAGGCAGCGTCGCCCATCTTTGTTGAAGAGAGCAGTGCTATTCGCGGCAAGCGTGTATTGGTCGTGGAGGATGGGCCCACGCTGACCCACGGGGAGATGGCGTACGGGGCCGGCGTGGTGGCGGCGCGTCGTTTTGGAGCGGCCGAAATCGTGGACCCTCGTCCCTACGCGGCGGGCTCGATCCTAGAGACCTACGAAAAGTACCCCACGACCGGCAACGTGTTGCCGGCGATGGGGTACGGCCAAGAGCAGGTGGACGAGTTAGAGCAGACGATCGACAACACGCCGTGTGACCTGGTTCTCATCGCCACGCCCATCGACCTGCGCCGGGTAGTGACGATAGACAAGCCTTGCCAGCGGGTGCGCTACGAGATGCAAGAGATTGGCCGGCCCGACCTGACGGACGTGTTGGAGCCAGTCCTCTCGGCCATTTGAACTCTTGGCGATATTGTGCTATCATATCCTCAGCACGGTTTTGTGCTTCAAATCCACGTTTGAATCTCGGGCGAGAGGAGGGGAGCCGTGGCCTGCCCCTGTTGCCAAGTACGGCCAGCTGCTCCCCCCCAGGATATGGAGGGGCTGATATGAGCGCTGCTGGCGGCAAATGTATTCCTCGGTGGATCAACATCTCATTCTCCCTTTTCGTCCTGGGCGTGTGTCTGTTCTACACCTATGCAGCCGTATACCTGGCGCCATATCCTGGTTTTGAGTGGGGATCTGGCGATGAGGTGGCATCTATCGACCCGTGCCACGTGCGCCAGGCTTTGTGCGAGGCCAATCGAGGTGCCTTGCAGGCGGGGGATAGGATACTTGCCGTTGATGGCTTGGACTTTGATCAAATCTCGGGGAACTTGCACGAGGTTCCTTTGGGTGAATATCTCTCCGGCGACTCGATATCTATCACGCTGCTTAGGGATGGACAAGAGCAGACGGTCGATTGGCTGATCGTGGGACCCTCCACCGAAGGCCGAGCCTATCGTTTGTTCATCCTGCTGCTTTTCTTTGTTCCCTTTTGGCTGAACGGAACCCTGGTTTTATTCGTCTTGGAGCCGCGCGGCCGGTCGCGCCTCACCTGTTTGTTGCTGGCTTCGTTCAACTATTTGACGGCGATCTGGCTGACGACGGGCGCCTATGCCGGTACGCACGTGATGTGCAGTCACTTGGTGGAACATGCCCTGAGCTGGTTCCTGGTGCCCATATATCTCCATTTCCACCTCGTCGCCCCTAGTCCTATTATCCGGCGCAAGTGGCATTACGTGCTGGGACCTGTATATACCGTCGCTGTCGTTTTGGCCTCGCTAGAGCTTTTTCAGTTGCTGCCGGTCACAGCTTTCGGCCTGGCGGTTTTGCTAGCGTTTATTTCGAGTCTGGGGACATTGATTCTTCGGCTCATTTTCAAGCCTTCCCCCGAAGACAGGCGGACGGCGATTTTGATGCTCGTTGGGATCACTATTTCGTTTGGCCCCTCGGTCTTTTTGGTGATTATTCCAAATCTGCTGCAGGTCTCCCGGTCAATGTGGGTATCTGTTGTCTCCTGGCTCGCTATACCCCTTTTGCCATTCTTTTACGTTTATGCGATCTTTAAGCGCTACCTGGGTTCCTTCGAGGCGCGTTTCAGGCGCGGACTGGGTTTTTACAGCTTTCTCCTGCTTTACGTAACGGCTATGGCAGCAGTTTTCTATCTTGGAAGTTACCTGCTGAGCTCCATAGGAGAGTGGGATGCTTTTATAGTGGCGATGTGGACCTTGTTCGGCGTGGCTGCGGTGCCCCTGTACGCCCTATTCCAAAAATCATTTGGGTGGCTGGCCTATGGTGTCACGTATGATCTGTCCGATATGCTGCACGCTTTCTCTACGCAGGTCCAGGCTGTCGTGGGGAGCAAGGAATGGATGCGTGTGTTGGCCGATGTGCTTGATTTCCGTTTGCTCATTCACCAATCGGCGCTTTGTCTTTTCACCGATGGGGAGCCTGAGTTAGTCTATACCCACGGCGTCGATTCAGGTGAGATGCTGATGGCGTGCCAGAATGCGCAGCAGGCGTTGGAGGATGCCGGGCGGTATCGGCCAGTTGCTGAGGATTCCGAGGATGAATTCGACTGGGTTCGAATGGCGATTCCGTTGCGGATCAGGGGAAAGACAATCGGCGTCTGGTTGTTTGGGCAGCGCGACCCAGACAGCTATTATTCGGAGAACGACATCGAGCTTTTGACTGCATTGGCCAGCCAGGCGGCGGTGATCGTCGAGAACGACCGTCTGTATAACAAGGCGCTACAAGAGATCGCCGAGCGGGTCCAGATGGAAAAGTCCCTCCGTGAAAGCGAGGAAAAGCTACGAGCGATTCTGAATGCCACGACTGAAACGGTGATACTGTTGGATGATCAGGGCATCATACTTTCTCTCAACCAGACGGCGGCTCAGCGGCTCGGCTTGGAAGTGGATGCGATTGTCGGCCGGCGTGGACCTGATCTAGTTGCGCGAGGAATGCTCTCGACCGAACTACTTGATTCTCGAATAGCGAACGTTGATCAGGTCTTTCGTTCGGGCAAGCCCATTCAGTTCGAGGATGAGCGTGATGAGACTATTTACGATACAAATGTCTATCCGATTTTCGACGTGGATGGGAGAGTTAGACGTGTAGCCATTTTCGCTCGTGACGTTACCGCGCGTAGACAGGGGGAGCAGCAAGCGATCCAAGTCCAGCGTTTAGCTGCGATGGGACAAATTGCCGGCACGTTGGCTCACGAGATCAACAACCCGCTACAGGCCATCCGCAGTACGCTCGAGATGCTGGTGGATTTCGATCTAGGGTCAGACCAGAGCAGAGAGCTCTTGAGTGTCGCCATTGAGGAGATCCAATACCTGGCTCGGGTCACTCATGGCGTCCTCAAGTTCACCCAGTCCACCCAGGAAGATTTCCGCCAGGTATCCGCTACCGAGTTGCTGCAGAAGGCGTTAGTGCTGGCAAGTGAGCGGCTGGAATCGGCTCGCATCCAGGTGGTGACTTCGTTCCCCGCTCAGCCAGTCTTTATATTCGCTGCGCCGGACCAGATTGTGCAGGCCTTTTTCAGCTTGATCGCCAATGCGGTCGAGACTATGCCGAGCGGTGGGCGTCTGGATGTCGCCGTTAGTGCCAATGGGGACATGGCCAATCTCTCTTTTTCTAGCAGCGGGGCTTTTCTCGTGCCGGATCAGATTGAGCACCTATTTGATCCATTTTTCGCACAAGAGGTGGGGAATGCCGGATTGGGGTTGTGGATTAGCCGAGGCATCGTTGAGCGGCACCGGGGGACAATCTCGGTACGGAATTTGGAAGGCGGTCGGGGTATGGCGTTTAAGGTCGCTCTGCCCTTGCATCCGCGACTGGGGTAGGGCGTGAGCTTGGAAGGGGATGTGCCCATTCGCAGTGCCGAGATAGCATTGCACGTTCGTGGATTATGTGTTACACTTATAATCAGAGCAGGAATGCCTATCTTCAATCTCGACAGGAGGGACACGCGATCTAACAGCGAGACGGACCTAGTCGTGTGAGCAAAGAAGACAAATCAACGGTCTATCCAGAGGCAAGAATCCTTTTCGTGGACGACGACGTCCAGGTCAGAAAGACCTTGGCGTGCTTGCTCAAACTGCTGGGCTATCACGTGGATGAAGCTTCTTTTGGGGAGCAAGCCTTGCAGTTGCTGGAGTGCGCGCCGTATGACGTGGCGATTCTGGATATTCTCATGCCTGGGGGCATGGATGGCGTCGAGGTCATGCATCGTGCCCGCCAAATGTGCCCCGACTTGGCTATCATTTTTCTCACTGGTCATGGGGCGGTTGAAAGCGCCGCTGAGGCTGTTAGGTCACACGCAGCGGATTATCTCCTCAAGCCGGTCAGTAATCGCGACCTCGCTGCTGCGGTCGCCCGGGCGTTGCAGCGGCATCCCAGGCGAGATCAATCGCAAACGCCCGTCACTTCGGAGCAGTTTTTGGAGTTTGGGGGCGTTACACTGGATCAAAAACGCCGGATGCTTATCGTCACGGGGCGGGAGGATATTGGTGAGTTCAGCGTCAGGATTACGGGCAGCGAGTCAGCCATACTCGCTTGCTTGATGCAGCGACCTGGTGTCGCGGTTTCCTGCCAGCAGTTGGCCCAGGAGGCCCTGGGTTACTCCGTGGGTGATGAGGAGGCTTCTGCTATCGTCCGTCCGCACATCAGCCGCTTGCGAAGAAAAATTGAGCCTGACCCGGCCCAACCTCGCCTGATCCACACTGTACGCGGCAGGCGTTACCTCTTTAACCCGCATTCGTCTGTGCCCTCTGATACCTAGAATGCCGTCTCTCTGGCGGTGTTACACCGGTACCCCAAGAATCTATTGCGAAAACTGCAACAATGATTGCAACACTAGAATGGGCATTTTTGTGATATACTATATGCACGAGCCTACGTGGGCTTGGCGAAAGGGGGAGCGGGGAAGCGCAAGCCAAGCCCGTTGCTCACGTGGGCTATATTTTTGATACAAGGCTTTGGAGAGCAAAATCCGAAGCCTTTTTTCTAGCCACCGGTTGTCATTGACCGTTGCGGGCGAGCACAAGGCGCTGGTCTTGCCATGACACGCGTGGAAGGGGGGAAGATGAAGTCAAAGTGGATTACGCACAAAGGCAAGCGGATTTTCTTTGTCGATCTCTTGGGCTTTGGGCGTCAATCCGCTGCCTTACGAGAGGAGTTGATGCAGGCAGAGGCAGTAGCCTACCAGCAACCTGGGGGCTCTCTGCTGGTTCTAACCGACGTTCGAGATACAATCCTGTCCTCTGAAGTGATGGATTTTGTCAAGGAAAGCTCTGCTCGGGCGACGAAGCACGTTCGCAAGGAAGCCATCATTGGGATAACGGGCATTCGCCAAGTGCTGCTTGATGCGGTCAGCCGGTTCTCGGGGCAGCAGTTTGCCACGTTTGACGACGTCGAAGCGGCCAAGGATTGGCTGGTGGACGATGATTCATAGGGATCATTGATCGTCCTCTGCTGTGCGACCTAGGACGTCTCGAAGCGGCTTTCTCAGATCTGTGGGGATGGTGACGATCATTTTCCCATCTACCGTCGCCTCTACGAGTAAGCCTCGCACACGCAGATTCCCCATCACGCTCTCCGGCTCGTGCCAGTTCCAGTAGGGCGATTCGTCCAGATCGTTGTCGTACGCCGCGTCAAAGTCCGACCACGGCATCGTGCCACTTTGGTCGAGCACGCGCTGCAATGTCGTGCGCGCTTCGTCCGATAACCCGTCTACCACCAGTGACAAGCTGTGTGGGTCCGCGAGGGCCTTGATGATCTCCTCGACTAGCTTCGCTTTGTGATAGGCCGACCAGCCGCCCCAGGGTATGACTGCGCGCCCCATGCCCGTGAGGGCGTCTTTGGTGTACAACGGAAGCGCTTCAGACAGAGTCAGGTTCGGGGTGGTGAGTTTCGCCTGAAGCTTGGCCCGCTTGGCCGCATCCCGTCGATACATCCTCTCCTGCCAACTGCTAAAGTCCTTTTCCAGGAGCCTAATCATGCCGAGGCGATCCAGTAGATCCTGGGCCAGTTCGTATTCCGGCCAGATTTCCAGCGCCGTTTCCAATGCGTTGCGGGCAGCGTCGTACTCTTCCTGCGCGATCGAAATGCGCGCTTGAGTGTAATGGTAGAACGCCATCTCTTGCACGCTGAAAGTGGTCGCGTCGGCCAGTGGCTTGAGCATCTCGATTGCACCGTCGACGTCGTCTTCTTCCAGGAAGTAAGAGGCCAGGTTGCAGCGCGGAAAGGCGTAGAGTGGATCGATGTCGAGCGCCGCGCGGAACATCTCCCGCGCCTGGTCGTGTTTGTCTTGACGGGCGTAGAGCGTAGCCAGGTTGTTGTACGCCTCCTTGGCCTGAGGCTCCAGCTCAATGGCGCGTCGGAAGAGGGGTTCGGCCTCTGCATATTTGTCTTCACGAAAGGCGTCCAGGGCCTGCTCGAGCAGCGTGACCACCTCATCGGCGTATAGACACTCCCTTTCAGGCACGACCTCGTACTTGCGCCACTGGACCTCGCGCCACTCTCCGTTCAGCCAGATGCGTATGACCTCGTCAGAACCGAGGACTCCGGCTTCGGACAAATGCGATAGGGCCTCCATACGAGAATCTTCGTCCCCCGCCCGGCTCAGGCCGAAGCGGCGCAGCGCGGCGTGCGCTTCGGGCGTCCCGATGGTATCCAGCAGGGCTATCCCCACGTCTGGCTGCATCTCCTCCCAGATGAGCTTTTCGGCAAAGCGCACGACCTGGGGAAAGCGCTGGGCAAAGCCGGCAACCTGCTGGCGAAAGTCGTCTTCTGGCATCTCGTCGTGCTGCACCAGCAGATCGGTGAACGCCTCGAACTCGGCGTGGGGCATGAGGTCGGGTATAGGGTCGTACGAGTATCGCTCGGTCCATCCCAGCCCGGGCTTTTTGGCCTTCAGCGCGCGCAGGTAGATGTCCGCCCCAGGTTCGAACCTTCGGATCTCGTTGAACCGGCGCCTGGCGCGCTTGAGGCGGCCCAGGTTCGCCTCGGCGACGGCGAGGAGTAACTGGACTTTTACTTCTAGGCCAGGAGCAAGGTCGTCCATTGCTCCTTCCTCTTCCAGGGGAGCCAGCAATTCGTAGACACTCTCGTCCTCGTCCAGGGCGGCGGCTGCCTCGGTCATCTTGACCCGCAGGTCGGGTTGATCCGGCGTGAGGGCCTTCAATTGCGCCCACAGGGTGCGCGCTTCTTCTTCCCCGCCGCTCCAGGTCAGAAAGCGGATGGCGTTGGCCAAGGCGTGGATATTGTCAGGGGCTGAGGCGATCACGCGGCGCTCGACCTCGATGGCGGCCTCGGGCTGGCCGGCGTAGAACAGGGCCTGCGCCAGGTTGTTGTTGGGCGGCGGCCAATCGCCCAGGATTTCGACCGCCCGCCGGTTGGCCGCGATGCTGGCTTCAAAATCATTCTGTCCCAGTTCGATCTGTCCCTCTTCCCATTCATAGAGGCCTTTTTCGGCTTTTTTGAGCGGCAGTCCCGCGCCATCGGCGAGTTCGGCCAGGTGTTGCTCTGTCAGTTGGATCCACTCCAGAATGCGGGGCTGACTCTCCTTGTCAAAATCCTCCTTGGGCATGCGGCGCAGGGCGCGCAGGGTGTGCGCGGGCAAGCCGGCGGTCGTATAGAGTATGGCCAGTGGCTGCCAGTAGCCCAGATCGTGGCTTAGCGCCTTGGCGCGCTCGTACCGGCGGATTGCCTCCCAGATACGCCCGCTCTCGGCGTAGGCGTATCCCAAAAAGTAGTGCATCTCGGGCACGCGCTCGTGCGCAGCCAACAGCGGCTCCAGCAGGGCGGTGGCTTCATCTGGCCTGCCGCGCTCAATCAGGCGCTCGGCTCTCTCGAAAGTGGGCGCCAACTGCTTCCGCGCCCGGCGTACCCGGCCGGGGGAGTCTTTGACGGATTTGCGTCTCTTGATTTTGCGTGGGCTCAAGGAACACCTCCTGGGTGAGTATGTCAGCGGTTATAGGTTCTCGATCTCCACCGGTTCCACCGGTTCGGCCAGCTCGAAGTCAAAGATGCGCGAGTAAAAGTACAGCTCGGCGTCCAAGGAGCGCTTGATGTTCTCAGCGCGGCGAAAGCCGTGTTGCTCTCCCTCGAAAGGCAGGTAGGCCACGGGCACGCCCTTCCTGCGCAGTGCATCGACCATCTTTTGTGCCTGATTGGGCGGCACGACCTGATCCTCCAGCCCCTGGAAAAAGATCACCGGACAGGAGAGGCGATCGGTGAAATTGATTGGCGAGCGCGCCACGTACAGCGCGCGCTCTTCCGGGTATGGCCCGACCAACCGGTCAAGGTAGCGCGATTCGAACTTGTGGGTCTCTTTCGCCAGCGCCTCCAGGTCGCCGACTCCAAAGTAGCTGGCGCCGGCCTTGAAGACGTCGCGGAAGGTCAGGGCGCTCAGGGTTGTGTAGCCGCCCGCGCTACCGCCGCGGATGATCAACCGGTCGCCGTCCACCTCGCCGCGCTCGGCCAGACAGCAGGCGCCGTTGGTGCAGTCGTCCACGTCGACCACGCCCCATTGGCCCTGCAGCCGCTGGCGGTAGGCGCGCCCGTAGCCGGTGCTGCCGCCATAGTTCACGTCGAGGACGGCAAAGCCGTGGCTCGTCCAATACTGCACGCCCAATCGGAACGTGCTGGAGGTCGTCCCCGTCGGTCCGCCGTGGCTAAAGACCAGCAGTGGTGGGAGTTCGTCAGGCGGTGCGGCATAGTCGCGGTTCCGAGGCGGGTAGAAGAAGGCGTGGGCGGTCAGTCTGTTCTCGGTGGGGAACTCGACGGCCTGTGGCGGCGAGAGGTAGCCGGGGTCGATCGCGACCGTGCTCGAGCGGCGCAGCACCTCGACCTGCCCCGTGGCGAGATCGAGCTGGACGATGGACGTCGGCTCGGTGGGCGAGCCGGCGTGGAAGATGGCCCGGCCCGGCGCGGTGTGAACCTCCGAGATCGAGGTGTACGGTGTTTCGATGGCTTCAAGTTCTCGAGTTTCCGTATCGAGGCTGGCCAGCTGCCAGATCCCCTGCTGTGCGTAGGCGCAGATGATGCGCCGCGCCGACTCGAACGCATAGGTGCGCATGCCGAACACCCACTGTGGCCGTCCGAACTCGGCCTCCATCTCGACCAGCGGTTCGATCCGTCCATCGCGCAGGCGGTAGGGGTTCCACCAGCCCGTCCGGTCGGAGACAAAATACAGCGTGCCGTCGGGCGACCACTGGGGCTGAAAGATCGACTCGTCGGCGCCGCCAGCGACGCGCTCGGCGTGGTCCAGCGAGCCGTCCGGCTGTACCTCTCCGACCCACAGCTCGGTGCCGTCCCACGGCATGTCGGGATGGTTCCACGCCAACCAGGCCAAGCGCGTCCCATCCGGGCTGAGGCGCGGCGCGGCGTAGAAATCGTGACCCGAGACCAGTACTTGGCTCTCGCCGCTTCCGAGGTCGATCGACGCAATGGTGTTGACTGCCTCGTGGTAGGGCTCGGTGTGATCCTCGCGCACGCAGAGAATGCGCTCTCGTTGGCGATCAAGGATACCATCGGCATACCGCAGGGCGACCTCGGGAGTGATTGGCTGGGGCTCTTTCCTGGCGTCCGTGCGGTAGAGCCGCTGATCGGCAAAGTTGGCAAAGTACACGCAGCCGTCGACGACGAGAAAGGCGCTGCCACCGTACTCGTGCACGCGCGTACGGACGTTGAAGGGTGGGGGTGTGAGGTCGCTCGTCTGTCCATCGAGCGTGCGGCGGATGACAACGTTCCGGCCGCCCTCCGCGGGCCGCCCCTCAAGCCAGTAGACGTCCGCGCCGTCGATGGCAACCTGTCCCAGCCCGATTGACTCGGAGACGATCAGGTCGCTGGTGATGGGTGATTTCCAGGAGCCATAGGGTGCGATTTGTCGTGGCATTGTTTTTCTCCTTGGCAAGTTTGCAGGCGATGGGCTTGCGCGAGAGCGCAGTTCGTTGTAGTATTATCTTTGACGCTCCGCAGTATAGGGCAGGTGCGCGGGAGTGTCAAGTTTACCGGTCGGGAGGAAAAGCGCATGGGTGGTTTCGGAAATCTCGGTCTCACGGAGATACTCGTCATCTTGGGCATCTGTGGGCTGTGCCTGTTGCCCGTCGTGGTCGGTGGTATCGCAGCGGTGATCGTTCTCATATCGCGAAAAAAGTAAGCAGTTGTAGCTCTACAGGTGCCTTGGTTTGACAAAACGCCCTTTTCGTGATATGCTTGCGCCCGGTTGCTTTTCAGGAGAAAGCAGTATGGGTAGCGGTTTGCGAAACGCGGCGTTGAAAAAGAAGGGGGACAAGAAGCCAGGCTTCAGGTCTGGATAGGTGTTGTCCCCCTCGATGAGTGTACGACGGCCCTCCAGATCCAAACCAGGCGGGCCGTTTTGTGTGGATGGTACTTGAAGGAGCAGAGACGTGCGTCACGACCGTAGCGCCGATTTGTTGAAGAAGGCCAACAAGAAGCCGGACCTCAGGTCTGGATAGTCGCGTTGGCCTATTCGCCAAGAAGGCAGCCGGCACTCCAGATCGCAACGGAGGTGCCGGCTTTGTGTTTGACGTAGATTTGTAGAGTACACGAAAATCCAAGTCGCCAGGTTCGATATCTTTGTGACTTGGCGTCTTTGCGTGAGAGTGATTCTTCAGATCAGGAGTGGAACATGATAGCCGACAGCCCTTTTCAGTTCAGTCGCTACACACCGCGTGAGCTAGAGATCATCGATACGACGCTGCGCGAGGGGGCGCAGTCGTCGCTGCTGCACGACCATTACAAGTACTTTTTCAACCATCAGGACAAGATGGAGATCGTGCGGGCGCTGATCATCTATGGTGTCAAGTTTATCGAGTTGTTCGCGCCGGTCGTCAGTCCCCAGGAGCGGGACGATCTGGCGGCGATCAAGGCGGTGCGCGACGAACTGGTCACACAGAAGGGCTATACCTTTTTGCTGGCGCACGTTCGATGCCACCCGGCTGACGTCGAGTCGGCCATCGAGGCCGATTTTGACGGGCTGAATTTCTACTTTGGCACCTCGCTTCACGCGCGTAGGAGCAGCCACGGCAAGAATCTGGACCAGATCGTCCACCAGGCCTGTACTCTCATCGAGCAGGTGCGACGGGACCACCCTCACCTGATCGTGCGCTTCAGCGGCGAGGACGCCTTTCGCACGCGGGAGGACGAGCTCTTTCACGTGTACGACGAGATCGCGCCGCTGGTGGACCGGCTGGGCACACCGGATACGGTCGGCGTGGCCACGCCAGCTTCTGTCGTCAGGCGCTTGCAGATTCTGCGTCAGCGATATCCGGACGTCGAACTGGAGGGTCACTTCCACGACGATCGTGGCTTTGCCCTGGTCAACACGTTGGAGGCGGCGAAAAGTGGGATGCGCTACGTCCAGACTTCCTTGCTGGGCATCGGCGAGCGGTCGGGTATCACCTCGATGACGGCGCTGCTGTTCAACCTTTTCATCGACCGAGAGTATGACAAGCTGGAGGGCTACAATCTCAGGGGTTCGTATCCCATCAACGTGATGATGGCCTCCAAGTTAAAGAAGCTGGTGCCTTCAAAGGAGCCCGTCAGCCTGACCAACCGCACGCACACCGCTGGTGTCCACCAGAAGGCGGTCATCAACGAAGGGGTGACTTACGAGGCGCACCCACTGGACCAGTTCGGCGTCAGCGAGTCCGAGATCCTGCTCGGTCCGCTCTGTGGGTGGAACGTAGTCTACTATTTCCTCAAAGAGATCAAGTATTATCAGATCGACGCCTCCACGGCCAAGGAGATCACGCGCGTGTTCAAGGAGCGCGTGTACGGCATCGGCCCTGACCAGTCGCCGGCGCACATCTTGGTCGATATCGCCGAGAAAGAGTTTGGATTGAGCCGTCTGGAGATCCCCGAGCCGTATCGAGATGCAGTGGTGCAGCGACTCAACGGCGGGCTAAAGATCTAGTCGTTTGCCGGAGTGGAGGAGGTGTCGAAGCGGCGGCCCTGGCTTGCAAAGAGCAGCGCGGCAGCCAACCTGCCGATGCCGGACAGAATGAACAGGGTGCAATATCCCCACTGCTCGACGATGACGCCGCCGACTGCCGCTCCAACCGCCAGGGCCACCATCACGACGATCTGGTATAGCGCAGTGTAGCGCGGGCGCAGGTCCTCCGGTGTGATGGCGAGCAGCATGTTAAAGTTGGCCAGGTTGTAGCCCGCCCACAGGAACCCGCCCGCCACGTGAATCGGCACCACGTGCCACGGCGAGCGGGTCAACGCCCATCCCCACGGCAGCAGGGGGATGATCAGCCCGGTGACGAGTTGCACCCTCTGCGCTCCCCATCGGTCGGCCATTGGACCAAACAGGCGTTGCCCGGGTAGCGCGGTCAGTGTGCTGATGGTGCTCAGGACGCCGACGACGTCGGGCGTGGCCCTCAGACTCTCGACGAGATAGACGGTGAAGAATGGGCCGCTTATCATGACGGAAAAGTTCCACAGTGCCGCCGTAGCACAAAAGACCACAAAGTCGGGATGGGCATGCAGATGCTGGAAGAAGGATGTCCAAGAGATGCTGCCGCGCGTCTGGATGGGTGAGGCGGCGGGGTCTCGGATGCTGGCGTAACTGACGGTGGCGGCCACACCCAGGAGCAACGATAACCCCAGCGCCAGTTGGTATCCAGTTGGATTTCCAGGGCTGCTCGTGCGGGCGATCAACAGCCCGACGAGGTAGATGAGGGGTATCTTGGCCAAGCCAACGGCGATGTTGCGGGAGGCAAAGAAGCGGCCGCGCCACTTCAGGGGCACGATGTCGGCGGTGAGAGACGTCCACGCGGGCATGCCCAGTTGGGAAAAAGCATCTCGGGCAACGGCCAAGGCGATGACGGTATAGATGGCCGCTGGCCCGTTGAACAGCAGCGGGACCAGCGGTATTAGCATCAGCGCCACACGTGCCCCGCCACCGCCGGTAAGCACGACGATGTGCTTCCGTCGACCCCAGCGCTCGACCAGGGCAGCGCCAGGCAAGAGCATTGCTGCAGCCCCCAGGCTGGCAAGCGAGCTCATCAGGCCAACCTGAGCTGGGGTAGCACCAAGTGCCAGCAAGAACAGAGTTAGATAGGCGAGCAGGATCTCGTTGCTGGAGGCGGCAAAGAGCCCGTCGAACCAAAAGCTGCGCAGGTTGTGTCGGATGGCGGGAGGCAGCTGCTGGGTCCAGCGCCCTCCTGCCGTGAATTGCCAAGTGCCCCGTGCCAAGCGCACGCCTAGCCGCCGCAGGGGGATGCACCTGCAGCGAGCGGGAATAACCGGCCGAAAGCCGGCAGGTTTCTTTTTCATGGGCCTTCCTGGGGTTAGACTCGCTCGAAGTGGGGGGCGTCTACGACAAAAATGGTGGCGCGGCATTGGCCGGGGTCGGGGGGCTTGCACGTTTCGTCTAGAATGTCGATGACGGCCTGCACGTGTTGTTCCTCTACGCCGATGAGCAGCGTGACGTTCCCCCGGCGCAGGAACCCGCCGGTGCTGGCGACGCGGGTCACGCGGTGGCTGTGAGATACCAGTTCCTCGATCACGGCTCCTGCGTCTGTATCTCGGATGATGGTGATGACTAGTTTCATGCCGATCTCGTCTTCACAGTTGCTCGAAACGCTCGACGTTGAGCGTGTAAATGGTGGCGCCACCGACTTCCGCCTCGATCATCATGGGCTGAACCTCGAGCATGGGAGCTTCTACGTGGGCTGGGACGTATCGCCGTCGTGTGTGGCAGCATTCACGGACATTTTCCAGAAGCTGGGGCAGATGTTCCTCGTCGAGGCCGATGAGGAGCGTCGTCGTCGCCTCGTATAGAATCCCGCCGCTAGAGTCCACCTGGGTCACGTAAAAGCCGTTGCGCGTCAGCTTATCAGTGAGCTCGTTGGCCTGTGACCCGGCGATGTTGGCGATGACCAGTTGATTGATGACGCTATGTGGTTTCACATTCCCTCCACATTTTATTGTATCACACTTCACGCGCAGCGCAATGGGAGTTGATAAGCGGGTAAATTGGTAGACTGGTGATCGGTCTACGACCCGCCTACCAGTTACCAGTGTACCAGTTTATCCCTCGGCCGACTTTGAACCCTGGCCGTGGTGTGCTATAATCCTAGCGTTTGGTGCAGGGATGTCCCTATGGTCAAATTGATCATTGCTGTGTTTGTATATGTAGTCCTCACCTTCCTCGCAGCTCTGGGAGGGTTGGAGATCGCTGCTCTGCGCGCTGGCCTCGCGGGCCTGGCCTGGCCGATTGGGCCGCGGTACAGGCGGTTGGGTTATGTCCTGGGTGGTTTGTTGATCGCGATGACCTTTATCGGCGGGTTGCTCGCTGGACTGCTGATCGAGCCACTATATCCATTGCTTTCGGTCCCGGTCATCTTTTTGGCGATGGGCTTGTCCCTGGTGGTGGCGATCACCGGCGCGGCGCTGCGGCTGCGTCGAAATCCTCAGTGTCCTGCGTCGACTCTGCCTCAAGGCAAGCAGGTCGACCTTGGCCCCATGCAGGCTTTCTTCTATCAGCCTGCGGGTGATGGGCCTGCTCCCGGACTTTGTCTCTTGCCCGATCCCACCGCCCTGCGGGATGACCTGGGTGCGCTAATTCAGGCGTTGGTGAAGGACGGAATCGCCGTGTTGCTATTAGACTGGCAGTCGTTGGGCGACGTTGACCGTCTGACGCTGCAAGGGCTCGTGGCGGTCGGTATCTCGCACCTGGCGCGCTGGCCCGAGATCGACCCGGGGCGGGTGGGGCTACTCGGCGTGGGGGTGGGGGGCGATTTGGCACTGCGCAGTGCGGCGATGGATCAGGGGGTGGCCGCTGTGCTAGCGATTGAGCCTGTGCTTTCGGCGCAGCGGCCCTGGCAGGGGTTGGAGGCCTTGAGTACCCTTTCGTGGTTTGAAGCGCGGCGGCGTGTTCAGCGCTGGCGACGGTCCGGGGTGGTCAAGGAACTGGATGGCCTGACGGCGATTCCCAGCATCGCCCCGCGTCTGACTGCCGTCATCGTCGGCTGTATGGGAGATTCGGAGGTTATGGAGGATTTCCAAGTCTTGAGGGATGGAGGCGGCTGCTTCTTGGTCCCTGCTGCTCGCAGGGGAGCAGTGAAGCGCGCCACCGCTTGGTTCAAGGAGCATCTGGCATGACGGATGTGCTCTATTTTTACGTGTCGCTCTTTTGCAGTCAGCGCACGCTTGTCCAGGGGCTGCCAGAGATGGTGAGTCGTCTGTTGGGGACCTTGGCGGGATGGTACCTAGTGCCTGCCGGGTTGGCGCTGGTGCTCTTTGTCTATTGGTTCACGGGAGCGACGGCGATTGACCGGGCTGCCAATCAACGCGTGGTACTGCGCGGTCTGCTGGCTGCCCTGATAGCGTGGATATTGGCGCTGGCAGTCAAGGTGGCGTGGCTACAGGTGTTGAGCGGCCCACAGTGGAAGGAGATCGTCAGTGAGTGGGCGTGTTGGCAAGGCCCCCCATCCGCTTGCCCCGCCGCTGCGGTGGGATTTGCGCTGAGTACAGCGCTGTGGAGGCGGGACTGGCGCTTGGGGTTAGGATGCAGCTTGGCCGTCTGCCTGTGGAGCGTTGCACAGGTGTTTTACGGCGTTCATTATTCCTTGGACGTCGTCGTCGGGGCTGCTATCGGCGTCGGGCTGGCCTGGTGGCTGGGGTCTATGGCCTGGCTGGATCACAGGTTGGGCGCGCTCGTCGAGGTGGCGCGCCGCTGGATGCTGGCTTGAAGGCAGGCGGACCGAGATGCTGATCGACTACCGCGTCCAATTGCGCGAATATCTGCTGCAGATCAGCCGGGCCATCACGGCGCAGCTCAACCTGGATGACGTGCTGGAACTGGTGCTGGAGGCGGCGACGCGCATTCTGGCCGGACAGGCGGGCCTCATCGCCCTGCGCGGCTCTGACGGAGATTTCTCCATCCGGGCCAACTATGGTCTTTCTTCCGCGGTAGTGCCGTACTTTGCCCCGCTGTTGACGGACATTCCTGACGACGCAGATCGAAGTCGGTTTCGTATCCCCCGCCTGGCGGAAAAGCTGGGGCGGATCGCGGCGGAGTTAGGGCTGCGCCTGCAACAGGTGGTGGCGCTGCCGATGGCCATCGGGCGAGAATTGATCGGTGTGCTGTACGTGTTTCGCTCTTACGGCACGCGCTTTACCGCCGACGACCGGCAGATACTGTCCAGCTTTGCCGATCAGGCGGCTATCGCGGTGAACAACGCTCAACTTTACGAAGCGGTCTCTCAGGAAAAGCGGCGGCTTGATGCGATCCTGGAGTACAGCGCCGACGGGGTGATGATCCTCGAGGCGGCACATCGCATCACCGTCTTTAACCAGGCGCTGGCCCGAATGAGCGGTTGGCCGGCGCAGGCCGCCCTGGGCCGACAGCACGACGAGGTGATCCGCTGGGCGCGCCTGGAGACCGGCCTGGACCTGATGAGCGCGGTCGCCGGCGGGTGGCCGCTGCCGCAGGCGCGCCCTCTCTACGTCGAGGGCGACTTGCGGCGGCGCAACGGCGGCACGATCAGCGTCGGCATCACTTACGCGCCGCTCTTTACCGGCGAGGGGGCGCTGGTTAACATCATCGCCAGCGTGCGCGATATCACGCGTTTTCGGGAGGCGGATGAGCTCCAGTCGACGTTCATCTCTGTGATCTCCCACGAGCTCAAGACGCCCGTGGCACTGATCAAGGGGTACGCCGACACCCTCTTGCGCAAGGACGCGCATTGGAACCAGGAGACGGTGCAGGAGAGCTTGGGTGTGATCCTGGAGGAGACGGATCGGCTCAACCACTTGATCGACAATCTGCTGGATGCCTCGCGGCTCCAGGCTGGGGCGATGCAGCTCGAGATGGACCAGGTGGCGCTCGACGCGCTGGCCGAGCGGGTGGCGTCCCGCTTCCGTACGCAGAGCGACGTACACCAAATCGTGACCGATTTTCCGGCCGATTTTCCGGCCGTCGAGGGGGATGCGGGCCGGCTGGAGCAGGTCTTGAACAATTTGCTGTCCAACGCGCTCAAATACTCTCCCGCAGGCGGACGCATCACGATCGGCGGACACTCGCTGCCCGGCGAGGTGGTCGTCACCGTGACCGACCAGGGGGTAGGTATTCCGCTGGAGGAGCAGACGCGCATTTTCGAGCGTTTCTTCCGTGGTTCGCGGGAGCGTCACCAGAGGACGCCGGGAGCCGGCCTGGGGTTGTACCTGGTCAAGGCCATTGTCGAGGCTCACGGCGGCCGCATTTGGGTCGAAAGCGGTCCCGGGGAGGGGGCGGTCTTTTCGTTCGCTCTGCCCCTTAAACAAGCCTAACCCTTTGTGAGCAACGGACACAATGCCCTATGTTGCTCGAATCTTGATTGAAAGGAAATATAGCGATGCCGCAAATGATTGCACGTATCACATGTCCTAACTGCCAGAACCAATTCCAGACGCCTGTGGAGCAGGTAATCGATGTCCGGGCTGACCCCGGTGCCAAAGGGCGCGTGCTCAACCGCATGGTCAACGTCGCCGTCTGTCCTCAGTGCCGGTCGGGCGGACCGCTGGGCCTGCCGTTTCTGTATCACGATCCTGAAAAGGAGCTGGCATTTGTCTACATGCCGATGGAGGCTGGCTACAGCGATGTCGAGCGCCAGAAGGCTATCGGCAAGCTGACCACCCAGGTGATGGACAGCCTGCCGCCTGAGGAGCGCAAGGGGTACCTGCTGCAGCCACAGGTTTTCTTCTCCATGGAGAATCTGCTCAACAAGCTTCTCGAGATGGAGGGCATCACGCCGGAGATGATCGAGGCGCAGCGAGTCAAGGCCGATCTGTTACGCCGTATGCTGGCCGCCGAGTCGGATGAGAATCTGGAAGGGATGATCGAAGAGAACGAGAACGCCATCGACGCAGATTTCTTTCGCTTGTTGGCCATCAACCTGCAGGCCATCCAGTCCGCTGGTCAGGCCGCCGGGTTGGAAAAGCTGGTCGCGCTGCGCGAAAAGCTGCTCGAGTTGACCGACGTCGGCAAGAAGGTCAAGGTGCAGGAGGGGATGATCGAGGCCCTGCGCGAGGATCCGTCCCGCGAAAGGCTGCTGGATCTGCTCGTCGAGGCTGCCGACGAGGAGACGCGCGAGATACTGCTCATCTTTGGCCGGCCGCTGGTGGATTATCCGTTCTTCCAGGCGCTGACGGTGCGCATCGAAGCGGCCTCCGACGGGGAGGAAAAGGAGCGCCTGACCGAACTGCGCAGAGAGGTCTTGGCGGTGCGGGACCGATTGGATGAGCAAGCGCGCGCGGCGATCGAGGAGCGGGCCGAGTTGCTGCGCGACTTGTTGGTCAGCAGCGACCCGGAGAACTTGGCGCGCCGCCGCTTTGCCGAGCTGGATCAGGCGTTTTTGAACTTGCTGGCATCGGAGCTGGAGGATGCGCAGCAGGCGGGCAACGAAGAGGCGGTCAAGTCGCTACAAGCGATCTGGGAACTGGTGCTGCGCCTTTCAGAGGAGACGTTGCCGCCGGTGGTGCGTTTGCTCAACCGGTTGATGGCCGTCGAGGACGAGGCCGACATCGACAAGCTGTTGCAGGCCAACCGTCCCTTGGTGACGGAGCAGTTCGTGGCGATGCTGGAGCAGGCGCAGGCGGGGATGCAGGAGAACGAGGAGGCACCGCCGGGGGCCGCCGAGCGTCTGGCGCTGGTGGTGGCCAAGGCCAAGGCGCTGCTGGCCTGACGCGCGTGTTGTGCGGAAATGAGTAGAGACGCCGCTCTGGCAGCTCTTTTTTTGGCCGCGGAATAACACGGATATACACGGATGAAGGGAAAATACTGATCAGTGTTTTTCCGTGTTCATCCGTGTCCAGATTAATCCCCAGTCGGAGGTTGGCTTTTCTTTTTCAGTGCCTGCCTGGCACCGTGGGCGTAGATGGAGTGGGGCAGGGTATCGATGGCCTGGTTGAAGCGGCGAATGGCCTCTGCCTCGCGGCCCGTGCGGCGACAGGCCAGGCCCAGGTTGTAGTACCCGGCCGCCAGGTACTTGGCCCCCTGCCGCGCTTCCTCGTTGGCCAAGGCTTCCTTCAGCGTGAGATACGCTATCTCTGGTTCCTGCATACGCAGTTGGGTTACGCCACGGTTGATGAGCACGATCTGGCGGCTGGTAGCGTCGGGCCACAGGCGCAGGGCCAAGCGAAACAGCGCCAACGCCCGTTCGTACTGCTGCCTGTTGGTGAACAGGTTTCCCAGATCGACCAGAAGCCGCACCCGCGTAGTGACCAGGTAGATGATGGCCAGGAAGAGAACGGGGTGCAGGGGCACGGAGACAAGCGTGAGCACGACGCCTGCAGCCGTGATAATCAGTCCCTCGATGAGGAAGCGGGTAGACAGTCCCTGGCGGCGCAAGAAGGAGAGAACGCCAAAGCTCAGGATGTAGAGTGCGCCGACGAGCAAGGTGATTAGGGAAGGATGCATTGGGTGAATTGGTAGGTTGGTAGATTGGTAACTGGTAGATTGGTCTTAGACCCGTTTGCTGGTCTGCCAGTTTCCCAATCTACCAATGACCAACAACTAGGCAAACAGATGCTGGGCAGTGCGCTCCAGCATCTCGACCCCGCGCACTTCTTTCTCAAAGAGGGGCACGATGGCGCGCACGTCGGAAAAGCTGCGCCAGATTTCCTCCATATAATCATCCTGCATGGCGATGCGGTTGAGCACAAAGTCGGGTGCGCTCTCGTCCACACCCTCCTTGTCGATCACTAGGTTGACCACCACACCGCCCACGGGAATGCCAAAGTCCTGGAACCAGTTGATAAAGCGTTTGATCACGGCGATGGGCAGCGCCTCCGGCAAAGTGACGAAGAAGAAGGCCGTCTTTTTGGGATCGGTGAGCAACTCCTTGGCCCGTTCCATCCGCTCGCGGAAGCCCACGAGATAGTCCATCAGGGGATCCTTTTCCTTCTTTTTGCTGTAGGACAGGAGCTCTTTCAGGGATTTGGCCTCCTCGCGGCTCTGCATCATCTTGTTCACCCACATACCGTACACGCTGGACATACCCAGCAGGCGGCGGGCGTTGGCCGTGGGGGCGGTGTCGAATACGTAGGCGTTGTACTCGTCCTGGAACATGAGGTTGATCATGTTCTCGAACATGGCCGATTCCTCAAAGGCCGGGTTCATGGTGGCTGACTCTACGAACTCGTCGGCCTTGGTCTTGATGTCGGCGTATTTGAGGAACCACTCGATCTTTTGCGTCAACTCGACCTTCGATTTCTCGATGGTCTCCTTGGTGTCGATCTCGTAGGCCTCCAGGTTGGGCGCGTCTGTCACGGGGGTCGGCGCGCCAAACACGTCCTGGTCGAGCAGGCTGCTGAGGGAGTGCACCGGGTTGGTCGAGGCCAGCAGCGTGCGCTTGCCCTGTCCGGCGATCCACAGCGCCGCCGCGCCAGCCATGACGGTCTTGCCCACGCCGCCCTTGCCGCCAAAGAACATGTACTTCATCTGCGGATGGGCGAGGAGAAATTGCTGAGTCGTCTGTGTGATCGTCATGCCTCACCTCCAAACAGCGCGTCGGCCACCTTGCCGATCATCTCCAGCCCGGTGATGTCCCGTTCAAACTCGGGCACGCGCGTCAGCACATCCTCACCGAACGTCTCGTCGATCTCGGCCAAGTACTTTTCCTGCATCTCGATGCGGTTGCGCAGGTACGCGGGGATCTCCTGTTGGGCCAGTTCCGGCGGGATGACGCGGTTCACGATGTAGCCGGAGATGGGCACGTCGTACTTGGCGAACAGCTTGGCCGCCTTCAGCGTGTCCAGGATGATCATCTCCTCCGGCGTGACGACGAAGAAGAAGGCCGTCTTTTCGCGGTCGGTGAGGATGCCGGAGGAGGTGTTGATGCGGTTCTTGATGTATTGCAACTCGGCCAGGATCTGGTCTTCCTCCGTCTCTTTCTGCCGCTCCAGGATGGCCGCCACCTGGGCGTATTCCTGCATTTCCTCGCGCAGGGAGGTGATCTTGTCGATCCACTGGTCGTAGACGCTGGCCATGCTGAGATAGTAGAGGGCGTGGCCCAGTGGCACCAGGTCGTAGATATAGTAGTCGTACTCCGCGCCGACGACGATATCCACCACGGCGTCGAAAATGGCGCTCTCTTCCATCGCCGGCTCGGCCGCCGTGGCCTGGATATAGTTCTCGATCTCTTCAGGGATCTCGTCCATCCCGTACATATCGCGGATTTTCTGGCGGATCTCTTCCTGATATTCCCGGATACGTTGGTCGGCGTCGATCTCCTGGGCAAAGAGGCCCGGCATGATCTCCACTGCGCCTTTGCCAAAGATATCACGCTCGAAAATGTCGGAGAGGGACGCCTGTGGGTCGACCGAAAAGACCAACACTTTATAGCCTTGCTTGGCCAGCCAGTAGGCGGTGGCGGCGGAGAAAGTGGTCTTGCCCAACCCGCCCTTGCCACCGAACTCGATGTACCGGCGGTTGGGGTGTTCTTGGAAGATGGTTGCGAGTGACAATGTTCTCTCCTTGTTTGCGCTATGCCAATGCGTCGGTCAGGTCGCGCTCGCGCAGCATGCGCCGCTTCCAGGTGGAAATCTGTGGCACGACGTAGGGCAGCAGGCGCAGCGAGTAGTAGGGCGGCAGGATGGGAATGCCCAGTAGGTCCCCCATGGTAATCAGGATGAACAGGTGCTCCATGCTCCCGCGCGTCTTGAGCGCAAAGCGGGTCATGTCGTGGCCGGCCATGCCGTACAGGAATTCCTTGGCCGAACGGCCAAAGCGTCTCAGGAATCCAGCCTTTTTTTCTGTGCTCGTATCTTTGATGCTCATATGACCTCCATTGTTTTCTTTACCTTCCCGAAAGCTGTTTTTAATTTCGGTAGCAAGCTGCCTTGTTTATCAGACGATCTCGCTCCACAAAGCTTTCGGGAAGGTTGACTCGCTTTTGATGGTGACTCAGGTGACCCCCTCGAGCATCCCGACCAGATCGGTCAGGTCGCGCTCGCGCAGCAGGCTGCGCTTCCAGCGGTTGGTCACGGGCACGACGTACGGCAGCAGGCGCAGTGTGTAATAAGGTGGCAGGATGGGAACGCCGACGATATCTCCGAAGGTGACCAGGATGAACAAGCGCTCGATCTCACCCCGCTCCCTGCGCATGTCGCACACCCACTCGTAGGTGGTCATGCCGTAGAGAAACTCGCTCGCCGCTTGTGCGGCGCAGCGCAGCCTGCTGTGGATGCGCTCTCGCCTGGATGCCATCATGTCTCTCCGACGCTTCCCATGGCGATGGGAGGGTTGATACCAGCCCTCCCATCGCCCCATGCGTGTCTTGTCAGCCGCTTACGCAGCCTCAGGTGCAGGTTTCTCACGTGGCTTGAGCAGTGCTTTGATGCCATCAAAGATCAGCAGCGCGGCGGCCAGGATCAGCACCACGGCGATGGTGCCGACGAGGGTGGCAGCGATGGCACCCTGGGTTGTGATACCGGGTTGAGCCAACTTGCCAAAGTTGGTGTAGGCCAGGTAGATCAGGGCGGCGATGGTGGTGACGATCATAAAGGCCGCTGGGATCAGCGCCCAGGAGTTCTTCTTGCCCTCCTCCTTCAGCCACAGCGAGATCAGCAGCAGGGCCAGCCCGGCCATCAACTGGTTGGATGCCCCAAAGGCGGACCAGATGGTCAGCCAGGGGATGACCCACACAAAGACCAGCGTCAGGATCAAGGCCACGATTGTGCCCACGTGGACGTTCTTCATCGCCGGCATGGCGTTGCCCACCAGTTCGGCGCTGGCCACGCGCATGAAGCGCACCACCAGTTGCATAATGGTGAGCGCCATGATGGTCAAAAAGACCGAGCCGTAGGCCACGCCAAATTCATTGGGAATGCCGATGTAGCCAAGGAAATTAGCCAGCCCCTTGGAAAAGACCCCCAGCGCCGCGCCCGCGCCGCCGGCATCCTGGTATCCTTGCAGCCCACCGAAGGCGACCGTGGCGGTGAGGAAGGCGATGACGGCGAAGGCCATCTCCATGAACATGGCGCCGCCGCCCACCGGCAGGGCGTCCGTCTCTTTCTCCAACTGGCGCGCCGTGCCTGATGAGGACACCAAGCTATGCCAGCCGGAGACGGCGCCGCAGGCGATGGTGATGAACAGCATGGGCCACAGGGGCCCGCTGGCCGTGGTGAACTGGGTGAAGGCGGGAAAGTCACCCATCCCCGGCCGCCAGATCAGCAGGCCGACGATGCCACCCAGTACGCCCAGCGAGACGATCCAGAATGAGACATAGTTGACCGGTTGGGCGAACGACCAGATCGGCAGCACCGAGCCCAGGTAGCAGAAGATGATCACCAGCAGCGTGCCGAGGACCTGCGCCTGGGTGTTGCCCAGGAACCAGGTGGGGGAACCCCCTGCGGCCTCCAGGCCGTACAGGCCTGAGAAGATATTGGATATGAACGGCAGGGTGCTGACCCAGATGCCGACGAAGGTGAGCACGACGGTGACAACGGTGGTGAGGATGATGTCCGCCTTCCATTTGTAGGTCATCTGGCCGGCCAGGACGCCCATCAGGACGACGGCGATCATGCCGAAGGGCACCTTGGGGCTGGTCATGAGCACCTTGCCCACGGCGTTGCCAAAGGCGCCCATGATCAGCAGCAGGTAGAAGTAGAGAAAGATCATGAGGATATTGCGTGCACGGGGTGAGATTAACTTGTAGCTCAGCGCGCCCATCGTGTCCCCCTCGTGGCGCACGCCCATGATCATCGCGCCATAGTCCTGCACCCAGCCGATGAAAAAGGTGCCCAGGATGACCCAGATCAGTGCCGGGAGCCAGCCCCATTGGACGGCGATGATCGGCCCGGTGATGGGGCCTAGAGCGGCGATGGATTTGAACTGGTAGCCGAACAGCACGTTGCGGCTGGCCGGTGAAAAGTCCACGCCGTCCATGTACATCTTGGCCGGGGTGGCCTTGCTTGCGTCGGGTTGGACGATGTTGCGGTTGATGTAGCGTGCGTACAGCCCATAGCCCACGACGATGGCCACAGCGCCCAATATCAATACGGAAATTGAATTCATGGTTTCTGTCCTCCTTGTGAACTGAGAAGACTGGTTGTAAATAGCACGGTTGACCTTTTGATTGAGTCTAGTTCGCTATTGATTCCATCTGCACCTCCCTTCAATCCTGAGGCACGCCTGCTGTAATCAATAGAGTGTGGCTAAAATCCGTGGGGGTGGGGGGTGGGGGGGGGGGGGGGGGGGGCCCCCCCCCCCCCCCCCAAACCACCCTCTCTACGATCTTTAGCCAGACTCTAATCAATACACCACATCGCACATCCGGTGGTCACTTGTCAACGTGTTGCTTTTTTCAACGCAGCTTGGAGGTCGTCCAGAAACGTCTTGCTGGGCGCAGCAAGCAGCTGGCTTAGGTTCATTTCCAACAGAATGTGCGGATCGCGCTTGCGCCAGTAGAAGCGGCGCAGGTGCGCGCCGTAGGCTTGCAGCCACGGCTCCAGAGCGATGACCTGCTGCTCGGTGCCGTGCCCCTGGTGGGCGATGGCCAGCTGGTGCGGGCCCTCTCGCCATTCCCAGGGCTCCTGCCTGCGGCGGGCTGCCCTTCTGCGGGCGGGGCCGATTTCGATCTCGCCTCGCCGGGAGGAGCGCAAAGTCGCCCTAATTATAAGCCTGTCTCGTCTACCGCGCAAATGGTCGCCCAGCCATAGCGGCAGGATCTCGCGGTTCTCCAGCAGCAGCGTCAGCTCCAGCCGGCGGAAGGGGGGATTGGCGTGGACGACGTTGACGCGGGCGCCAGCGGCGGGCGACCCGATCCAGCCGGAGTCGACGTCGCCGCCCAGCGCGCCTAATCCTTCTTTCAGCCAACGAAAAAGGCGCTGCCCACGGCGGCGATTGTACAGATGTCCCGCGCCGTACCACAGCGCCAAAAACGCGCATACCCCGATGACGATTGCGACTCCCGGCTCCATGTATTCCCCCGCGCTCCGCTTATGACAACACCCTTTGGGCGCGCAAGATACGCGTTATCAGGACGCCGATGAACGCAGATAAACGCTGATCTTGATGTGATCTGCGTCCAACTATTCCTCCCCTGGTGCCTCCTCCAACGCCGCCAGCTCCCTATCCCGACAAGCGGCCCGCCGAGGGGTGACGACGGGCCGCCCATTGTTCATTGTCTCATTGTTAATTGCTCACCGATTCTCCAACCGGAACCCGTGGCCGCGCACGGTGACGATGTAGGCGTGGTCCGGGTCGGCGGCGGCGAGGCGCTCGCGCAGCCGGCGCACCAGCGCGTCGATGGCCTGCTCGGAGATGCCCGTTGCCTCCTCCTCCGGCCATACCGCGTTGACCACCATGTCCCGTGATACGACCTCTCCTGCGTGCTCGAACAGCAGCTCCAGCAGCCGGTACTGGGCGATGGATAGGGGCGGATCCAGCTCATGCCCGTTGACGAAAACCCTGCGGGCGGCATCGTCAAGGTTCAGCCCGCGGTTGGGGCCGGTCAGCTCCAATGGCAGCGTGGCGTCGGCGGCCACAAAGCCCATCTTGACGCACAGGGCGATCTGGATCTCATCCTCGTCTTTCAGGCGATGAGGCTTGTCCAGCACCTGCTTGCTGTTGACGAACGTTCCGTTCTTGCTCTCCAGGTCGCGCAGCAGGTAGCCGTGCTCGTCCCGCTCGATCTGGGCGTGGTGGCGTGAGACCTGCCGCTTGGGGATCGTGATGTCGCAATCGGTCCCGCGCCCGATGATCATCTTGTCCCGATCGATCAACCAGCGTTGCCCTGCCATGTCGCCTTCGTAGACGATGAGCATTGGCATGTCTTGTCGTGCCATTGGTACCTCCTTGACAGAATAGACCTTCTCGCTTATTATGACATACAAGGAGAAGAAGAAAAACTGTGGCTCGCTTACTTGAACCCGGTACCGTCCTCCGTGGGCGGTACAAGATCATTGCGCCTGTCGGCCAGGGGGGTATGGGTGCGGTGTACCGCGCCGAAGACCTGCGCCTGGAGGGGCGTGTGTGCGCCGTCAAAGAGGTCTGCCCCGACCCCAACGCCACGCCCGAGGCGTTGGTCCAAGCCCAGGAGCAGTTCCGCCGTGAGGCGTTCACCTTGGGCCGTCTGGATCACCCCAATCTCCCCAAAGTTTCCGATACGTTCACCGATCGCCACCGCGAGTACCTGGTGATGGATTTCGTCGACGGGCCTGACCTGCGCCAGTTGATGGAGCAGAAGCGGCGACAGAGCCAGTTTCTCGAAGAGCGCCAGGTGCTCGAGTGGGCCGAGCAGTTGTGCGATGCATTGGAGTATCTCCACAGCCAAGATCCCCCTGTGCTCCACCGCGACATCAAGCCGGCCAACATCAAGCTGACCGCCGGTGGGCTGGTCAAGCTGGTGGACTTTGGCCTGGTCAAGCTGCTGGCGGCGGACGATGTGCGCACCGTCACCATCCTCCAAGGCCGGGGCACCGTCGCCTATACCCCGCTGGAGCAGTACGGTGGGGATGCAGGCCACACCGACGTGCGTACCGATATCTACTCGCTGGGTGCCACGCTCTACCATCTCTTGACCAATCAGCCTCCCGTCGATGCCAAGCAACGTTTCCTCGATCCAAACGCGCTCGAGTTCCCCCGCGCGATCAACCCCCACATCTCACCCACCACCGAGCGGGCCATCCTGCAGGCCATCGCCATGCATCCCGATCCGCGCCCGCAGACCGTGGCGGCATTCCGCGAGGTGCTTCACGCCGGTTCGTTGCCGCCTTCGCTGATTCCCATCGTCCCTGCACGAGGGGAGTGGCAGCGGGCGGTCGGCAACAACCGCGACCTTTTGATCACGGCCGGTGTGGTGTTCGTCCTTGCTGTGTTGGCAACCCTCCTCGGATAAGTCGATTCATCTCGTGCTCGCCCACAAGGGGCGATACTACTCTGATGCTCTTTGTCGCCCCGTTAACCAGGCAATGGCCAGCGGCACGAGGCTGCCGAACAGCGCCACCCATCCTGTAGTCCACACGCCGCTCTGCTGGCGCAGCCAGCCAGTCCCCGGCAGGCCGACCGCGTAGGCTACGTACAACCCCAGCCCGCCGATGACGCTCCACAGGGCGACGCGCAGCGCTCTCTCAACCGGTTTGTTTTTGAAGCGCAAGATGTAATACCCGGCACCGCTGACAATCAGAGCGCCGAACAGGGCCAATACCAGATCCCCGAAACCTGCTCCGTCTGCGGAGGTGCCCTCCCCGTTTCCTGGCGCCAAAGTCGGCAGCGGCGTGGGGGACAGGGTGGGCGGTGGCTCCGGCGTAGGTGTCGGTATCGCTGTCCCCGTTGCCTCTGGTGTCCACGTCGGGACGATTCCCTCTCCTGGCTGAACCGTGAGCTGTAGGACAGTCGTGCGCGGTACGGGGTCCGTATGGACGGAGATGTCGAGCTGCCCTGCGCGATCGAGCGTATTCACCGTTTCGGCCACGCCGTCACGCGTCGTCACCGTGACCGAGTTCTCGAGTGCTTCCTGGGGATAGGTAAAGATGAACTGTACGCGGGTGCCATCCGGCACCGGATTGCCGTTGCGGTCGACGATGACACTCGTCTGCATCCTCAGGATGTCGCCGGTCTGTGGTTGGGATTCTGGCGGCAGGCCTTCCTCCGTCGGCGTCGGTGTCGGCGTGATCTCTTCGGTCGGTTCCGGTGTCAGCGTAAAATCCCCTGGTTTGCTGATGGTATAGTCGACGACGATGGCCTGGGCGGGATCGGGGGAGGTCTGGGTGACCAGGTCGTAGTTGATGCCGGTCACGTTGACCGGGGGTTTTCCCACCGGCACGAACTCGCCGAACATGGCCCGCAGTGACGTCGCGATAAAAGGGTCCACGCGGCTGTATGCGACATAGTAGGCGCTCAGCTTGTTGATCTCTGTCGCGTCCAGGTAGTAAGGGGCATCGTATGCCAGCACGATCAAGTTTCGGTTTTGCAATGTGTCGGCGTACTCGGCCAGAAAACGTCGCACGACACTTGGCTGTGATGGGCTGCTGGTAGGACCGAGCATGGCAAAAATGACCCAGTCGGCGTTTCCCAGTACCGGTTCGATGGGGTGAGTCTCGAGGGGCGCGGCGGTCTCCTCGCCCGCTTCCTCTTCCTCTTCGGGCGCTGGTGCAGTCATATATTCCTCAAGTTGATCGAAGGTAAAGCTGTTCACGCGCCACGGGGTGATCTGCCCCGTCGCTGCCGGGCCGTACAGCCGAACGATGGTCGTTTGTAGCATCAGAGGATCGATGTAGGATACCGGGGCGCACGTAGCGCAAGGCTGTCCGCTGCGGCTGTCGGTGAAGATAACGATGTTGTCGTTTGGGGTTGGCGGGGAGGGAATCAGGTCGGGCGAGGGAGGGGAGAGCAGCGTGATGGCGTCGCGACTGACGGCGGCCAGCTCTTCCTGGTGTGTGCCGACTTGATTCCCAACTCTCGCCATGCTGGGTTGCGCGGCGGGAAGGGTGAAGGTGTCGCTGGAGATCGAAAGCTTGAGCCGCAGGATGCGCGCCACGGCGTCGTCTACCAGTGTTTGAAATGAGGGATCGGCCTCGTAGCGCTCCTGGAAGAAGGTAATCGTGGATTTGATGTTGGCGCTCTGTTCCTGCCAGTCGCCGCCGAGGGCGAACTGCGACAGGATGAGCAGATTGTTGCCGGCGAGAAAGGCCTCGCGGGCGATGCGGCGACTGTTAAAGCTCGCCTCGCTGGGGTCGTAAAAGCGCCGCAGGGCGCGCACGCCCAGTCCATCGGAGACGGTCACGCCGCCGCTCTCGCGCCAGGCGACCAATTCCTCTTGGGCCAGCAACCGTTGAAGCCACTGGCTATCGACGCTGATCGGGCGAGTGGTGGCGAAACGGTCGCCCTCCAACCCGCGAAAGCGGATGTGGGAGACGAGCACGCCGTCCGGACGGGCTGTAGGGTCTTCGGATTGGGCTGTGGCGAAGAAGGGCGACAGGTCGATCTGCCTCAGCTTTTCCAGGGTGCGCTGCACGGTGGAGACCTCTTCGTCCAGCGAGCGGTCGGAGGCGCCCAGGCCGGGAAAGTGCTTGGCGATGACGGCGACACGTCCATCGGCCCCCTGGTGGACGCCACGGATGTACGCCTGCCCCACCTTTCCTACCCAGAACGGCTCGCCGCCAAACGATCTCACCCCCAAGTCTCCCGCGCTTTCCGGGACGGGGTTTTCGAGCACGTCCAGCGAGGGCCCCAGCAGCATGTTGATTCCCATCGCACGCAACTCTGTGCCCACGACCTGACCGGTGGTCTCGGCGTGAGCCGGGTTCCAGGTGGCGCCCAGCGCCATCTGGGAGGGCAGCGGCGTCGTCCCGTTGGAGATGCTGGTGTAGGGCATGCCGTTTCCCTCGTGGCTGACGGCGATAAAGAGCGGGATGAAGGGGCCTGGCGATGGCAGCGTATCAGTCGTCGGTTGGGTCGCTTCCCATGCGGTCTGTTGAAGCTGGCCGACCAGCGTGGCTACCTGCTCGGCCGTTTCGCCCTGGTTGACGATGTTGCCGTTTTCGGGCAACAGCACCACGCCGCCGACGTGGTAATCGCGGATCAGTTCCGCAATCAAGGCGTCGTCAGCGACCTCGGAGCCGGGGAACGTGGCCAGGAAGAGCTGGCCGACCTTGGCTGCGCTGGACATTTCTGCCATCAACTGCGCAACGCGGTCGTCCTCCTCCTGGGCGCATCCCACACCGGGCGCCGAAAAGGGGAGTATCAGGGTGACCGCGAGGGCCAGTGTGAGCAAGCGTCGTCGTTTATCCATTTCACATAATACCCGAGGCTAATTGTACATGAAATGAGAGGGAATGCAACGTGAGCGAATCGGCGAATGGACGAATCAACGATGGGCAACCAAAGGTTAGGCCGAATCAGCGATCACAGCCAGCAGTTCGTCGTGGACGAGGCCGTTGGTCGCCAGACAAGCCGGAATGTCGGCGCGGCACGGCTCCCCGCGCAATGTGGTGCAGCGTCCACCCGCTTCAGCGATGAGCAGCATCCCGGCGGCGATGTCCCAGGGTTTCAGCGCCAGGTTCAAGTACCCATCCAGCCAACCTGTGGCCACGTAGGCCAGCGCCAGCGCCGCCGATCCCAGCGCGCGTACCGTGCCGCAGCGGGGCGCGACGTGGAGTAAAAGGGCGAGTGCCTGCACGCGCACTGCGTTACTGTGCCCCCAGTCGAGCGCCAGCAGTGTGTGGCTCAAGGGCGACGCAGGGCTGGCGTGTATCCGTTCGCCGTTCAGCGTGGCCCCCTTACCTCGCTCGGCGGCAAAGGTCTGGTCGCGTAGCGGGTCGTAGATGGCGCCAGCGAGCGGCTCTCCATCCTCCAGCACGCCGACGGAGGTGCAGGAAAAGGGGATGCGATGGGCGTAGTTGGTCGTCCCATCCAGTGGATCGATCACCCAAGTGAGGCCCGCGCCGATGGCCGCGCCTCCGGCTTCCTCCGAAAGGATCGCGTGGTCGGGGAATCGCTCACCGATCAGGTCGATGATAATGGATTCGGCTGCGATGTCGACATCGGTGACGATGTCGCGATATCCTTTGACGGTGACGTTGCGCTGGGCCGAGAAGCGCTCGGCGATCACTTTCCCGGCCCGATGGGTCGCTTCGATGGCAGTTTGTAGCATGCGTCTTCCTTTCTTGTGTTGGCTCTAGTTCACCCGATTATACGATATGCGCGACGAAGCGCAAATTGAACATGTCAATTGTCAAATTGACACGCGCTCGATCCTATGCTAAAATGTCAGGCGTCGAGGACTGTGATGACAAATTGCGCGACCCCCGCCCCTAGCAGCTTTTTGCCGTTCCCTTCACGGGGAGACGGTTAGCGCTGCGCGGGTGTCACTGGACACACGTCTATTTTGCCAGCCTTCCGATCTCCGGGAGGCTGGTTTTTTTGTGCAGGCGCTCGTGGCGGGGAGACTCAGTAGATCCAAATTCTTGGTGTGCACATGTGCGTGTTGATGAAAATCACCTGCGAAACCGTCATTCTGAGCGTAGCGAAGAATCTCCGCCCTGCATTGGGAGACTCCTCGCTCCGCTCGGAGTGACGAAAATTGGATCTACTGAGACTTACGGAGGATGACGTGATGAGAGAAATGCGTATCGCCATTCTCGGCGCGGGGAATCTCGGTACTTGTATCGCTAGTGGGCTGGTCGAATCCGGCCGCTTTTCACCTGAGAACATCTCGTTGACCAGGCGGAACACGCATCTGCTCGACCCGATGAAAGCGCGCGGATTCGTCGTGCAGAAGGACAATGCCGAGGCGGTCAGGAACTCGACCGTTATCATCGTCGCCGTCGAGCCACATCAGATCGACGGCCTGCTGGAGGAAATCGGGCCGCACCTGACCCCCGGCAGGCACGTCGTTATCTCGACCGTCACCGGTGCCAGCATTGCCCAGATCGCCGAGCAGATTGGGAGGGGCGTGGCAGTCGTGCGCGCCATGCCCAATACGGCCATCGGCGTGCGCGAGTCCATGACGTGCCTGGCGTCGGATGGCGCAGACGCTGCCGCTCTGGACGTCGCCAAGTCGATCTTTGAGGCTGTCGGCAGGACGCTGGTCATCGCGGCGCAGACGGCGAAAGGGGCGGCCTCGTTGCTGACGATGGGCAGCCACCCCGAACACGAGATCGACAGGGTCACGACGCCCAGCGGGTGCACCATCGCCGGGCTGAACCAGATGGAGCACGCGGGTTTCAGCTCGGCGATGATCAAGGGCATCACCGTCTCTGCGGAGAAGGCAGCCAAGCTTTATGCAAACAGCGGCGATTGAACAGGTATTTCGTTTGAGCACACTGCACACGAGGAGGTAAAGCGATGAGAATGAGTCAGCTTTTCGGCCAGACCCTGCGTCAGCCACCGTCCGATGCTCAGATTGCCAGCCATCAACTACTGGTCCGGGCGGGATACATCCGCCAACTGGGGGCCGGCATCTTTAGCTATCTGCACCTGGCGCGGCGTTCCATGACCAAGATCGAGAATATCCTGCGCCAGGAGATGGACCGAATCGGCGGGCAGGAGATCACCATGCCCATCGTCCAGCCGGCCGACGTGTGGAAGGGAACGGGCCGCTGGTACGAGATCGGCTCGGAGATGGGGCGTTTTCACGATCGGAACGACCGGGACATGGTGCTGGCGATGACACACGAGGAGGTCATCACCGACCTGGTGCGCACGGAGGTGCGGTCCTACAGGCACCTGCCACGCCTGCTCTACCACATCCAGACCAAGTGGCGCGACGAGCCTCGCCCGCGCGCTGGCCTGATCCGAGTGCGTGAGTTCACCATGAAGGATAGCTACAGCCTGGATGCTGATTGGGCGGGCCTGGACACCCAGTACCGCGCGCACTACCAGGCCTACTTTGACATCGCCCATCGCTGCGGCCTGCCTGTGGTCGCGGTCAGATCGGACGTGGGGATGATGGGCGGCAAGATGGCCCACGAGTTCATGTATCTCACCTCCATCGGAGAGGACACCCTCCTCATCTGTGACGCGTGCGGCTACGCGGCCAACCGCCAGATCGCTGATTTCCAAAAGCCTACCCCCGTCGAGGAACCACCCAGCCCGGTCGAAAAGGTCGCCACACCCGATATCACCACCATCGAGGACCTGACCGCTTTCCTGGACGTGCCTGCGTCGAGGACGGCCAAGGCGGTTTTCACGATGGCGACGGTCACGGAGGATCAGGAGGACGTGGAAAAGCTCGTGTTCGCCATCGTGCGCGGGGACATGGACGTCAACGAGACCAAGCTGGCCAACGCGGTGAAAGCCAAGGCGCTGCGCCCGGCGATAGAGGAGGAGATTCGCGCCGTGGGCGCCGTCCCTGGATACGCCTCGCCCATCGGCGTCGCGGGCGCCATCGTCGTCGTGGACGATCTCGTTCCTGCGTCGCCCAATTTGGTGGCCGGGGCCAACAACGCGGGCTACCACCTGCTCAACGTCAACTACGGCCGCGATTACCAGGCCGACGTCGTGGCCGACATCGCCGTGGCCGAGGCAGGGCATCTGTGCCCCCAGTGCGGCGTTGCACTGCGCACCTCGCGGGGGGTGGAGGTAGGCAACATTTTCAAGCTGGGTACCCGCTATTCCGATGCCCTGGGCTGCACCTTTGCTGACCAAAACGGGCAGGAGCAGCCGGTGATCATGGGATCCTATGGCATCGGGGTGGGGCGGCTGCTGGCGTGTGTGGCCGAGGAGCACCACGACGAATACGGCCTCATCTGGCCGATCACCGTGGCGCCCTATCACGTCTACATCGCCGTCCTGCACGGCAACGAGGAGGTCGCCGAACGTCTGTATGCCGATCTGCAGGCGGCGGGCGTCGAGGTGTTGTACGACGACCGCAACGAGCGGCCGGGCGTCAAGTTCAACGACGCGGACCTGATCGGCATCCCCATCCGGCTGACGGTGAGCGGGCGCGCGCTGAAGGCGGGGGGCTTTGAGCTAAAGCTCAGGCGCAGTCCCGACCGCGTCGTCATTCCGGCGAGCGAGGTGGTTGCGCGTGTGAAGGGGCGGATCGCGGCGCTGCGGGCAGAGATCGACGCGCAGGTGGCGCCAGTGACTTACCAGTAGTGGCGGGCCTCGTGCCGCCGCTTGACAGGCTGCCTGACCTGCCGCATAATTCGACTGTCCGCAATTCCCGTTATGGGAAAAAACGCCTGGCTGTAGCCGCGATTTCGCAATCGCGCAGGGTGTTTTTTGTGGCAAGATGCGCGCGATTTGGAAATCGCGGCTACAAAACGGGAATTGCTGTTCGACTGTCCGCGCTCTCGCTCATAGCGGGGAATCACCGTTCCCAGGAGGCATCCCATGCTCCCCACAAAGGTTGTCGTCATCGGCGCAGGCAGCGCCATCTTTGGGCTCAACACCGTGTCCGCTCTGCTGGGCAGCGAGCGGCTGCGCGGCAGCCACTTGGCGCTGGTGGACCTGAACGCCGAGACCCTGGAGCTGATGGCCCGGCTGGCCCAGCGGATGAACCGAGAGTGGGACGCGGAGATGACGATCACCACCCACACCCGCCACGTCGAGGCCCTTGCTGGGGCCGAGTTCGTCGTCTCTGCCATCGAGGTGCCGCCCCGCGAAAAGCTGTGGTGGCAGGATTACGAGATCACGCTCAAGTACGGCGTGCGCCAACCGTATGCCGAGAACGGCGGTCCCGGGGGCTTTATCCACGCCGCGCGCAACATTCTGCCGGTGCTCCAGATCGCGCGCGATATGGAGGTCGCTTGCCCCGACGCCTGGTTCATCAACTTTACCAATCCCATGATACGCATCTGCGACGCCATTCATCGCCACAGTGCCATCAAGGTCGTCGGGCTGTGCCACCAGATCCTCATCGGCTACGGCATGGTGGGGTACGTGCTGGCCGACGTGCTCGATATCGAGGTGCCCGAGGGCGAGATTAGCAGCCACGCCCATCCGCGGTTTTGGCCACGTCTGACGCGGCTGTCACACCAGGCGCTGGAGAAGGTGGATATCAAGGCCGCAGGGTTGAACCACTTTACCTGGATGCTCGACCTGCGCAGCAAGGAGACCGGCGAGGATCTGTACCCACTCTTTGCCGAGCGTTGGGCGGCCTTTGATCCCAGCTTT
>Ga0307420_1000109_pt1 | contig 37499 bp, 30 predicted proteins | sample SalMarWE160240MG_2_FD_202167 | JGI IMG/M metagenome (GOLD analysis project Ga0307420, IMG submission 202167) | Salt marsh sediment microbial communities from the Plum Island Ecosystem LTER, Massachusetts, United States - WE1602-40 | ecosystem: Environmental > Aquatic > Marine > Intertidal zone >... | reverse complement strand
AGGTCCATAGGGCAAAAGATGGCTATCGCGATTAAGAAATACTTTGGTATCCCTATTGATTTCTTGGGAAACGTAAGTCATGATAATAAAGTTAGTAAAGGCCTACTTCAGCAAAAACCCCTCATGGCTTATTTGCCATACTCTAAGGCATTTAAAGAACTTACTGAAATTACTCAAAAAATATCACCTCGTTATCAATTAGGATTAGGCTTTTCTGATGATTAAATTTTTTACCTGACCATCTGGCAATTTATGAAGAAATTAACCGAGCAAGACTATTACAATTTACTTGATATTTCTCCTAAGGCCTCTTTTGAGGAAGTTCGATCTGCCTACGATCAAGCCATAAGTATATACTCAACCGATTCTATTTCTACCTATACTCTTTTTACACAAAAGGAAAGGGAGTTGATCCTTTCCCGTTTGACTGAAGCGTACAAAACTCTGACTAACAGCCAACTCAGAAAAGAATACAATCATTTTTTGATTGAAAGGGGTGAGCTTTCTCCTCGAGAAATCGGATTTTCATCCCTGGAAGACTCTAATGTAGCCAAAGGTAAGCTTCTGGAGGTAAGTGTAGAAAACCTCACCCAGAAACAACAAGAAACAAAGGATGAAGCTTTATCTTCCAATAAAAACCTTAACCTCTTCGACAGCCAAACTTCTGTGACTGGTAACAACATTAAAACGATTAGAACAACGAAAGAAATGACCCTTGAAGAAATATTCAAACAAACGAATATATCACGAGAAACATTAGAAGATATTGAGGAAGAACGTTTTGAAAAGCTCCCAGCCCTTGTCTACCTTAAAGGATTTTTAAAGGCCTACGCTAAAATACTACACGTTGATCAGACCGAAATGGTGGACGGATATGTAAAAAGGTATCTCGAATGGAAGAATACCTATCAAAAATAAAAACCCAATCAGAAATGAAAAAGGTGGTGGAAAAAGCGAAGGGTGAAGGTAAAAAAATAGTTTTCACCAATGGCTGTTTTGATATCCTTCATCAAGGTCACGTGCGTTATCTTTCTGAAGCCAAGAAGTGTGGAGATTACCTGATAATTGGCGTAAATAGTGATCAATCTATTAGAAACATTAAAGGAAGTAATCGTCCCTTGATGACCGAGGGAGCAAGGGCGGAATTGCTTGCCGCTCTCTGTTTTGTTGATGGGGTGGTTATTTTTACTGAGGAAGACCCCCTTGCCATCATAAAATATCTCCACCCTCATATTTTAGTAAAAGGTGCAGATTGGGCTGAGGATGATATTATAGGGGGTGAATTCATTAAAAAAATAGGGGGTGAGGTTAAGCGAATACCTCTTATCCCAAATATTTCCACCTCAGATATTATTCACCGAATTATTGATCTCAATTCCGCTCAGAATGGCTAAGTCAAGGCAGCTACCGTATTAAGATAAAGGAGTTAATTTTAGTCTGTGCGCCCATAGCTCAGCTGGACAGAGTAACGGACTACGAATCCGTAGGTCGGGTGTTCGAATCACCCTGGGCGCACCACAGCCAGTAAGGGTTTCAGCCATTTCGGCTAAACCTTTTTTGTAAAATACCGACTTTTTTGGCAAAACTTTGCCATAAATTTTTACCTATTCTTCCTTTTTGCCAATTTTAATTCGCTGGCACATAGCATCGAGATTAAGACCGTCCTTAGATCCACTAACATTCTCAACATATTTGCTATAGACCTTGATGATCATATTGGTATCTCGATGCCCCATAACTTTGGCAATCCACAAAGGATTTTCACCACAGCTCAAAGCAATTGTAGCAAAAGCATGCCGCGCGCTTGTTTCATCTCTCGAAATTCAATGCAAGTCTTCTCTAATGCCAGAACCCCGATCCTGCACCGAAGATTACTGGGGTAGATCGACTTTCCAGTGGTAAAACAATCTTCTGGGAGCATTTCTTATGGAGTTCAGTAAATGTCCGATGGAGAAATGTTCAATAGAAAACTGATAAACCGCTATGGAAAGACAAAAGAGACAATGAGTTCACTGACCAGGGAGGTAATCTAAGGATTTCGATAGAAGGGTCTCAGGTAGGGTGTGATTATGCTGGTCGTTTTAAAGAAGCTTATCACTTTCCGATGCAAATATAGGTTAGCCTGGGTCATGCCAAAATTGTTGAATTCATTTTCTATAGGTAGTTACGTGATGGCTTATATTCGATCATACAAAACTTCGATGGAGGTCTTTATTTTGACGGATAGGTTTCAAAATAATGTTGAGCTTTCAACTAATGTATGTAATGTCTAAAATCTAAAGATTACAGTATTGTTTTTGATAAAACATGGGCCTACCATGAGTATTCTATTCGAACCTGTGAAAATAAAGAACATGGCATTGCGAAACCGGTTTGTCAGATCAGCCACCTATGATGGCTGCGCTGATAGCAATGGTGGTGTGTCTGAAAAGCAGATCAAAATCTTCTCTAAACTTGCTTCTGGTGGGGTCGGTTTGATTATAACGGGCATTACCTGTGTTCATAGTTCTGGCCAAATTTCATCTTTTCAGAACTCCATCGCAAGTGATGATTGTATCCCTAGCTTCAAATTGTTAACTAGCACTGTCCACAATCTGGGGGCAAAGATTGCCGTTCAGTTATTCCATGCAGGCAGAGAAAGGGCCAAATTCATTAAGGCCAAAACCGAGCAGGCCATCGCTCCATCATTTGTTGATAACGATCCCTCTTTTGCAGAAGACTACCGGCCCATGACAGAGGATGAAATCTGGAACATGATTCGGGCATTCGGCGATGCAGCAAAAAGAGCTAGAGAGGCTGAATTTGATGCTGTTCAGGTTCATGGTGCCCATGGTTATCTTCTAAGTCAGTTTCTTTCCCCATTTACAAACCATCGTGGCGATGCCTGGGGAGGCAGTTTAGAGAATCGGCTCCGTTTTCACCGTGAGATATACCGAGACATTAGAAAAAAGGTTGGTAATGATTATCCCGTGCTCATAAAAATCGGAGTCCAAGATGCGTTTCCTGGAGGCCTTGAGTTTGATGAGGGAAAGCTTACAGTACAGCTTCTTGCTCAGTGGGGATCTGATGCATTGGAGATCAGTCAGGGATTGAGAGGTAAAACCTATGAGGAAACCGAATTCCGAACCAAGATTAACTCGCTCGATCGAGAGGGCTACTTTCGAGACTGGTGCCGAGAGATCAAAAGTTACACAGATGTGCCCATTATGATGGTAGGAGGCTTGAGAAGCTTTGAACTTATGGAAGAGGTGATTGAGAAAAAAGAGGCCGATTTTATCTCACTGAGCCGTCCTCTCATAAGGGAACCTGGCATTATCAATGAGTGGAAAAGCGGCGATCGGCACAGAGCAAAATGTATATCATGCAACTTGTGCTTTGAAGCGCTGATAAAAAGGGAGACACTGCATTGCGTTCAGCGAGAGGTTGAAGGGAATAGTTGAACAAACAGATTGCAAGCTGGACGTGAGACGGTGAGAAAAGTAAAGCCTGCACGACAGGATGGGATATCATCTTACGGTAAGTTCAAATATGAGACAGCTACTTAAGATATCTTATTTTAGACCATATTGGTAAAGACCCTTTTCTGTGTCTTGTTCACTCCCTCCCATTTTTTATAAAGCGAGTGCTCTATTCCCATGCTATCCAATACTCTGCCTATTGTATGATCTATCAAGTCCTCAATCCTGCGCGGAAAATGGTAGAAGGCGGGGATAGGAGGCAATATAATCCCTCCCAGTTCGGCAAGCTTCAGCATTAACTCAAGGTGACCCTTATGGAAAGGCGTCTCTCTCACCACCAAAATCAACCGACGTCTCTCCTTCAAGGTCACATCAGCTGCCCTGATCAGAAGATCTTCATTATACGAATGGGCCACCCCGGAAAGCGTCTTGATAGTACATGGGACAATCACCATCCCGTCAACTTTGAAAGAGCCGCTTGATATGGGGGCTGCCAGATAATCTATACTATGAACATGAGCTGCCAATCCCTCGATATCTTCCGGTGTAAAGGTCGTCTCTAAAAGGATGTTCTTCTTGGCTGCCTCAGTCAGCACTAAATGGGTTTCCATTCCTAGGTCCTTCAACACTTCCAGCAATCGTATCCCATAGATAACGCCTGAGGCACCAGTAATCCCCACAATGATTCGCATCGATCTACTTTACCCCCTGTAGCATCTTTTCTTTGGCTCATGTAGCATATCCGCCATGAACTCGCTTATCTCCTTCTTCCCTAACCCCCCGCGTGTTTCAACAGTAACTACCACCTTTCTATTCAGCCTTTTGTTGGTCTCCTTGAAATTTACTTGTAACTACATCTTCTCCGGACCCTCAAAAGAAGAAGGAAACGGTTTTCATTTTTCGTCAAGCTTTCCCAGCAATAACTTGGAGATAGTGTTCTTGTGGATTTCACGGGTTCCTTCATAGATCTCCAGTACCCGGGCATCTCGATAGAAACGCTCTACCTCATTATCCACCATGCAACCATGACCCCCGAAAATCTCTATTGCCTCATCTGCCACCTTAATTGCAACCCTTGCTGGAAACCATTTGGCCATAGAGGAAAGCTTGGGATCGGCCTTTCCGATAGCAAAACTCCATACCGCCCTGTAAAGCAAAGATCGAGCAGCTTCAATGTAGGTCGCCATTTCAGCCAGCTTGTGCGAGATAGCCTGAAATGAACCAATCTTGCGACCAAACGCTTCCCTTGTCTTGGCATACCGGAGGGCTCTCTCAAAGGCTCCCTGCGCTAGCCCCACTGCCGTGGATCCAACTTTTATTCTGATCTCATCCAGAAACTCTATCGTTTGGTAAAATCCACGGTCTTCTTCTCCCACTAAATTTTCTTGGGGAACTCTTGTATTTATGTAAGCAACTTCGCAGCAAGGATTTGTTTTCCAGCCCAGCTTTTCCATTTCTGTGATCTCTATGCCCGGTCTATCCATCTCCACAATAATGGTACTCATCCCGCGATAGGGAGGGTCCGTTTGTGGATTTGTCTGGCAGAGAACTATGGCGAATTTGGCAATGCTGGCAAATGAAATGAATGTCTTGGTTCCATTGATTAGGTAGTCCCCATTTTTTTTCACTGCATTCGTTAAGAGTGGTCCGCTGACAAGATCGCTTCCCCTGTCTGGCTCGCTGAAGGCACCTGAAGAGATGGCTTCTCCTTTGTAGAGAGGAGGGAGATACTTTCTTTTTTGACCCTCAGTTCCCTTTTTCAGAATAATCTTTGAGCCAAAGTCAGTTCCTATTACACTGATACCAGCACCCGCCCCGCACCGAGAGAATTCCTCCCGGACCAATACGGTTTCCATGAGTCCTAATCCCTGTCCACCATACTCCTCGGGTATATCGAGTCCAAGAAAGCCAAGCTCACTGGCCTTTTTCCAGATTTCCCAGGGAAATTCGTGGTTTCGGTCAAGCTCTATTACATAATTTCTTTCGAATTCAGCTTCGGCAAACTCTCGGGCCGCTTTCTGAATATCTGACTGCTCTTTAGTAAGTTCAAAATCCATGGTATTTCTACCCCTTTTCTATTCACAAGAAATCAAGAGTTCCTGTGTAATCCCAGTGTGGCACACCCTTCTTACCGCTTACCGCACAATTCGTGTGCCAATTCCTTTTTTTGCACCCTTTTCCATACGGGATGTCGAGGAAAATCTTCCACAAAAAAAAACTTCTTCGGAACCTCATAACGGGCCACATGTCTCCGGCAATACTCCTTAAGCTCATCCTCGGTTACCTCATGTCCTTCTCTAAGAATGGCTGCAGCCATGATGATCTCGCCCCAGTGTTCATCGGAGATACCAAATACGGCTATCTCTTTCACGGCAGGGTGCCGTGCAAGCACTTCTTCTATCTCAACAGGATATACATTTAACCCACCTGTGCGAATCCGGTCATCTTTCCGACCCATTAGGTACATATATCCATCGTCATCGATCATGGCGAGGTCTCCTGTATGAAGCCAGCCACCCCTTAAAGTTTGCTCAGTAATGTGCGGTTGATTCCAAAATGCCTTCACCACATTATCTCCTTTACAGATAAATTCTCCAATCTCACCGGGAGGTACGTCTTGATCATTCCCATCCACCACTCTCATCTGGACACCTAGCATGGGCTTACCGAGCGAACCGAACTTCCTCTTTTCCTCTGGTGAAGCCTGCGGGGACAACCAAGCCTTGTATTCTTCAGGGATGCCGGACGTTGCTAAACCGGCTTCAGTCATTGCCAAACCCTTAATAACCAGGGGATTGTGGAAAAATTCTATGACCTCTCGCCACTGCTCGTATGATAAGCCTTGACCAGCACTGCGCAATAATTTGACACTGCTGAGGTCATACTCTCGCGTGCTCTTTGATAGATATTCTTTAATGAGGTTATAGAGGGTGAAATTTATCATTACTGTATCTACCTTTTCCTTCTCAATGGCCTCCAGGTAATCTTCAGGGCTAAAGTTAATTACTACCTGAGTAGCCCCAACAAAGGCATACGTAAAGAGATATTGCTGGGTTGCTGAGGTATAGAGGGCCAAGGGGAGCAACATGGTATTCTCCCTGGTAGCAGCATGAGCAACGGTTATTTGATTCGAATTTGCAATCCTGTTCTTATGGCTAATGACTGCCGCTTTTGGTTCACCAGTGGTTCCACTGCTAAAACAGATGGCATACGCATCATCCTCACTTACCTCAACGGTCGGTTCCCCATTAGATGATCCACTTACCAGTGATTCATAATCAAACTCATAATGATGCGTAGTGCCGAATCCGATATAGGCATCTATGAACGGGAGTTCCGGGCGGATAGATTCAATGGCCTCCTGATAGCTATCTCGTATGATAATAGCCTTTGGTTCAGTTATTATCATCATGCGAGAAAGTTGTTCTCCGGCAAATCGATAATTCATGCACACCGAAATTAAACCTAGCTTCGCCGAAGCAAAAAGGGTCTCTACATATTGATGGCAGTTATCCGAGATAATAGCAATCCTATCCCCCTTGCGCATGCCCAAATCAATAAGGCCGTTGGCCAGCCTGTTTACCCGTCCATTTAACTCCTTCCAACTGTACTTATTCTCTGCATCAACAAGGGCTAATTTATCAGGGTATCTGCGCGCATTAGAAATTAAAATATCTCCTAGTAGCATCTTATTTTCTCCATTCTTTAGCACAATTTAGCAAATAACCGCGACGCTTCGCCTCAGGGTTATATATGAAAGAAACTATACCTTGAAAATAATTACCCTTGCAAATGGGGAATCCCCAATATATCTCTCGCCTCAGACGGTGTCGCAATTTGGCAACCAAGCTCCCTGCCAATACGTGCTATCCTCGCTACCAACTGTGCGTTACTTTCAGCTAGTTCTCCTTTCCTATAATAAATATTGTCTTCAAAACCAACGCGAACATTACCACCCAAGAGAATGGATAGTGCAGTTGCTGGCAATTCCTGGCTGGCTATACCCGTCACATTAAATAAGGAATCCGGGGGAAGTAAATCTATTAAATGCATAAGCATTTGAGGGTAAAAATTCATATACCCTCGGTTGACACGACGCATTCCAAAGACAAAATTGATAGAATATGGCTTCTTCAAAATGCCTTTTGTTATCATTCCATAAATATCTTCCATGACTACCGGGCTATAAATCTCAAGTTCCGGCTTTACTCCTCGATCCAACATATTCTTAGCGCTACTCTCTATATCATCCATAGAGATCATAGTGAATTTTTTTTCCCCGCCAATTGGTGCCAACCGTGGCCATGTAATGCTCAAAGTTGCCATCTCTGGATTCATTTTGATAGCCTTGATATCTTTGTCACTGGGTAAATGAGGAATGAAGTCAGAAGCAGTACTATGTTGAATGATTATATCACAGTTTTTCTCTCTTATTTTTCTGTCAATATCACGCAGTATAACCGGGTTATTCGTTGGTCTTCCGGTGTCTCGCTCTCTTGCATGAATATGTGCAATTGCTGCACCCTCATTCCAGCTTTCATACAATGCCTCAGCTATTTCGTCAGGTTGTTCTGGAAATTTCGGATGTGCTTTCTTACCATGCAATCCCCCTGTAGTAGCTACTGTAATTATCAGTCTATCCGTGATTCTTAGCTCTCTCATTCTTCTCCTTCCTCGATCTTAAAATAGACTTATATTCACAGTCTTGTGTCATATCTGATTTCTTAATTATCAATTAAGCCTTCTTTATAACTTCCACAACTCCCTGGTCAGCATCAATCTTCACATAGTCTCCCGTCTCAATGACTTCAAGGGGGTCTTTATCCAGCTGATCTACTGCAGGTATTCCTAGCAGCAGGATAGCTGCGGCAAGGACTGGCTCAACATTTCCTACTATAAATGCTTTCGGTATATTACCTTGCTTCTTTGCTATATAAGCAATACCAGGACCTATGCTGGATCCCTTACCCGTGGGACATACGAAAATTTTGCCTTTCAGGCTTTTCCCAAAGAGATCATGGCTGGGAGAAGGAACCTTTCCGGTTGCCGGATCTAACTCTCCTAAAAAAGAAAAGGGGATTTTGGTAACTATTGCCTCTCCTTCGGCTTTCCCTGGACTTACCTTTCTACCTTTTAATTTCATACTACTCCTCCCATCTTCCGCTTATTGCGGCCTGTATACATTTCTTCATATCTCCATAGTAAGTTTTAGTTCTCCCTCCACTCGTTCTTTGCATATAGTGCGCACCTCGAGCCGAGTTTGTAGCCGCTACCCCTGGCGGGTCATCAAGAAATAAAAATGGGTTTGTTCCTGAGACGCAAGTATTCGAAATTATTGCCCCTGCTCTTTCGATCGGATCCATATAACCACATTCTTTTGCGAGGGCATACGCAGTATTTGAAATCCCTATAACAAGATGGACATTATTGTTCAGTTTCTTGCCTTCCAGTAGAAATGCAACCTGGCCAATTTCTATTATACTAAGATGGGGGCATCCGATTACTACCATGTCTACTTTGTCATTCTCGGCACTATTAAGTCTCTCATAGATCTGCTTTATTTCTTTTTTACCTGCTACGAGCTTCTGTTGTGGTTTTATCCCTCCTAAAGCCTCTTCAAGTGTATGTGCCTCGGGTGTGAGTCCAATGATATGACACATGACACACGCACCTGATACAGGCATAGGAGACACAAGCATCCTGCCATGCTCAAATGTTATGTCTAAAGGGATGCCTTCTATTGCAACATTTCTTGTGCCGGCTATCTCGCCTATATAATACCCTAGGGCCCCATAATCTGCTTCGCTGAACTTACTAAAATCTAAGTCTTTACCTGCTTGTATTAAAACCTTTGCATAGCGATTTTCTTTCACTAAAAGCCCCATCAAAGGCGTCTTTCCAGTAACAGCCGCAGCGAAACACGTAGATACACTTTCCCGGCCTGCGCGGGCAGCAAAAAAAGAATTAGAAATTATCTGCCCTGATGAACCTGTCATGCAAAACACATCACCTGGCCGGGGGATTATACCAATAAGGTAAGGGGAACAGGTAGAGGTTGGCAAAACACCTAACTTGCTCAACACATCCATATGCGCTACAAATTTCTCTTCGTCGGTGTTGACGTATCCGCCAGAGATACTTTTTGCTACAACTCCATAGTTTTCTCTCCAGGACTTAGGATCAAAGACAGTATGGGTAGTGCTTAACGTCCTTACCTTATTAGTTCCCTCCGACATCTCTATAACTGCTTCAGCAGCAAAATTGGTGCTTAGGTGAGCATTGCTTACTTTAATCATTCCCTCTGCCCCAAAAAGCTCTCCCCACTGCACGAGTAATTTCATACATTTTTGAGCACCGACCCCAACTTCTCCACTGATCATTCTTTTCTCATCATCGGTCAATATCATCTTTACCTCCCTAAGATACTCCGTCTTTCTCTTGCTTAAGCTTATATTTCAAAATCTTGCCCGCGGCATTCCTTGGTAGGGAATCGATAAATTCAATATATCTTGGCTTCTTGTAACTTGCTAACCTTATCTTACAATACCCTATAAGTTCATCTACTTCGATTTCTTCCCCCTTTTTTAACGCGACAAATGCCATTACCGACTCTCCGAATTTCTCGTCAGGCACACCAATGACTGCTGCTTCAGAGACCTTCTTATTGCTTTCCAGAACCGCCTCGACTTCTCTGCTGTATATGTTGAATCCTCCGCTGATGATCATATCCTTCTTTCTATCAACAACATATAGATATCCGTCATCATCCAGTCTTCCCATATCTCCGGTTCGAAACCAATCATCTAAAAAAACTTTTTTGTTATATTCCGGATCATTAAAATACTCTTTCATCACACAATACATCCCTGGCTTCCCACTTCTTACTGCTATTTCACCAATCTCGCCAGTACAAACCTCATTGCCTTCTTCATCGACAATCTGCACTTCTACACAACTCACAGGATATCCGGCAGAATCGGGCTTCTTAAGTACATCCTCTGTTTTCATGATCGTTATCTGTCCCGCCTCAGTTGAACCAAGAACGCCTAATAGCTCTGCATGCGGAAATTTCTCTATTAATTGCTTCTTTAATTCAACGGGGAATGATTCACCTGACACAAAAAATTTTGTCATTGAACTCGTATCATATGATTCGATATTTGGAAGCTGAAGAATCATTCTTCCGATAGTAGGGACCATGCTAATATTTGTGACTCTTTCCTTCTCCGTTATTTTCATTACTTCTTCAGCATCAAAAGATGGCATGATTACAAGAGTAGATCCAAGGGAAGTGCTCGTTACTATTTTGCCCCACCCAATGCGTTGACTAAAAGGGGTTGTGGCAAGCGTAATATCATCACTTCTTATATTATACTCCACAGGGTTTAATAGATAGTGTCCCATAATTATATTTATATTTGTGAGAACAGCTCCTTTTGGCAATCCGGTGGTTCCAGATGTATAGCAAATAGAATGAATATCTCCTTCAGACACACAAACATCGGGCTCCTCATTGAAACTTTCATCAAAGAGTTGTTGGTAAGAAACATAGGTTTCAGAGTGGTTGTTACCGAGAGCGATGAATAGGGCAATTCCTGTCAGTTCATGTTTTACGACTTCTATGTTTTGGTGCAAATCAAGGTCGAAAAACAGGATTTTTGAGTCGGAGTTCCTGGCTATGTGAATAAGCTCATCACCTTTTAGTCTAAAATTTATGGGAACTACGACTGCACCGATTTTGCTTAACGCAAAATAGATCTCTGCCCATTCGATAGAATTATGGAGATAGAGTGATGCCTTATCTCCTTTTCTCACATCGAGCTGTAGCAACTTATTTGCAAGGGTATTGACCCTATTGTTGAAATCGCGATATGAGACTTTTCTGTCGTCCTGAATCAAAGCAATCTTATCGGCGAATCTTGCAACACTTGCTGAAAGTAAATGACCTACATTCATTCCCATATTTCACCTCATACTTCCCATTATCAACCTGCTGAAAGAGGAAACACTGCAATTCTCATACAACAGGATAGTATCTACTCTATCTTATAATTTACATGCTCCCCAGAGGGTAATGTTGGATTCTCACACTACACTATTTCAAGTTCATTCAGGCACTTATTTTCTTTTGCATCCTCCGTTTAACCCATAGCATTACGATTATCAGGGGAACAACAATCAATACCCCAATATAATCTGTCTTCAATTCCGGCGCTGCGATCAGAAAGCCGGCCACGAAAAGGCCGATCCTGAATAACAGGAAAAGGTATCTGAAAAACTTATCAGCGGCCCTTTCCATTTTCATTCCGCCAAGCCCTAACAGATAGCCTTCGAAGGATGCTGCTATAAAAAAAACGCCTATAATAGCTGTGAAAACTGAATATAGGACTTCCCATGGTGGTCCCTGAAGTATTAAGGAAGGGTTCAAAACAAAAAAGACAGGAATGAAGTATTTTACCGCCCCCAAGCGGGCAGCGGTCCATCCAGTCTTCATAGGTCTCGCCCCTGCAATAGAAGCAGCGGGGTAGACAGCGACACATACGGGAGGTGTAATGAATGACAGGACACCCCAGTACAAAATGAAAAAGTGCACTGCAAGTTCATTGAGACCCGCTTCAACCATTGCAGGCGCCAGTATTACCGCCAGAAAGACGTACACCGTAATGGGACTCATCCCCATCCCAAGGATAAAGCTTGAGAACCCGCCAAAAATTATTAGTAATACCACATTGTTTCCAGCGTAACGAAGAATTTCGCTCGGAAATGCGTGGGCTACTCCTGTCATAGCCAGAGATCCGATAATCATCCCCACAGCGCAAAGGAGAGGAACCAGTTGACACATGACCACTGCTATGCTATGGAGAAATTTTCTTACTTTTTCAAGGTTAAACCGGGTTTCTTTCCGCACATTGGCCACAATTAAAAGAAACAAGGAGGTATAGAAAGGAGCCTGAGTTTCCATCCTAAAAAAGATAAATATTACTAGTATAATCACGGAGAAGATATAGAACCAGCCCCGCTTAAGGGTTTCTCTTATTGAGGGAAGCTCGGATTTCGGGAGACCCTTGAGACCACCGTTCGCCGAATAGCCATCAACCTGCACGATAAGCCCGAGGTAATATAGAAACGATGGTACCACCGCGGTTATGGCAACTTTAAGGTAGGGAATGTTCAGGAAAGAGGCCATAACAAAGGCTACCGCTCCCATAACCGGCGGCGCAAGCGTTCCACCAGTTGAAGCGCAGGCCTCTACCGCTCCCGCATAGTGAGGGGGGAATCCCGTTCTCTTCATCATGGGTATAGTCACCGAGCCAGTGGTTATCACGTTTGATATGGCGCTTCCGCTGAGGGATCCAAAGAATGCACTCGCTAATACCGCAACCTTGGCAACCCCTCCCCTCGAATGCCCCAAAAGGGCCAAAGAGAGCTTCAAGAAAAACTCCCCGCCGCCGGTCTCAATGAGCGCTACACCGAAGATGAGGTAACCAAGGAGAATATTGCCCACTACAACTATAGGGATGCCCAAGGCACTATCAGGACTCATGATATGGTACGCAATAGTACTTTCTAAGCTAAAACCAGCCCCTTGCAACAACCCTGGCATATATTCGGCAACGAGCGGGTAAAACGAGATCACCAAAACCACGAAAAACATTGTGGTACCTCCAGTACGTCTCGTTCCCTCCAGTATTGCCAACCAAAGAATAACGCTCAATACAATCATATGGGTGGGTGCACTCGCCCCCCATCCTTTCATCAACATATCATAGGCTTTTAGTCCAAAAAAAGTGCAAATACAGATGGTAATAAAAAAGAAAAAGAGGTCCGCACTCAAAAAATATCGTCCTTTGAGGGTACCAACTTTTTTACCCGGAAAGATCAGGAAGGCTGTTGAAATGAAAATAGCCATCAGGAAATAGCTAAAGGAGCTCTGGAGTTCCAACTTTCCCAGGAGCCCAAAATAAAATACGTGATCAATCACGAGAAATAGGCCAATGACCGAGAGTATAATAGGCAATGACTGCGGAAAACCCTTTGTGGGTTGTGGCTCATAGCCGGCTTGTCCGTTCTTTGATGAGTTCTCGGCTGATTTATTTCTATCTTTTTCCTTATCGCTCAAATCGATGCTGATCCTATCTCTCCCCATCTTCTTCACCTCAGAATTCCATCCCTCTTTCCCCTTGCTGAGACGCTATTTTCAATCAGGGCTTATCGGCAGCATTGCCAGGATTACCTATCATCGGGATGGAGGTAAAAAATATCCCTCCTCGGGGCAAGGGGAGTATAGATCCCTCGCCCCGAAGTAATACCAACGTCGGTGCGAACCCTACCACCATTGACAAAAATAGGTGGTCCAGCACATTGAAGGAACACACGCTTAATCTGGGAGTCCTTTAAACACCTCAGCATGCTTCTTTAGCCAGAAATCGGCATATTCCCCTGCCTTAATCTTTTTTTCCTGGGCCTCATTTAGGGCATTTTCCCACAATTCCTTGAGGCGTCTCTGTCGTTCAAGCCGTTTCTTCTGCAGCTGATCCCACTCTGGCTTCCATACCCCAATCTCCTTGAAGTACTTTACCGACCCACGATGAAATATGCCTCCTCGATTAACAAGATTGACTGACAGACATCCTTCAATGCCCCAAAATCTCTTCATCACTTCGGATTTTTTCGCCATGTCTGAGTAACATTCGTGAATGGCCTTGGTCATAAAATAAGCGATGTCCTCATCCAGAGAATCATAACATATCGTACTGGGGTAGGCATTGGACGCGACTTCCACGGAGCGTCCCTCTGATATCCCTGCCCCATAGGTTGCCTTGTAGGGAAAAAGATAGGGTTGAATCTTTTGGACCCGGGCCCAGCCCTCTTTGTTTGAAGCAGGAAGCTCTATATAACGCATGCCATGCGGACTCGATTGAAGCTCATAGGCTGCGGCAGCGGTGACAGCGCCAATTGCCATATCGACCTTTCCATCTCTGACAGCGCGGTGCATGGCCCCAAAGCCCGCTATCTGTACCTTTTGCACATCGTCCCAGGTCAGATTCCCGAAGGCAAGCCATGCCTGATGATACTTATTGAAAACCGATCCCCCAATCCACGACAACCTCTTCCCCTTAAGATCAGCACAGGTCTTTATATCAGAATTCCCTCTCACCATTCCGACTGTGCCCGGCTGTATGCCGTGCCATACACACCTTAACGGCTGCGGTCCCCAACTTATATCAGCATATCTATCTAATCCTTCCGCCGCATAGTAGGCATCGCCTCCTTGCCCGGCGAATTGTACATCCTTGGAACGAAGCGGGATCATCCGGGCGATGTCATTGCCTGCCGGAATAGCCCTTAACCTGGTGCCGAACTTTTTTATCATAGCTTCTCCCAGAAAACCATACATCACGTATGCGGTGGAGCCTAGATCGTAGGTCATCAACTTGATCATACCAGGATATTTTGATGACGAAGACTTGGCCAGACCTGTTGAGACGCTAAAAAACAGTGCCACTATGCAAAGCAGCACTGACACACTAACAAAAAACGATCCCCTTTTGATCTGATTAGTTAACATTGTTGATTCCCTCCTTTTCTGTTTGTTGATTGTGTGAATCTTGCTGTACTCGGAAATATTCCCCTGTACAACCCTTCAACAACTCATACCAAACGAAAAATCGCTAATCTATCACTCTGCTGTCTCTATCACCTCCTTTCGTTTTTGCTTCTCCCTTCAGCTTTTCCCGAGATCTTCCGACTTCAATACCCCAATCTTTTCCCCCTTGTCGTTATACTCATACCATCCTTTACCGGTCTTACGTCCAAATCTTCCGGCATGAACCATCCTTTTCAATAGCGGAGGGGGCATAAATTCAGGTATTGGAAGCTCTTCGTATCTCTGCTTGACAGAGTTATACATCATATCAAGTCCACTAAAATCCATGAGCGTAAAAGGCCCCATAGGATGGCCTAATGCTAAGGTTGCTGATTTGTCGATATCTTCTATGGAACCGATGCCGGCCTCAAACATGCGAATCGCATTGAGCATAAAAGGGGAGTTTAAACGGTTTACAATAAACCCCGGGGTGTCTGAGGCAATGATGTAGTCTTTGGCTAAAGATTTCGTAAACTCCTTTACCATTTCCAGAATATCTCCACGTGTAGCTATAGATCTTACCAGTTCTACTAATCTCATCAGTGGCACAGGATTCATAAAGTGAATCCCTAAAACCTTCTCCGGTCTCTTGGTCGTTGCAGCAAGCTCCATAATGCACAGATTTGAGGTATTGGTACCGAGAATGGTGTGCTCCGGGCAAATGCTATCCAGATCGGCAAATATTTTTTTCTTCAGCTCTAGATCCTCAGTAGCTGCCTCTATCACTAGATCGCAGTCGGAAAAACCCTTTAAATCCATAACCATCTTGATACGGGCCAGAGTGGATTCCTTTTCCTGTTGGGTTAGTTTCCCTCTTTCTATGCCTTTGCTCATAAACGAATCAATTTTCGCCAGACCCTTGTTCAGGAGTTCCTCGCTGGCATCTGATACTAGTGTCTGATAGCCTGACTGGGCACATATCTGGGTAATGCCAGCGCCCATGGTCCCGCATCCAATCACCCCAACCTTCTTAATCCTTTCCTTGATTCCCATTGTATCGCTCCTTTTAAAAATCTATTTCACTTCCCTTTGTAAACGGGTCTCCTCTTCTCTCCAAAGGCCTTGATCCCTTCAGCAAAATCCTCTGTGCCCACAAGATAGCTGAGTAACGCATTTTCGAGGCGTACACCATCGTTCAAGCTCAAATTGTATCCCCGAATCATGGCCTCCTTAGCCGCTTTTACCGCGAGTGGTCCAGCTCGACAAATACGCTCGGCCCACTTTCTGGCTGCGGACATAAGCTCACCAGCCGGGACAACCTCGTTCACTAAACCGATCCGTTCCGCTTTCTCGGCATCTATTATCCTTCCTGCGAGTATCATCTCTGCTGCATAACACCAGGGAATCATACGAGCCAATCTTTGTGTGCCTCCTTGACCAGGCATCAGGCCCAGGGTTACCTCCGGCAAACCAAGGCGGGCATTCTCAGAGACTATTCTTATATCACAAGCCAACACAATCTCCAGCCCCATTCCCAGTGCAACACCATTCACAGCCGCGATAATGGGTTTCCATAACTCCATCCCCCGCATTGGGTTCGGGGGCGTTGCATCGGGGTGAGCTCGATGTTCCTTCAGGAGGGGCAACCTTTCTTTTGCATCTGTTCCCCCGCAGAAGGCTTCCTGCCCGGCTCCGGATATAATGCCGACCCATAACTCTCCATCATCACGGAAATCTACCATTGCCGCGTGCATTTCATGAAGCATTTGCGTGCTAAACGCATTTCTTGCCTCAGGGCGGTTGATGGTAAATACCGCAACTCGACCTTCTTTACTATACTCGAATGCCATATCCAAACCTCCAATCCTGTAGCTCTCAATCTCGCTGGCCAAAGATGGCCACCGAAACCGTATACGCACCTGTGGTGCCACCCAAGTTATGAGTTAAGCCTATAGAGGGATTTTTACGCTGACGAGGCCCAGCCTTATACTGCATTTGTTTGTAGATCTCGTAAATCATTCTCACCCCTGAGGCACCAAGTGGATGACCAAAGCATTTAAGTCCACCGTCAGGGTTTGCGGCCAAATCGCCATCAAGATCAAACACCCCTCCTTCCACGTACTCTTTCGCTTTTCCTCTCGGACAGAACCCTAAGTCCTCATACGTGATAGCCTCGGTGATAGTAAAGCAGTCATGGAGCTCAGCCAGATCGATCTGTGTGAGGGGATCATCTACTCCCGCCTCTTCATAAGCTATTCTCGCAGCTTGCACATTTTCCTCGAAATGGTTTAAATCCTCATCATCTCGCAGTTGGGCTTGTTTTGCGCCCGAGCATATCCCCAGCCCCTTCACAAGCACATAATCATCCCTAAAATTCTTGGCTAAATCACTGCGAGTGATGATTGCAATTGCTGCCCCGTCGCTGACGCCGCACGCATCAAGCAGGCCCAGCGGATACGCTATCATGGGCGCATTCATTGCCTGATCAATAGTTATCTCTTTCCTAAAATGGGCCTTCGGGCTCATAGTGCCATTGTGGTGATTCTTGACCGCAATTCTGCTTAACATCCTTTTGCCGTCTTCGTAACTCAGCCCATAATCATGAAAATATCTCGTGGCTTTCAACGCAAACTCTTGTGCGGGAAGCCCCAGGGGCACCTGAGGAAATAGGTCAGGGTAAAGATACCTGGCCCGTAAACGCTCTGGACCTGCGTCTTTAAGCTTTTCAAAGCCGGCGACAAGGACTATATCATATACTCCTGCTACCACGGCATAACAAGCGTTCCTAAAGGCATCAGTGCCCGAGCAACACTGATTTTCAACTCTCGTAATCGGAATATACTCCAGTTTGAGGGGTATAGCCAGGGCTGCCCCACGCATAGCGGTACGAGCGTTCCCCAACCAGGCAGCTTGTATATCTTTGGGCTCAACCCCCGCATCTTCATATGCTTCGTACGCTGCTTCCACCAATAGATCATCTTCACTTTTATTCCAAAGCTCCCCAAACTTGGTACATCCCATTCCAATAATGGCTACTTTGTCTTTGATACTTTCCATTATGCTCCTTTCTTACTCCCTCATCCTTATTGGCCTCGCCTTCCAGATATACTCAGGGATGATAGCTTGATAACTTCTTCTGAAGCTAAGCTCGACTGGCAACCCGATGCTTGCCTCATCAGGAGACGCATCAGTTAATATGCAAAATGCCCTTCCCCCATCTTCTATGTTCGTAATCGTCACAATGGGGACCTCCAAACCCCCCGCGGCATAGTCTACGGTATAGCTGTAGATCTCCCCTCTCTTATCTGACAGTCGCAGCGTATCAAATTGGTCCTTGGCATGGCACTTCGCACATACTCGTTGCGGCGGATATTCAACTGCCCCACACACCGTGCACTTGCTCCCGTACATTCTAATGGTTTCGTCCTGGCGTCTCATCATCTCTTTTAGGGAAGGCTTGGGTATGAGAACACTGCGCCCTTTATCAACTGGCATGATGCCTCGCCACTTCGCATACCTGCGATAATCGTCAATAACCTTTTTAGAGTTAATATATGCCTGTAATCCTAGACCTTTTCTTTGTATGTACTCAGTTGCTTCTAAGACAAATACGTCACTTCCGTCACCGTAGCTGGCCAGCAGAATCTTGTCGCCGGGCTTTGCCTCCTCCAAGGCAGCAACGAGGAGCATTAAGGGGTATGCATTACCCGTGTTACCGACCTCTTCAAAGAGGGGTTTCTGTATCTGACTGGAGTCAAAACCTAATCTGCCCCCAATCGAACGATGGCACCTGGGATTAGGCGCACAAAACACCACCTTTGCAAAATCCTGTGGTGTAAGGCTGTGCTTTGTCATAAGCCTCGAGACCGCCTTCTCAACAACCTTTAGATACCCTTCCTCCTCGATAAATCGATCCTCTTCAGTATTGATAAAGGTTTCACCCGTTAATCTCCACACATCCATCAGTTCATTTGATATGGAATAATGGTGTAAGATAGTAGCGATGACATTTGCCGAATCCCCAAATAAAACAGCTGCGGCACCATCGCCGGAATCCCTTTCGAAGCTGGACTCCGGTGCTCCTAGTCGGCAGTCAGCAGCGGTGAGCAAGACCCTCTGGGCTGATCCTGCTTTGACCATATCAGAAGCGATGCGCATTGCAATGGTGCCACCCCTCAGACACGCCAAGGCATCAGCAGCAAGTATGTCCCTCCGAAGGTCAAGGGCATTGGCCACTATAGCGGCAGCCTGTTTTTCTGAATAGGGCGAAGTCGTGGTCGCAAAAATCAAGCCGTCTATTGACTCACGCTCGGAGTTCTGTAAGCAGTCTAACGCAGCTGCGACTGCCATAGTAATGCTATCCTCATCAAATCCAGCGATGGCTTTCTCGCCTCGAAGACCAGGACTAATCGCGTTCCGCTGCAACCTCCACAAGGGTACATACGCGCCGTATGAAATGATACCTAACACGTTCTTTCTCCTTTCTCTCTGCGCAGAATATGTTTCCTTCTGCTTCACTAACGGGAATTAACCTGAGAAGTCCTCTTTTCAATAATCCCGCCCAAGCCTGATCGAATAGATATCGAAGTTTGATGCTTAAAGAAATCCAGGGATTGAAAAGCTCACTCTGTCTAAGAGGCCATTAAAGTTCTAAATAGAATTATATGGTCTTCATCGTATTGTCAAGGCAAAAGATCGTGAGGGTAAACAATTTGACTGTTGCCCCAGTATGGGCATGATATGCCTTCTTGAAATAAGTTCAAGAAGCATTATCTGCAGCGAACAACCAAAGCAAGACTATTTCTCGAGAATCTTTCTGCACTTCTCTCTCAAGGTATACCTCTGTATTTTACCGGTGTTGCTCCTTGGCACTTCATCGAACACAAATCCTCTGGGACGTCTATATCTGGGTAAGTTCTTTTCGCTAAACTCTCTCATTTCATCTTCGGTTATTGCCAGTCCTGGTTTTGGAGCTACTACGGCAATGGCCAGTTCTCCTAGCCTATCATCAGGAACGCCAATTAAGGCTGCATCATAGACCTTAGGATGGTTAAGGATTACTGACTCTACATCTGCGGGAAAAATGTTTTCGCCTCCAGAGATAATCACATCTTTTTTTCTATCAGCAATGTAAAGCAAGCCCTCATCATCAACCTTGCCTAAATCTCCCGTATACAACCAGCCATTTTTTAAAGCTTTTGCAGTTTCCTGAGGATTCTTATAGTATTCCTTCATAACCCCGTTGCCTTTCACGATTATTTCCCCAATCTCCCCCGGCACCACATCCTTTTCTTGCTCATTAACGACACGCGCCTCCCAGTTGAAGCCTGGCCTCCCTAGTAACCCCTTTTTTTTCTCAATCCCCACAATCCAAATACACCCAGGCCCTGTCGTCTCACTCAAGCCATAGGTCTCAATATATGCAACATCGGGAAAGTGCTTTTTCCAGCGCTCAACAATGTTGAAAGGTACGGCCTGAGCACCCAGATGCATAAGGCGAAGTTGACTTAAGTTGTAGTCTTCTTTCCGTAACTCTCCTTTTTCCAACGCTAACAATAAATCTAATATCCAAGGTACATAGACCATCATTTCAGTGATTGATTCCTTATTAATGGTATCAAGCATATTGTGGGGGGATATTTTTCTATCTATAAGGAGTACACCTCTCCCGCCCACGATTAAATTCCCCAGCCAGTGTATCATAGCTCCAGTATGATACAACGGGCCTATAACAAGAGAAATATCATCGTGCCGATCATTCCGACGAAATGCCGAACTTATAGCGGCATGCTCAAGATTCTTATGGGTAATAATTATTGGCTTTGGAGTTCCGGTAGTACCAGAGGTAAAGTAAAGAGCACAGGCATCTTCATCTTTTAATTCGATACCTCGCATAGTAGCGGAACAATTTTGTATCTCCTTTTCAAGTCCCTCCATATGCTGAGGCACAGTCTGACCAGCAACGATATAGCCCTCAATGCTATGTAGCTCACTACGGACACTTTCTACCCTCTCTACAAACTCCTCTTCAAGAATGAAATATTTCGGCTCCGCAATATGAGCACAGAATTTTATATCCTGGCTGTCAAATCTGAAATTCAGGGGAACGACCCACGCACCTGTTCCAAGAATTCCAAAATAGGCTACCAAAAAGTCGATACAATTCCTCATCATAAGCAAGATTTTATCATCTTTCCGAATACCTCTGCTTACAAGGAAATCTGATACCTTATTCGCCTTTTCATCAAATTCCTTCCAATTAATTACCTGCCTTTTGTTTTGACTGGGCGTGACCTGAACCAATGCTATATCATTTGCATACATTCGGGCATTTCTGGCCAGCATTTCTCGTATGGTCACTCCTATTCCATCTTGTCTAAGCGAATCTGAATTATCTACATGATTATCTTCTAATTTTATCAATAATAAAACCTCTCCCTAAAAGTGCCAAAATACCAACACCTAAAACCAGTGCTATCACCCTGTTAATAGAGAAAAGCATGGGATAGAACAAAATAAAGCCGCCTAAGATAAAGAAAACACATCTGATAATAATATCACCCCATCCTCTCTTTGGCGAATTTAAAGCATAACTTATCCCTAGAAGGCCAGTCCCTACCAGAAATATTGCACTCCAACTTTGGGAGTTCACACAGATTAATTCAGGATACGTTGCAAAAGAAAAAGGCAAAATAAACAAAGGTGCCCCCATGCGCACAGCTGTGAAAGCGGTTTTCATGAAATTTGCTCCGGCAATACCGGCACCTACTATGGATGCCGGGGCAACTGGAGGAGTAATCATGGCCAAGGCAGCGAAATAAAAAACCATAAAATGGGAAACCATTGGCTCTATTCCTATTGCATCAAGGGCCGGAGCTGTAAGCACTATTACCAAGAGGTAAACAACAAGAGTAGATACGGCCATGCCAAACATTATGCAAATTATCCAAATAAGAAGGAGCAATAACGGCAAACACTCCTTACCGATATCAACAATCGCAAACGAAATTTTGGGTGCTAGTGCCGTAACCGTCAGCGCTTTAATGATAAGAGCCATCCCCGCTGTTATTGCACCAATTTGAGCTGCGGAAACCGCTCCCGTCCTTGCTCCCTTGGCGAATTTTCTTCCGAAATCTAAAAATGCTGATGCCTTTCTTGAATGAATCAATTCATACAATAATTGCGATATCAATAGAGCGATGATTCCATATAGAGCGGATCTTAAGGGATCCATCAGAAAGTATATTAACGTTATCAAGATTACTGCTATGGAGACTATGGAAGGCACTAACCCAAACAGATCCTTCTTCGTGAATGTGTATTCCTCTCCCCATTGATCTCTCCCTTTTTCGATGGTAGAGGCGAGGGGCTGGATTACCTCTTTAGTGGATATATAGACCGCCATTGCAAAGGTCCCGTAAAACAGAAGGGCCGGAATAAAACCATGAAGCATTACAATTAAATAACTCTTGCCGAGCATCATCGCTATTAAGAAGGCTGTAGCTCCCATTATGGGTGGCATAATTTGACCCCCCGTTGACGCTACGCTTTCTATAGCCCCTGCCATTGAGGGTGAAATACCGTATTTTTTCATGAGGGGTATGGTAAAAGAACCTGTAGCAGCAACATTCGCTGAGGCAGCCCCAGAGATACTCCCGAAAAATAGGCTTGCAATTACCGGCAGTTGCGGGAGCAAGTATACGCTTTTCCGTGCAATAACAACCGAACCTTTGAGTATGTAATCGAATACCCCAAATCCGCTTGCCAGCCCTGCATATACAATAAAAATTGCAACCCACGTTCCCACTACCTGAATAACGGTGCTAAAGAGCCCTCCATCTGCCATACTAAGAACTTCTACTTCCAAGAGTTCTCCAAGACTCAGGCCTGAATGGGCCAAAATACCGGGAAATATCCGGCCACAGTAAATATAGAAAAAAGAAAACAAAATCAACACGAGCAGGATATTTCCACCCGCCTTCCAACTCGCCAGCAGTATGGGTATAAGGATCAAAAATGCAAAAATAAAGTCAGCCCTTGTATTAGCTCCCACTCTCCAGCTGAGATCTGTATAATTAAAGGCCAAATAAAACATTACCGTGAGAGAGATAGCGATTAACAGGAACCCTGCTGCTATTAGCCATTTACCTTGCAACAATCCGAATAGGCTATTGCGTTTGTCTTCCATAAAATTGAGCTGGAAAATCACCAAGACAAACAAGAGGAAAAAGATTGAATAACGCGGTCTAGAAACGAATAACGCATAAGCATAGTAGAGTAAGAATAATACAAAAATAACTGATGTTATGGAGACTAAGCGGTTTATGAAGTTTTTCACTCTGGATCCTCCTTAGGGTATACCTAACTCGCAATAACCATCAGGCAATCAATTGAAGCTGAAGCAAGAATATGAGAGAAAGATAGGCTGAATTGCCCTGCGGGCAATCACCTCTTTCATGATCACCCGGCAATATCGATATCTTCTAACTTCTTTATAATAGATTATTCAGCCTTAATGTTTCTCGCTCCTGCCTCTCCCACGGTGGAATAAGGAAAAAGTTCGCTCCTTTTCGCACTTATTTTATGATCCCCTTCTCTTTATAGAACTTTTCAGCCCCGGGATGGAGCGGGACGTGTGGAGTAGCAGTAAACCCAGCCTGTAACAACTCATTGGCCTGTTCGCTGAACGGTGTAAAGGCAATGCCAGACTTGGTGAGCTCTTTTCTGAATTCATAGGTAGTTTTTACAATTTCATATACTACTTCAGGGTCTGCTTTTGGAGAGAAATACCATCCGTAATAGTAGGCCCAACCAGGTATCGTTTCTTGTTTAAGCTCTTTGAAGACATTTTTTGCGCTTCTAAAACCTATCCCTGGCAAGGCTCTAATCTTTTTCTTCTGCGCCTCTGAAAAGGTCAGTGCTCTCATATCTGTTCGTGCTTCCACCTCCCTCAAAGCGCCTGCTGTTGTGCAATCTGATACCACAAACATCATGCACGATTCTACAATGCCTCCTGTCATTGCCCCGGCCAGGTCCGATAAAGCCATAGATTTATGATCGATCTTGTCCCATAATCCTATGGCCTTGAACACGTCCATTGCTGGTGGAAAAATTCCGTGGGCCGGAGTGGTGAGACTTACCCTTCTCCCTACTAAATCATCCATCTTGTATATGTCGGAACTCTTGTGTACCGTCATAAAAAATGTAAAGGGGAAAAGAGGGAGTGCCTGCTGCACCTTAATTTTTCCTAGTGGTGTCTTCGTAAATGGGCCCGTATCAGCATAAGCCTGTTCAGCGACAACGGTATTCCCGTAAGTCACCATGAGTTTACCTTGAGCCATCTTCCGAAAACCTTTGACCGTTGGCCCTGCTTCAGGATAAAGGGTAAAATTTTTAATCCTATCCGTTAAGAACTTTGCCCATAAGGTAGCGTTTACGTACCCAGAACTTCCCTCAGGCCCGGCTATTACCCTCCACTCCACTTTCTTTTCCTTAGCAAGTGCATATGAAGTTGATAATAGAGCAACAATCAAAGCAATTGCCAGAAACATCAAAAACGTTCCTTTTCTTACGGTTCTCTTTTTCATTTCTTACCTCCTGCAAAAAGGTCCTTGGTTTTTTATCTTGGTCTCAATGGTAGCTTTCCTTGGTTCGTTTACTTATCACCTCCTTTCCATTTTGCATTTGAATTCATAAAGCATCTCATATCCCTTGATACAAACCTTGGTGAACCGAGCATTCTTGAGTCGATTCGATCAGTTTTCAAGCCTTCCTAAAAATCCTTTAAATTGGGCCTCATCAGCTTTGCAAAAAGAGAGATCAAGTCTTCCAATCGTCATCGCACCCAACTGATTCGTCAATGGTTCGCAATATGATCTCTATGTTTCTTGGTCCGCCAACCAAGAATTTACGGGAATAAAATGAGTATCATGTATTTATTCTCATAAATAAGGGCAACGCAGTCTAAAGAGAAAGAAGGTGTTGAAAGGTCAGCGAGTTTGAATGCACCTTTTCTGTATTGTTTTGATTATGCACTGTTTCTCCTTTAAAGTGCAATACTTATATTCGACCTGGTTTAGAATATATCTTTCACCAGCTCTTACGGCATCACCTTTGCCACCACATCTTTTTACGCGCTTCCCCCACTTTTCCGAATAATACCTTCTTATCGTAGCTTAACCTCAATATCCTGCCTGAGTTTTTCCTTATCAACCTTTATGCCTCCCACGAGGGGCATGTCATCGATTACTTCAAGTCTCTCCGGGATCTTGAATGGTGCTATGCCTTGCTCTTCCAGAAATAGTTTCATGTCTGAAAAACCGAATTCCTCCCCTGGCTTGAGAACCACATAAGCGCAGGCCTTTTCCAACATTTCCGGATCAGGCATTCTCACAACGGCAGCTTTGAGAACCTTCGAGTGCTTTAAGAGCATGGTCTCGATCTCTAAAGGGTGAATGTTCTGGCCGCCCCGTATTATCACATCCTTACGCCGACCTCTAATGATAAGTCCCTCTTGGGGATCAAAGCTCGCCAGATCACCGGTGTGAAACCAGCCGTCCCGGCAAACCTCAGAAGTAGCTTCAGGGTCATTGTAATAGCCTGGCTCGCAATTAGGTCCCTTTACCAGCACCTCGCCGATTTCACCTGGGGGCACTTCATTGCCATTTGCATCAATAAGCTTTATTTCAACTCCATCAAGGGGTTGATAGACTGCCTTAAGAAGCGTTTCTTGAGGGCTATCAACAAAAGATGAACCTATGGTTCCTATATCAAGGGTGCCATACGCCGGCAATACAGGGCATCTGAATTTTTCCCAAATATTTAACGCTTGGCCGTAAGAAAGTGGGGCACCGCCATGTTTTACAAATCGAAGCGAACTGAGATCATATTTTTCAAGGTTTGGCTCATCCAGAGTTCTGATCAGTACGGTTGAAACAGCAGTAACGGCGGTAATTTTTTCCTGTTCGATTAATCTGAGGATTTCTTCTGCAGTGAAATATCTTGCAAGGACTATCTTGGCTGCCATGAGGGGCGCTGCTCGATATACCTCATTGAAACAGCCCCCGGCTATGACCGGGGCAAAAGCGCCCACAACATCATCATGGGTGATCTTTAATCTCTGAGCAACTACCTTGCCAGTAAACTGCCGAACACATGAGGCAAACGCAATACACTTGGGCATGCCAGTAGTTCCAGTTGTTGTAGCGATTTGAAACGTTTCAAAAGCACTGAACTTTGCTTTCTTTAAATAATCAGGGGAATATTTCTTCTCAAGCTCTTGCTTTGCCATTTCTTTAACCGAAATAGCTCCTTCAGGTGCATCATCGCCGATAACAAAAACATACTTTAAAGAAGGTATTTTAGGGCGAAGCTCCTGAATCATCCCGAAGTAATCAAATCTTCGGAATTCTTTCGGTATTACTATTCCTGCTGCCTCAGTGAGTTTGAGAATAGCGGCAACTTCAGCATGGCGAAGGTTGGGCAGCAGGGTCACCACAATAATGCCTGCTTTCTCACAGGCAAGGCGAACAATGAAAAGTTCTGCACAATTAAATAACTGCACAGCGACTTTTTCCCTTTTTTTAATGCCAAGCTCCAATAAGCCCAGGGCTATTCTGTCTATTTGTTTTTTTGCCTGTGACCAGGAAATCCTCGCGTCCTCTTCTATAATGGCCTCTTCATCGGGATAAAGAACCGCATTCTTATCCCAAGAGTCGGATATCAGGCTCGTGTCCCAATAACCCTTTCTGACGTACTCATCAATCACTTGTTCAGAAAATCGAGATGGTTGCATCACAATACCCCTCGTTACATAGACCCCCTGTTTATCTCGTCAGGAGCTAAGAACTGCATTACCTGGAAAAGGACCCGAAAGTGGAAAATATCTACAAGAAGTGATGCTCGCTCTAAACAAATATATCACTTTACAGTGTAGGTTCTTTTTTCCGAAAGCAGGGTGAATTGCAGCGAAATTCTTCCCTCCTAAAAGGTGCACCCACCAGTTATGGTCCCATGCCTGTTCCAGGTATGGTATTTCAACTTACCGTAAATCGCCATCGGCAAAATAACTCAGGGGGGGTGAGGGTCGGGAGGCGCAAACAGACATTCAACGCGGATTTTTTCATCCACCTCTTTGATGATACTTTCAAATTCACGTCGATGCATATCTTTACAACTGTACTCACTCATACCTCTTTTCAGCCGTGCCTCTTGGGATGGACAGTGGGGCGCACCAATAAAGACCTCGTCATCATTAACCTCAATCTGGTATTGGGTTATAAGAAACCAGGGATAGACCCGGATGACTTTCACAAAGGCTTCCAAACCTTTTTGTTCAATGCCAAACCTTTGTTTGATTTCGTGGGTCATGAGCCTGCCCATTCGAGCCCAGACCTCTTCATTTATTTTAATTGCTGCATCGTAGCCAAACGTATCTTCTACCCCAAGAAACCAGAATCCGTCTGCACGGCGAAACTGATTTAACAACAATTCAAGGTAGCTGGTAAGTTCTTTATTGTTAAAATCAGGCAGTCTCACTTCACAACGCTCCCTAGAGTCCTAATTTTCAGCTTGTATTCTTGAGTATATGACCAGACAATTCGTGCGATATGATTCTGTGATCCCCATGTTCATGAGAGATATTATGAGCAGTGGTTCAAATAACATTCCCTAACTTTAATTGATTAAGTTCCTCAGCACTCATACCTAAAAGCCCACAATACACCTCTTTATTATGCTCTCCTATCATAGGGGCAGGTGATTGCACATCACCAGGAGTTTGTGATAACTTTATAGGAATTCCAGGCAGTGGAATCTTGCCCAAGCCGGGGTAGTCTGCATACAGGATCATATCCCGTGCCTTGACTTGAGGGTCAACCAGTAATTGGTCAACCGTGTTTACAATGCCACACGGAACCCGTGCATCTCGGAATATTTTCACCACTTCGTCAGATGTCCTCTGAGAGACCCACTCCTCTAACACCGGGTTGATAAGTTCCGCATTATCAAATCGGACCATATCGTTACTGCTGAACCGCGGATCGGAGGCCATGTCCTCTCTATCTATGGCCCGGGTGAGCCTTTTCCAAATAGCATTGGTTGTTCCAGAAAACAGAACCCATTTGCCATCCTTGGCCTGGAAACAACCTATATAGGAATGAAAACCCAGATTCCCCACCTGCTTGCGTATCTTACCGTATACCTCATACAGGAGCAGGGCCCCCATGCATTGGGTGCTGAAAAAGGCTGAATCAAACAAAGAGACATCAATTTCCTGCCCCACCCCTGTCTTTTCTCTGTGGTACAGGGCAAGCAAGATCCCTATTACAGCATACAACCCAGCGGAAATATCGTTATAGGTAATAGTTGTCTTAAGTGGCGGATCGCCGGGAAACCCGGTGAGAATCATGCCCCCTGACCTCGCCTGAGCAATATGGTCAAAACAGACCAGTTTCGCATCCGGTCCATTTTGACCAAAGCCCGATATCGCCGCCAAAATCACTGCTGGATTCACCTCCTTGAGGCGATCATAGCTCATTTCGGCTGCTACGGTGGTACCAGGCGTAAAATTATGGAGCACGATATCAGATCGTTTAACCAATTTCCGAAAGATTTCTTTCCCCTCTGAGGTAGTAAGTCGTAAGGTAATCCCTTTTCTGTTTCTCCCCACAATCTTGTAGGAAAGTGTTTCGCCGTCAGGCCCTAGCAAGCCCCACTTTCTGTCTGGTGCCCCTTCCGGTTCTTCAATCCTTATCACCTCTGCCCCCATATCTCCCAGTAACATGCCGCAGACCGGGCCAGATTGAAAACGGGACAGGTCTAACACTCTTATACCGTCTAATGCTCCCATGGCTTCTTACTACCATCCCCTCTTAGAACAGGTCCTGGCGTAGTCAGATTGCTGTGCCCGAACGGCATTAATCTGCTCCTCGGTCAGCCACTTCTTGAGGTCGACCATGTCTGATGGGTAGTGGCCACGTTCAAACTTCCAGACGTCGTTGAATGGTTTGGTGGCATCGAATGCCACGCCCCCCTCCCAACCGCCAACGCCACGTTCCTTTACCTCTATTGGCTGCGCAGCTATGCCTCTCTGCCCCCTGGGCAGCCTCAGTATATCTCTATCAGGGTCTACCCTACTTTCAATTGCCCACATGACATCATCGGCGTTATAGATATCTACGTCCTCGTCGACAGCAACAGCCAGCCGCATTCCCGGGGCATTGGCAAGGGCAGCCACAAGTATATTGCGCTGAAATCCCTCCTCCTGTGCGCGCGACTTACGAACTTGGAAGATTACGCCACCGCCCCACTGCATGCTGATCGGTACAAAACAGTCGACTGCGATGCCCGGGGCAATCCTGTCTGCCATCTCGATAAATTCGCCCTCCCTCAGTAGATCGTACCCGGCATACTCAAACCCGCGGGCCATTGGTGTGTGGAAGATGGGATTGACCTTGCGGTGAGTTACTGCTGTTACCTGCAACTTGCGAACGAGCCATGACCTGCCAAGATAGCCTTCCCATTCCGGGAAGAAAGGCACTACCGTTTGTTTCTTTAGCTCCTCCGCCTCATCACTCTCCCATACGTTCTGACCATGTGGTTCGTAATAACCCTCAATTACAATTTCCGAATTGGCAATAGCATAGGTATCTACCGTTTTTGCCTTCACGATTTCTATAGGCGAACGCTGGAAGGCACCAGCTATACCAAGCTCATCATCGCCAGGAGCTACCAGAGTGCGCACGTTCCAGGTCCCAGCTACCATCTGTACTGACAGCGGTGGATTGATATTGACTGTGACAGGTATTCTATCATCCCGGTTGGTTTTGAACGTGACCATACCTATATGGGTTATCTGGGCATGGGATTGGGACGCCCAGTCCTTACCCCGGAAATGGGTCCTGTTGAACGACAAGTTGCTGCCATTGCCAAAATATTTCCCCATCAGCAGGTTAATACCTCCACCCAGTATACGTCCCACATCCTTCGGACCGTGCTGAATTATAGGCAGCGTTCCCAACACATCAATGTCCTTGGTGATTACTACCTCCTGGCAAGGGGCATCATCGACTATCTTGGGCGGCAGTGGTTTCCTTAAGGCGTCCCTGAACCTGAACTTTAACTGTTTCGGGTCGCTTTCATCATACAGGTCGGCAATCCTCTCCCGTCGGCTTAAAATACTCCCTACATTCTGAAAATTGGGGTAACCCTTAATGTTTTCGAAAAGAACTGCTGGTCCACCATCAAGCGACTTCTGAATACCGGCAATTTCGAGGATTGGGTCAACCTCTTTCTTGATGTGTAAAACCTCACCCTTGTTATCCAAGTACTCTAAGGCACCCCTCACACTTGTGACATCTTTCTTACTCATGCTTTTTCCTCCCTTTCCTGTTTTTAAATGTCTTATCAAAAAATTAACAATAATTAGGTGACACTACCAAATTTTAAATCTTGCTGTTTTTTTCTTCAGGATCCCCCACCGCGCCTTTTCTAAAAACCCATTCCGCCCGCGCCGGCAAAGTATTCTCAGGTTCCGTGGAAATGCTTTTTTTCCATCAAAGCCCGCCATATTTTTTCAGGTGTCAGGGGCAAACTGTCGATCTGCACTCCAATCGCATCGAAAACTGCATTGGCCACGGCACCTTCCGTGGGGACAGTGGCCCCTTCACCAACCTCTTTGACACCCCAAGGCCCTGCAGGGTCCGAACTTTCAACCGTGGATGCGTGGAACATTGGCAGATCAAGAGCCGTGGGCAGCCTGTACTCCCCTAGATTTGGATTTAGGATCCGACCATTTTCGTCAAACCTCACCTCTTCCCAGATTGCCTCCCCAATACCCATGTAAAGCCCCCGTGAGCCTGGCCTTCCACGAGAGCAGGGTTGATCACCATGCCGGAATCATGCACATCCCATGCATTTTTCAAAGTGATTGCACCAGTTTCCATATCTATCTGTAGTTCAATGACCTGAGTAGCAAAACTGTACGCTGGCGAGGTCCCAACGGTTGCTCCCTTGTATTTTCCGCCGAGTTTTGGTGGCGAGTAGGAACCCCGACCCAGAAGGAGCCCTTTTTTGACGAAATGCTCACGGGCAACCTCCCCGAAGCCTTTTTGGACACACGGATCATCCTTCAGGAACACTATCGCATCCCGGCAATCCAACTTCATCGGGTCCACATTCATCATCTCGCCTGCCATCTGTAAGATCTGGGCTTTAATCATCTCACCTGCCTCTTTGACCGCAGAGCCGGACATGAGGGTTTGTCTGCTCGAATAGGCGCCGAAATCATGGGTTGCTCTTTCCGTATCGGCAGACACGGCCTTCATATTCTCATATTTGTATCCCATTGCCTCCGCCGCCATCTGGCAAAGAACCGTGTTCGATCCCTGCCCGATGTCCACGGCACCTGTGTAAAGAATTGCCAATGTGCCGTCTTCGTTGACTTTTATGAGCGCAACAGAATGCGGCAGGTTTGTTCGGTAAATAGGATAACCTGCACCAGAAACATAACTTCCCACCGCTAGCCCTATCCCATGGCCCTTGGAGGGGACCCCTCTTGTTTTATCCCATCCGGAGACCTCCTTGGCTTTTTCAATGCAGGCCTTTAGTTCACAAGAGTTGACGCGCAAATCGTTGACCGTAACCGTGTTGGGCTTTCTCAAGTTCTTCAATCGAATTTCAATCGGATCCATGTCCAGATGCTGTGCGATTCGATCCAATTGGCTTTCTAAGGCAAAACGAGGATGGCATGCGCCATGACCGCGCATTGAGGCGCAACCAGGTAGGTTGGTGTAAACCCGGACCATGTCGTACCTGTAGTTCTCAAATTCATAGGTCAGCGTTAGGAGCGCCCCTGAATAATACGCTGTAGCAATGCCGTTTCCCGTGTAGGCTCCCCCATCCATGATAAAATTCGCGTGAACTCCTAAGATATTCCCATCGCGATCCACACCGGTTGACAGTTCCATGGTCAGGCGATGCCGCCCCCTGTTGTAAGCAAACATCTCGGAGCGATCATACAGCATTTTTACCGGCCGGTCCGTCATGCGGGACAGGACAATACTGGAAAAATCAAGATCTGTTGGGCCTGTCTTACCACCGAACCCACCCCCCACAAAGGGGGCGACAACGCGAACGTTGCCCATGGGCAGGTCGAACTCCTGTGCCATATAATACTGAATATAGTGGGGTTTCTGAGTGCTTGTGTAGAGGGTGACTTTTCCGTCCTCCCACATGGCGATAGAACCATGAGGCTCCAGCGGGGAATGATACGTGCGGTGGCCAAGAAAGGTATCTTTTCTTACATAGTACGCATGCTGGAAGGCCTCTTCTACATTTCCGAAGGATTGATGGACCTCGACGTTGATATTTCCCGGATAATCCTCCTGCACAAGTGGAGCACCTGAAGCCAAGGCTTCGATGGGGTCAAAAACGGCGGGCAACACCTCATAGTCAACCTTGATGAGCTTCAATGCTCTATACGTCGTCTCTTCATCTATGGCCACGACGGCGGCAACTTTGTCGCCCACGTGCCGTGCCTTTTCAATGCAGAATATGTTCTCATCATATCGCGCCGGTGAAATTCCATATTTTTTTGTAGGCACATCTTTATGGGTAATGACGGCCTTCACTCCCGGAAGCCTCTCAGCCTCAGATGTATCGATTCGCAAGATCCGTGCATGAGCATGAGGACTACGTAGGACTTTCCCGAAAAGCATATTCGGAAACTTGAGATCTGCGACATAGAGGGCCTGCCCAGTTGCCTTCAGGCGGGCATCGATTTTCGGAACACTTTTTCCAATGACTGCATAATCTAGTTTTTTCATATTACGATTTCTTCTCCTGCTCCGCCGGTGATAACACTGCCTTTACTATATTCACATAACCGGTACACCGGCATAAATTACCTGAAATAGCCTTTCGCACGTCCTGTTCCGTAGGGTGAGGATTGGAACTCAAGAGGGCCTTGGCAGAGAGGATCATCCCGGATGTACAGAAGCCGCACTGGATTGCTGCATTGTTGATGAAAGCCTCCTGCAGCGGATCCAGCTTGCCATTTTTTTCTAAGCCTTCTATTGTTGTGACCTGCTGTCCGTCTGCCTCTACAGCTAGAACAAGACAGGAATTAACCGGTTTCCCATCCAGAAGAACCGTACAGGCCCCACAATCACCCAGCTCACAGCCCTTCTTTGTACCCGTAAAATTCAATTGTTCCCGCAAGACATCGAGGAGCAGGGCATTTGCCTTCACAACGAGACTGTAAGGATCACCATTTATGACCAGATCGATTGCATAGCGGCTCTTCTCGCATTTGATGTTCCGAATGGGTACCATCAGCGATCCTCCATCCCTTCTAATGCAGGTAACTTGAGGGTCTTGCGAAGGGCCCGTTCTGTGAAAACTCTAACCATATCCCTCCGGTATTCTTCTGATCCACGAATATCCGATATAGGACTGCACTCCATCGAAGCGATCCTGCCTGCCTCTTCCAGCAGCTTTTCTGTCACCTGCTTTCCAATGAGTACCTGTTCGGCCTTCGTTGCCCTCATCGGTGTCGGGCCAACAGCGCCGAGGACAATACGAGCTTCTTTTACATATGCCCCGTCTGAAATAACACTGGCTGCCACGCCTACAACTGCAAGAGCCCCTGAATTTCGGAGTCCGAACTTGACATAGGCGCTTCCCGTTGTAGCTTGATCAGGTATAATAATTCTTGTGAGAATCTCATCAGCGAGGATCACAGTGCAGCGAGGACCGATGAAAAAGTCTTCAAGAGGTATCACTCTGGTTTTTTCCTTACCAACCAGAGTTACGCTCGCCCTCAATGCGATCAAGATAGGGGGTAAATCTGCAGAAGGAACAGCGCTCACTATATTGCCGCCTATGGTTCCACGGTTCCGAATCTGATTGTTTGCCATTGTTGCAGCGGCTTCAGAGATCGAAAGGAACTTCTCCCGAAGCACCTTCGAGTCCACAAGGTCGTTTTCGGTGGCTCCCGCACCGATCACCACACCTTCCCCCTGAATATATTCGATCTCCCTCAGGCCCTCGATTCCTTTTATAGACACAAAAACTTCGGGGGCTATGAGTTCGTTTTTCATCTGGTGGAGGAGATCGGTTCCGCCTGCGAGCACCTTCGCCTGTTCCCCGAACTGCGCAAGCAAAAGGCACGCCTCATTCAGGGCCGTAGGCAGGTGATAATCAAAGTCTGGCAAATACATAGTGCTCCTTTCTTTGCAACGGAAGCTACGTCTGATAATGGTATATTGTGAATCCCCCTATTTTTTATAGTAATCTACTGATCCCATAATTTTTTGCCTTTAGTGTACGCCATGCAATCTCATATTCTGTACCGCACTTAGTATATGTATATCTTTTTGCTCTAAGTGCTATATCCATCCTGACAAAGCAATTCAGGCACCTAAGCACCCGATCTCTTGGTTGTTTTCGTGCTGGTAACGCCTTAAACATCTTGCATCCTCCCTCCTATCTATATTAATAAGTTATCCTCGGTTTAACTCATTGAGTAGAGGCCTTTAATTTGCTCATATCTGGTATCTACAGATTTCTGAAACTCTTCCAGCTCATCCTTTGTTAGGTGAGAAAACTTACCAATCAGTTTGGTGTATTTTTCAATTGGCTCTGGTTTCTTTATGTGCTGTGTAAGCCTGAATCTTTTTTTTCGCATTCTCAAAGCGGAAAATGGTTTGTTTCCAACATGAGATGCGACTTATGCCTGTATCGCTATCTTATTATGTATAACTAACTCCCTTTAAATCTCCCTCAAATTTAAGTCGAAATACAAATTGATTCGAAGTTTTTTAATAAGACACTCAACTTATTAGAATTATTATGAGTATCAGACTTAGTATCTTTTTGGTAAAACAATTTTCCCGTTATACTCATTTCAGTAATAAAATGGCTAACTCTTGTGACGCATCCAATTTTTATGCATTTGTCTTATAGCAATGCTTTTATTGACGTCTCATATTTGATCTCTTAACAACACTGAGTTGAAATTCTCTGGTTTAAACTGATGGTTCTTTTTAAAATCCACAAAGCTTCTGGGGGAATTTATATAAATAAAAAACTAGTTCGTAGCAGAACTAATATAATTATTTTGTGTTGTCAAGAAAAAAAGTCAAGGTTTTTTTAAAATCTTTTTTGAGTCCTCATAATCATATTTTGTGGTAATTTGGAACTTAACAACCTATTAAAATTATTCTAATTTTACCGCGAAGTAAATGCCAAACATTCAGTAAAAAGGATTGCAAAGAGGATTAGGCGTTAATGTTAAAAATAAAAGAAAACAAGAATTTTCAATTCACCTTTGACATTTTCGAAAGAATGTTATTATATTGAGCATGTTAGGATTCCTGGTGGTTGTTGCCTTGGGAAATTACAGCTTCTTTTTTGTCTCCATTATTTTTTTAAGTACGGTAATCTTTTTAAATGTGAGAAAAAAGCAGCTAAGCTCAAAGGTTGCCTAAGTTAACATGGGCTTGTGAGGACATAAAATATCAAACAATGAAGTTGAGAGTATCTTATGGGCAAACGGAAAAAAAAAATTGATTCGAATAAAATGACAGACGTTGTTATGTCTATAGTTCGAACTCACGATATAATGAATAGGTTTCTGGAGATCGAACTAGGTAAACATGGCTCTAACCCTCCCCGATTTGCGGTTATGAATGCATTGCTTGTTCATGATGGGACAATGAGACCCACTGAAATCAGTAATTGGATATTCAGGGCTAAGCATACCGTCACATCAATGCTTAAGGCCCTTGAAAACGTAGGCTATGTGAAAAGGATAGCCAATGAGAGTGATCGCAGATCCGTAGATATCCTTGTCACAGAAAAGGGGTGGAGGTCTACGGATAATATGCTACCAATTGCGGAAGATATCAGTAAAAAAATCTTATCCTGTCTGGATGAAAAGGAAATTGATACCTTACTAGATATTCTTAGGAAAATCAGAAAACATTCGCTCATTCAGCTTTCAGCACCTAAAATTACATCACGTAGCGAGAACCATCACAAAACCTGAAGAAATCTTAGGCGCTTCCATTACATGCCTACGATTCGCTGTAGCCAACATCGCATAGGCTAATCTAATTAACCTGCCTATCTATATGAGAATTATCCATCTCTGGACCTTAGCTTCTGGAGCCAAAACTCTTTTTCCTGTTCTCTCCAGTTTGTTCCACTAAATTTCTTATCAAAGAAACTCCCAAGCCTCTCTAACCACCTCACCCAGGGATTCTTATCCTTTTCTTTTGCCTCGAGCACATCAGCAACGAAGACATCAATTTTATTTATCTCATCTTTCGGCACATAGTAGGAAGCCCCTTCTTCGGCGGATTTTTTAAGGTTTTCTCTGGTTAAGGCATGCGCGGTAAGCATAAGAGCAGGGATGTTATGCTCATTTGCAATCTTCAAGAGCTCATACCCTTTGACACCCATTATATCCAAGACTGCAATGTCGTACTCATTGCTTTCAAGGAGCTCCTTAGCTTGCTCGAAAGATGAGGCAGTATCAATTCTACACATGCCAAAAAGCTCGGTTAATAAATCAAGAATATCCTTTTCGTCATCTACGATGAGGACTGTTTTGCCTTTTAGAATTTTATTTGGATCCATATTCGAATTATCCTCTCAATACCATTTAAGGTGTTCTTTTACTAATCCCAGAGAAATGGTTCTAACCATTGACAATGGCTACTTTTTTTTAAACAATAATCATAATTATTTATTTGTCAAGCGGAACACAAAAGAGTGGAAATATCATCCTGACTCGGGTTCTGAATTGAAAATAAAACGCTTCCAAGAACAGAGTTGAAACCACGAAAAGGCTTAAGATATAGTAGAGGAAAAAAAGCAACCTAGGACTTACGATTACTGCAAATTGCCAAAAATTGAAACATTATTGAATCCCAGAAATCTTTCACCGATTTGTTGAGTTTTAACTGAATCCTACCATCCTTCTGGCTTTCTGTTTTTATAGAATGCTGATTGAAATATGCAGAGGCCAGATAAAATAATCTACCATTATTTTTCATGGTAAAGTGTTCGATTGCATATAAATCGTAAGTAATTTTTGTATACTCCAAGGTTTCATTTTGAAGTAAACAGATTTCATCAGAAGAAAAGACAGGTTAGGGCAACCTACCAGTGATAAGTGATGCTAAAGATAGAAAAATCATATCTAAAAATTTGTAAAGGGGTGTGAATTGCTGATATATAGCAGGTGGACTAAGCCTTCCCTGTGTTTTTATACATAACGCATATTTAACTTGCGATTAATATAAGAATAGTTCATAGTAGGCCCAGAAAGGAGGGCCTACTATGAAACGAATTACAATTCGTAACGCCGGCGAAGCTAAAGCAATTATTCAGGCCGAAATTCAACAAACTGATGAAGCTCGATTTCAACATCGTCTTCATTGTGTTTT
>Ga0307420_1000104_pt1 | contig 38201 bp, 36 predicted proteins | sample SalMarWE160240MG_2_FD_202167 | JGI IMG/M metagenome (GOLD analysis project Ga0307420, IMG submission 202167) | Salt marsh sediment microbial communities from the Plum Island Ecosystem LTER, Massachusetts, United States - WE1602-40 | ecosystem: Environmental > Aquatic > Marine > Intertidal zone >... | reverse complement strand
TCAGTGACATTATTTCTGGCATTTCACAACTAAGTGCTCCTAGAATATGCGCTGATTTCGCCGAGAGACTCCACAATGAGGCAGAAATGGCGGGCATCAGATGCGCCTATGTATCGGTGGAACTGTCCGGAGTTGGACATGCTCTGAATGCATTCCAGACGACTGACAGAGGTCTAATCTATATAGACGATACAGGAAAAGTAGGCGGTTATGGCCCCTCAAACTGTGACAAGGCCGTAGACGTACAAATAGGACAACAGTACATTCCGATTAGTCTCTTTCCAGAGTCAGGATGGAGTGATATATGGGAAAGCATAGGAACAGTTACGGACATACTAATAACCTGGGATGGTAACTGGAACAATTAAAGATATTCACTTAAATTAGTCGCCCGATACTTGAGTAGGCAAGTTGTCTTGTTAAATCATCTTTGATTACACAAAGTAGCGAAATGTTCAATGTTCCCTACTGTATTTCTTTCCTACTTGCGTAATAAATTAAGAACGCGATAGAATAGACCCGATACCGGGCAGTTGGCTTAACCCTGTCTGAAAAATCCTTGCATTTAGATTGGCGTTAGGTAGCTCATCAACTCGCACGAATCACGTTATTTATGGATAGCTTGCAGAATAACATTCAAAAGGGTGTAAGTAAAAAGGTAGCATTAGTTGTTGTAACGATAGCCTCTTTTCTTACGCCTTTCATGATGTCTGCCATAAATATCGCACTCCCTACAATTGGAAGGGAGTTCGCGATGGACGCAGTCCTGTTAGCTTGGGTCCCGACCTCATATCTTTTGTCTACGACAGTTTTTCTTCTTCCGTTTGGTAGGATTGCTGACATGTATGGAAGGAAGAGGATTTTCGCGTATGGAATCGTTCTTTACATTATTTCGTCTCTACTTGCGGCCACTTCAACTTCAGCTATTATGTTGATATTGTCCCTGATACCACAAGGAATCGGTGCGGCAATGATCATTTGCAGCGGGGTAGCCATTATAGCCTCTTCCTATCCGGTAGAAGGGCGAGGCAGAGCCCTCGGTATAAATGTGGCTGCGGTTTACCTTGGACTCTCTCTTGGGCCATTTCTGGGAGGGCTACTAACGCAATACTTTGGATGGAGAAGTATTTTTCTTGCAAGTCTACCACTTGGCCTGATAGTTATCACATTACTTCTATGGAAAATGAAAGGAGAGTGGGCCGAGGCAAAAGGGGAAAAGTTTGACCTTAGTGGTTCCGTAATCTACGGCCTTGCTGTTGTGGCAATTATGTATGGGCTTTCTATTCTACCGGAGATACTAGGCCTGGCAGTGATTCTAATTGGGCTCCTAGGCTTTGTAGCATTCTTTTGGCGGGAGACAAAAGCAGCCAATCCTCTCTTAAACATAAATCTGTTTAAGAATAATAGAGTCTTTGCCTTTTCCAACTTCGCTGCATTGATTAACTATAGCGCAACGTTTGCTGTCACTTTTCTCTTAAGCCTTTATTTACAATATACGAAAGGTTTCAGCCCGCAGACGGCAGGCATGGTATTGCTGTCTATGCCCGCGGTCCAGGCTATCTTCTCACCTCTAGCGGGCAGGCTTTCAGACAGAATTACGCCACAAATTCTTGCCTCCTCAGGAATGGCCTTTACCACTATAGGACTAATCTTGCTCGCTTTCTTAGGCCAAAACACAGCAATTGGGTTCATTATATTTAGTCTCCTCATCCTAGGTTTCGGCTTCGCCTTCTTCTCTTCTCCTAACACGAATGCAGTGATGAGTTCTGTTGGGACCAAGACATATGGAGTAGCTTCGGCAACACTGGCAACGATGCGGTCGGTCGGCATGATGCTCAGTATGGGGATTGCTATGCTAATATCCGCTATATATGTTGGCAGGGTTGAGATTACCCCTGAATACTATTCAGCCTTCATAGCCGGCATGAAGGTAGCGTTTATCATTTTCGCTGCTCTTTGTTTCGTTGGCATATTTGCATCCCTAGCCAGAGGGAAGTCAAAGAAGATCGGGTGAACCTTCGCTCTAGCTATGGTAGTCATCTCAGAATCGAAAGGCTACTTGAGAGATGACGTGCCCATAAGTCACAATAGCTTGTATTGTTACCCCCAGGCCACAAAAGAGGCTTTTGTTACCCAACAACACCTTTTAGCGGTTTGTGTAATCAGAGGCTATTCTTTTTTCAACCGGTCTTAAAAATACCGTCAATAGAAGACCAGCAATGCCCATAGCCGCACAGACTATAAAAGCCAACTGATAACTATTGGTCATATCAAATATATAACCTGTAATAAATGGACCAGCCGCAGCTCCAATGGTAAATCCAACGTGAACAACTCCGTAAATTAAACCATGTGAGCTAATCCCAAAAAGCCGGGCTGTTATGGGGGATTCTGATGCACCCATTCCCCCAGAAGCGAAGCCAGCGACAACAATAAAGAGGTAAAGCATCCATTCTTCTTCAGCCAGAGGCAACCATAACAAAGCTGCCGACATCATAACGAATCCAATGATGTAAATCTGCCTATTTCCTACTCTGTCAGCAAGGGCACCAAGTATATAATTACCTAAAATAACCACCACACCCCTTGCCGCCAATATATTGGCGGCACTGACTGGTGATATTTCCAAGTCAATAGCATATTGAACAATATGCACCACAATGGCATAGGTTCCGAACCCATAGCAGAAAAACAAGCCGAATAGTATCCAGAACTGTGTAGTTCTAATTGCCTCCTTGAAGGAAAATGAGTTAGTAATTGATTGCGCTGCTCGGTACTTTCCTTTGGTTTCAGCATCAGGAAGTCGCCTCATTTGAGTCGGGTCACGTTTTAGAAACTGGGCAGCTATAACCACAAATAGAAAAACTGCGATGCCCACTATGATAAGGGACAGATGCCAGTCATAAGTAGCTAAAAGACGGCTGATAAGCGGCGGTCCAATCAGTCCACCTATGCCTAAGCCAGCGATGACAATGCCGGTCATTAGTGTCCGTCTCTTATCGAACCATCTGGCAACGGTTGACAATAGCGGAACCCAAACGCCACTCATGCCGATGCCTACTAAGACTCCCCAAAACAGGTAAAGCTGCCCGAGAGCGCTAATTTGTGACATCAGCAGATAACCTAGACCTAAAAGGATGCTACAGAATGTCAATACCAGCCGAGGTCCGAACCTGTCATTAAGTGCCCCAACGACAATACCCAACACTCCATATATAAACATGGACAGGGAAAAAGCGCCTGAAGTGACAGCTCTATTCCAGCCAAACTCTTCTAACAATGGATTGAAGAAGACACCAAAAGAATTATATGCAGCCCACGACACCACGAAAATAAAGAAGGCGGCTATAACTACTATATAGCCGTAGGAAAATCGCGGCTTAGTCCCAGGGGATTGCGGCATTCGTTGTATAGACATAATAGAGTTATTTTATATAGTTTATTCTGGACACTATTTATTATGGAGAACGTATTGTGTTATCGAAATCCAATTATAGCACGTGACGACCATAATCTAGAAGAGCGAGCTATGATAATCCTTAGCAAAGTAGTTGCTATTGAATGTTTTTTCCCCGTAGAGTATCATTAACACTGACGATTATTTCCTGGCGGGGCTTTGACGTGGAGTATTGACAGCTTGCAGGCTTAAGACACCACTGACAAACGCCCTGCCTTGTTTTTAGTGTCCAGACCCTATGACATCGGCTACAATGACCTTGAGGACTGCTGTTATCGCCGTCTGGTGATGCTGTTGCGATTACGCTTGAACTCATACTTACCCCCTTTCAAGAGGGCAAGCGTTCAGGTCAGAGCTTCGTTATTCAGTTGTTAAGGTGCTTTCGTTTTCCAGCTATATCATCCAACAAAAGGAACTATTGTTGAATTTCAGAATGAACCTATATTTTCGTGATATTTCTATCGGGATTGTTCTGAAGAAGCAAAAAGTGAAGTCCCCCAATCCCAATGGATAGGGGGACTTGTAGAGATAGCACAGATTAGGCTATGCTGTGCTACTGAAGTAGCTCTCAGTGTTCCGGTATGTGTCTGTTTATCTAACGGCTTCAGAGAGGCTGAATGTCAGCGTAAAGGTTCTGTCTATTGTACACTTTGGCCCACCACTCCACCCTTCCCAGACTCGCACATCTACACCTTCTCCCCCGGCACCTCCCGATGGTCGAGTCCTCCGCGGCTCACTCTTTAACAATTACCCCTGGGGGTATATTGACACGATATGCTATAATAGCTATGTGCTTAACAGCGAAATACACCTCAACCGCCCCAAGCCAGCCCTGGCTACAACCCACCAGCCGACTGTAACCAGCTCTACATCCACAAGTCAACCTTCATCCAACACCGCCGAAATTCTCGACCTTCCAACCAACGGGGTACTAGTGTAGTGACTTATATCCCGGGGTATTATCAATTCACCGAACCGCCGACAAGAGCCTTTACTAATCAGCCCCTTAATTTTATTCTCAAGACAAACGACCACGGTATTTACCTTTGGGGACCGCATACCCGAATATAAATATTACTGGGAACTTTTCCAGTCAAAGGAGGTGGTAAATTAAGGCAAGATGACACTAAAAAAACGGTTATTTGAAATCCATCAAGGAGGTAAAACCTAATCATGAAAAAAACACTAATTTTGCTCGTTGCCCTGGTGCTCATCGTGATGTCGAGCGGTCTTTTCGCCGCTTGCGAGGACGAGGGTCCTGCGGAGCCGGTGGTCTTAAAGATGGCCAGCGCCGCCCTGTTCCAGTACGCTGATCCGGAACAGGCATTCGCCGATGCCTTTAACGCCCGCTGCGGCCCCGACTATACCATCGAGTATTACCCCGCTGAACAAATGGTCCCATTTGCCGAGATTTTTGATGCTGTGAGGACAGGAGCCGCCGAAATGGGGGCAATCACCCCCAGCGCTTACTCCGCTGATGACGCGAGGTTAGGGGCGAATGAAATACCGTTTTTGTTCAATAACATTGAAGCCCACATCGCAGCCATGCCGGAGTTAACGGAGCTATACGCTGACATCCTGGAAGACAACTTTAACCAGAAGCTGCTATGTCTCCATAACTATACAGCAGTAGAGATCTTTTCCGTCGAGCCGGTCCATACGCTGGAAGACTGGGACGGTCTGCTGGTGCAGTCTATTTCTCCCACAACTTCGGCCCTGGTAGACGCGTTTGGCGGTTCCGCTGTGTTCCTTGATTATACAGAAGCCTATGGGGCACTGGAGAAAGGGACAGTCAAAGCGGTGATAACAGCGCCGGCCGCCGGGGCTATCTTCGGACTACCCGAAGTTTCTCCTTACCTAGCGTCATCCTATATGGTCGCGGCCATACACGGATTTTCCATCAACCTAGATGCTTGGAATGACCTTCCCGGCGACATCCAGGACATACTGCTTGAGGAAGCACAGACCGCGTCGGATGCTATCGATGCTCTGTGTAAGTCAGAGTGGGAATCGGATTTCGCCAGCCTAGAAGATCTCGGGGTAGAAATCTATTTCGTGCCCCAGGATGAGATAGACCGGTGGAAGGACGCGGCTAGTTCAGTTATTGACTCAATGCTAGCGACACTGGGCGATTTTGGCGATGAAGTGATGGATATTGCTGAGGACGCTAACGACCAGTATCCTCGTTAGAAGCAAGGTAATATGACGGCATACCCACGGCTCTAAGGTCGCGTGGTTTAACCGGTGGTTAAAAGCGCTAATTCGAGCGGGAGTAATATAAAGTGTTGATGAGAGTGATACGGAAGCTGGATGATGGAATAGGCCGTATCAGTCACCTCCTCATGTTATTGAGCGGGATTCTGGTACTGTTGATGGCGTGGATAGAAAGCTACGGCGTGGTCAAACGGTACGTTTTCCATAACCCCGACCCCGCTGCCTATGAGCTCAGCACCATGTTTCTCTTGTTCTGTGGTGTCCTGGCTGTAGCCGGGGTAGAAAGGCTGGACCGCCACGTCAGGAACGACATGCTTGCTTCCCGTTTTCCCGAGCGCTTCAAGGCTATCGTCATTCAAACCCTCTTCCCGCTCATGGCGCTTATCTTCTGCGCCATCCTCACCTGGAAGAGTCTAGGCAATGCGCTCTACGCGCTGGAAATCGGCCAGGTCAGTAAAACGTCGTGGGCACTGCCGTTGGCCCCCATTAAATTCGTTATACCCCTTGGCTACACCCTGCTTTGCCTCGTCCTCTTAAGTAAGTTTTGCCGAGGCATCAACAATATGCTAAGGGGCTTCAAAACCCAGACCCGAACCGAAGAGCCAAAAGAGCTCGGTTTTTAGTGGCCACAACTTAACGAAACGAGGTAGTCATGGACTTTACCACAGCGGCGGCGGTGTGCGTGGCAGGCATGCTCTTCCTGATGCTGATGGGCATGCCCGTCATCTACGCGCTGGGCTTTACGGCTATAGCTGTCGCCTTTTTCGCCTTCGGCGCTCCCAGCCTGGAAAAAGTGGGCTGGACTACCTTCAGCACCCTCTATAACATAAACTGGACGCCGCTGCCCCTCTTCGTTCTTATTGCCTGCCTCATTGCCGAAACCAAGATTGGAGAAGACATATACGCCGCCGCCCGGAGTTGGCTATCCCGCGTTCCCGGCGGCTTAATCGTTACCAGCATCTGGGGTGAAGCCGCCATGGCCGCCGCCATCGGCACCAGCACCGCTACTATCCTGGCCGTGGGCAAAGTAGCCGAGCCTGAATTCAAGCGATACGGCTACGACAAGGGACTGGCCATGGGCGGGCTCTGCTGCGGTGGTGTCCTCGGCCCCCTCATCCCCCCCAGCGCGGGTATGATTATATACGGCGTCCTCTCCGAAACTTCGATAGGTCACCTCTTTATCGCCGGTATGATACCCGGGCTGCTCCTGGCCCTCATGCTGGCGGCGGTAGCCATCATAATCTGCTGGCGTCGGCCGGCGCTCGGTCCCGCCCTGGGCCCCGTCAGCTGGGGGCAGAGGTTCTCGTCACTGAAGAGGGTCTGGCCCATAGTGGTGATAATGGCTTCCATTCTGGGCTCCATCTATTTCGGCATTGCTTCCCCCACCGAAGCCGCCGGCGTCGGCTGTGTCGTGGTGCTGATTATAGGCGTCACCGTCTTCGGTCTGCGCTGGCAGGGTCTAAAACGGGCGCTAACCGAAACGGCGATAATAAACGGCATGATTCTGTTTATGATGGTCGGTGCCTGGCTCTTCTCCTACGTTATCGGCAGCTCCGGTGTCGCCAAGACCATCACTGGCTTCGTCACCTCCGCCGATTTCTCCCCCTGGCTGGTGATTATCAGCATCAACATCCTGCTTTTGATTCTGGGCTGCTTTATCGACGCTATAACCATCATGCTGCTCACCGTGCCCCTGTTTGTCCCCGTAATCACCGCCCTGGGCTTCGACCCGATATGGTTCGGCGTCCTCTATGTGGTCAACATGCAGATAGGGCTGATAACCCCACCGATGGGGCTGGAGCTGTTCATGATGAGAACCGCCTTCGACATACCGGTGGACAAGCTGCTAAAGGGGGTGCTGCCCTTCCTCGTCGTCCTGTTTATCTTCCTGGCCATCTTGATAGCCTTCCCCGAGATAAGTCTCTGGCTCCCCGGTATGATGAGGGGCGCATGACGAAACCTGGATAAAACGTTAACCCACCACCGGTACAAGGAGGTTTTAATATGCCAAGCAAGCTGGACTACTCAATATTCAAGAAGTTTAATTTTGAGACACCCCCGGTAACCGTCAAGTTCCTGCTCAACAAGCCCAAGGGCATTAAGAAGCTTGAAAAAGAGATGGCTTTCTGCGAGATGCTCGGTGAGGCTCAGAAAAGCCCCCCCTTCTACGCCGAGAGAGATAACTTCTCTTGCATGGGCCCCGTGGTGCTGGGTATGGAAGAAGCCGACCCCATCTTCGAGAGCGGGCAGGTCGGCCCCAAGGACGGCATCTATAAGGAACCCCGCGCCAACCGCCGTATCTATAACTACATCCCCAAGATGGCCAAAGGCACCGTCAGGTATGTCGCCTTCTCCACGCTGGACAAGTTGAATTTCGAGCCGGACTTATTGATTATCGCCGCTACCCCACCCCAGGCTGAGGTCTTACTCAGGGCATATTGCTACACCAGCGGCAAGATGATAACCACCAAGAGCACACCGGTGCTGATATGCGCCTGGCTCTACGCTTACCCTTACTTAAGCGGCGAGATGAACTACTCCGTTACCGGGCTCGGCTTCGGCATGAAAGCGCGCCAGGTGCTCCCCGAAGGCTTAATCCTCTTCTCTTTCCCCTACGACTCGCTGCCCATGCTGATTGATAACCTCAAGGATATGGAATGGGTGCCGCCCCTGCACCGCTTGAGCGAAGAGGAGAAAGCGAAGCAGTTCCAGAAGACGGTCGAAGAGTTGAGAAAGGAATACGAGAGCTAGCGTCCTTTCAGCTTCTTAATCTCTTCGGGCGAATATTTCTCGCGAGGGTGACCGGGGTGCAGTGAAACGTCACCTTTCGTCATGTCGTATTTAGGAGTAAAGAGAACATGCATCCACTGAAAAGGTTTATTCACCTTCGTGATGGCAATGGGACCGTGTACTAACCCCTTAGGCATGTAGATAATGGAGGTGGAGTTAATTATATGTTTTTCTCCCTCCTCACCAAAATGTATCTCGATTTCGGCGTCGAAGTCGTAGTAGTTCTGGGGGTTGCTGCCAAAGATGAGAAAGATTTCGTCGGCATCGTGGGCGTGGGCCGGATGGGGAAATGAGAGCGGTTCGCTGATGCAAAGTAGTTGGACTTCAACCGGAAAGTTGGGAAACGCGGCACCATGACATCCTTCTTCACCGCATATGTGCAGCATCGGCGCCATTCCTTTTTCCAGCGGGTCTCTGATGATGTACTTCCCGTACTTGGTCTCGGCCATTTTGATATATCCTCCTTTATCTTTGTATTAGTGAACAAAAGCCAAAATATAACGACAAACGCGGTCGGGCTGTGGCTATAATAGTTTTTTGACCCGACTTTGTCAACGCATTATATAACAAGTTATTGACATTAGGAGGATAAGGGTAAATAATAAGCACTTGGTAGAACCCACCCCAATTCTCACCAAGTCGAGAGGAGAAAAAATGAGTCAAGACCTGAAAGCCGAAGTCACCCAGCTCAAAAAACAGGTCGCCGAACTAGCCAAGACCAAGGATTACCTCGAAATCTGGAAGCTCCAGTCCCGCTACGCCCATCTCTACTTCATGCTCCGCAACTCCGAAATCCCCTCCCTCTTCGCCCAGAAGACGCCCGGTATCTCTATGGATATCGAGGACGCCGGCATCTACGAGGGCATGAAAGGGGTCAAGCGCTTCTGGAACACCGTCTTGAGCGAAGAGCGCTACAAAGCCGCACCGGGCTGGCTGGCGATACACATGACGCAGAACCCCATCATCGAGATAAACAAGGATGGGACCAAAGCCCGCGGATTATGGTTCTCCCACGGCAGCGTCAGCGGTCTGCGTAAGGGCAAGCTGGACTGTATGTCCTGCCTGGGCAAGTACGATATGGACTACGTCAAGGAAGATGGCGAGTGGAAATTCTTCAGGCTCGCCTACCGTATCGCCTACATGTACCCCCTCGACTCGAACTGGGTAGAAGAACCGATTACGGGCAGCATCGCCGGGCTGCCCGATAATACGCCCGACAAACCGGCCACCAACTACCTGCCCTACAGCCGCTACCGGATAAACATATTCCCCCCACCACCCCCCGAGCCCTACGACGATTAGCTATAAATCTGGTCACAAGCCGAGAGGAGGCATAAATGATTAAAGCAGAGAAGCTGGCCAAAATAGTCGGCGCCGCTAATGTGAGCCAGAAGCCGGCGGTGCTGGAGGAATACGCCGCCGATATGAGCTTCGTCAACATGATAACGCCCGACTACGTGATCAAACCCAGAAACAGCGACGACATCGCCAAGCTGGTCAAGCTGGCTAATAAAACTCTAACGCCGCTGGTACCGGTGAGTTCGGGGCCTCCCCACTTTCGGGGCGACACCGTTCCCGGCACCGGGGGAGCCGTTATCGTAGATTTAAGTAAGATGAAAAAGGTCATCCGGGTCGACCGTTTTCACCGCGTTGCCATGGTCGAGCCGGGGGTAACCTTCGGAGAACTGATACCGGCGGTGGAAAAAGAAGGGCTCAGGCTAAACATGCCACTGCTGCCGCGCCAGTCGAAGACCGTCGTCGGCAGCATGCTGGAAAGGGAACCGGTGGTAATGCCCAAGTACCAATGGGATATCTCCGACCCGCTGGCCTGTATCGAGGTAGTCTTTGGGAGCGGCGAAACGTTCAGGACCGGTCAGGCCGCCGGGCCGGGTACAATCGAAGAGCAGTGGGCCGCCGGTGGGGCACAAAAGACGCCCTACGGGCCGGGCCCGGCACAATGGAACCGGCTTGTCCAGGGAGCCCAGGGGACGATGGGTATCGTAACCTGGGCATCGTTGAGATGCGAAATACTCCCCAAGCTCGAAGAGCCCTTCGTGGTCGGCTCCGCTGACCTTAACAGGCTGTTCGAGCTGGTTCACTGGCTGGTAAGGCAGAGATTGGTCAATGAGTGCCTGGTGCTCAATAATACCAACTTGGCGGCTATCATGGCCAAGAAGTGGCCCGGAGATTACCCTGATTTGAAGGACAACCTGCCCCCCTGGGTGCTTTTCTTTAATGTAGCTGGCTATGATTATTTTCCCGAAGAAAGGGTGAATTCCCAGATAAAGGGCATCTCGGATATAACCAATCGGATAGGCGTGGAAGCGGTAAGAGCCGTCGGTGGAGTTTCCGCCGCCGAAATGCTGAAAACGGTGCAGCGGCCCTCCGCCGAACCCTACTGGAAGCTTCGCCACAAAGGGGCCTGCCACGACATATTCTTTATCACCACCTATGATAAGCTCGAAGGCCAAATCAGCCTCATGTACGAGCTGGCTAATGAATTCGGTTACCCCGCTTCGGATATGGGTATTTACCTCCAGCCGATAGTGCAGGGGTCCAACTGCCACTGTGAGTTTAACCTGTTTTACGATCCCGAAAACCCCAGCGAGGCAGAGAGGGTCGAGGAGTTATCTTCCTTCGCCGTCACTGCCCTGATGGCGACGGGCGCCTTCTTCTCCAGGCCTTATGATAAAAGCGCCCGGATGATTGTGAATAGAGATGCGGCTTACGTTGACGCCCTAAACAGGGTCAAGGAGATACTGGACCCAAACAAGGTTATGAATCCGGGGAAACTATGCTTTTGAATAAAGAGACTCATACGAATAAATTCAGGGAGGAGTCAAGATGGCAATAGAAGATTACCGTGGCGACGTAGAGATGTGCTGCCGGTGTTCGGCCTGCAAACACATACCCCTGCAAAAGGTAAAGGGAATCGAGCATTCCTACGCGTGTCCCAGCATCGCCAGATATAATTTCCACGCCTACTCAGGCAGCGGCCGATTGCTTATCGCCAAGGAAATGTTGACTAATGGATTTCAATACACCGATAAACTCCTCGATATAGTCTATAACTGCCAGATGTGCGGCGCCTGTGATACATCCTGCAAATACGCCATGGACATGGAGGTACTCCTGCCCATCAATGAATTCCGCATCAAGTGCGTCAAAGATGGACACACCCACCCCGCCCTGGACAGGGTAATCACCAGCCTGCGCAAGCAGGGCACGATGGTGCCGGGCGCTAAGAGGAAACGCGCCGCCTGGGCCGCAGGGCTGGGGCTTAAAGACGCCACCAAGGAAAAGGTGGAGGTATACTATCATGTCGGCTGCCTGGCCAGCTATGACAAGAACTACCAGAAGCTGGCCAAAGCGACGGCCAAGATACTGAAGAAGGCCGGCGTCAACTTCGGCATCGGCTACGAGAACGAGAGCTGCTGCGGCGGCCGAGCCTTCCAGATGGGCTATAAGGAAGACTTTCTAAAACAGGCCAAGAAGAACATGGCCATGCTTAAGAAAGCCGGCGTAAAAACACTGGTAACGAGCTGCGCCGACGGCTATCAGGCCTTCAAGGTGCTCTACGACAAATACAACCTCAAGGGCGACCTTGAGGTGCTGCATATCAGCGAATACCTTGCCCGCCTGATTAAAGAGGGCAAACTCAAGCTGAACAAGAAGGTGAACATGACGGTCACCTATCACGACCCCTGTTATCTGGGCAGGCTGGGCGAGCCGTGGATACACTGGGAAGGAAAAAGAATACAGGGCTACAAGTTCGTCTTCGACCCTCCCAAGGAATACCGGCGGGGCACGAACGGCGTTTACGAGCCTCCCCGGGAGGTAATCAAGAGTATCCCCGGTGTAAAACTTTCCGAAATGGACAGGATTAAGGAATACGCCTGGTGCTGCGGCGCCGGCGGCGGCGTTAACGAGTCCAACCCCGATTTCGCCACGTGGACGGCTATGGAAAGAATCGAAGAAGCCGAATCTACCGGGGCTCAGGCTATCGCTACCACCTGCCCCTGGTGCGAGAAGAACTTCAACGAAGCCATCAAAGAATACGGCAGCAGCCTTAAGGTTTACGATATCGTCGAACTTGTCGAGAAGGCAATCTAAGAAAGGCGGTCAGCAAATCATGGCTATAAACAAAGACGTATATAAGGAATTCGAAGACGTGGTGGGGGCGGACAATATCTCCGACGACCCGGTCATAAAAGCCGCCTATCGTGCGCCGTATATAACCGTGGTCCTTCCCGAGAACACGGAGGAGGTCGCCGCCGTCGTCAAGCTTTGTAACAAACACAAGATACCGTTTAAAGCCCAGAGCACGGGCTGGATGCTCTACGCTCCCGAGTACGACTTCGTGTTTCTAGACCTGAGAAGGCTGAATCGCATCATCGAAATCAACGAGAAAAACATGTACGCCGTGGTCGAGCCTTACGTAATCTCGGCGGAGCTGCAGGGCGAGCTCTTCAAGAGGGGCATGATTTGTAACGTAAAGGGTTCGGGCTCTACCTGCACCGCCATCGCCATGTCCGGTCATGGGCATATGGGGTTATCCACGAGCACCGGCGACCGAAATGACCTGGCCACGGAATGGGTAACCGATGAAGGGGAGATAGTCAGGGTAGGGACGCTGGCGGCTTCGGACGAGTGGTTCTGCGGTGACGGGCCGGGGCCGTCTTTGAGAGGCATACTCAGGGGCGGGGGTGTAATTACCAAACAGGCGACCAAGGTCTATCACTGGCCAGGGCCCTCAGAATATCCGCTGGAAGGGTTATCACCCCGCTACACGCTGAGTAAGAAACCATCGGAAATGAACATGATGGTGCGCTATTTCTCCTTCCCGTCAATCGAGAAATTGATTGAAGCCGAACTCAAGATCGGTGAAAGCGAGATAGCCTTCGAGCTCATGGGCTTTTGTCCCTCAATGGTATCTTCCAACATAACGACCAGTAATGAAGAGGATTTTGCCACCTTGGATAAATTCACCAAAGAGGTACAGGGGCCCGGCTTCATGGTCATAATCGCCGGCAACTTCGACGAGGACTTCGAGTACAAGAAGAAAGTGCTGGCGCAAATCATAAAGGAAACCAACGGCAAGTCTCTGAAAGCGGTGGAAGACCCCGATGTCGAAGCCACCCTTCTGTTCCAGTGCACGCGGGTCAGCGCCTCCATCAGGGAGACCTTCCGTGCCGGCGGCATGTTCTCCTCGATGATGGTGCAGGGCCAGCGCTATGATAACCATGTGAAGTGGCTGGAAGAAGCGGCCGTATGGAAGAGGGAGCTGATAGAGAAGGGCCTGGTCATAGCTGATGACGGGCAGCAATTCGGCTGGGGAGAGGAACAGGGGCACCTGGGACACTCCGAAATATTCTGCCGATATAATCCGTACGACGAAAAATCGTCGGAAGCCGTGCAGAAATGGATGGAGAGGGTGGGGAAGAGGGCTTTAGACGGCTGCTTCGCCGTGCCATCGATGGGCGTCTTGCCGGTTGATATGGTCGGAAAACGCGTATCTAACTACCATATATGGTTCGGTAAGCTTAAGAAAGCGTTTGACCCCAACGGTGTCGGCGAGCAGACCGGGTTTAGCTATGTGGGCGCCGACAGCTCCGGGGCGCATACCTCCATATATCAAAAGAAGCCCGAGAAAGCGTCGCCAAAAAAGTAACCCGGAGAAAGGTTCCTCCGGGCTACCTGTTAAGCTATAGAGTCTCTGTAGAGCCAGCGGCTATTTATAGACGCCGTATTCCTTGGTGGTGTCAATCATCATCTTCACGTTTTCCGGCTTGACCTCGTCGGCGGCCACCCCGTTGGCCACCACATATCCGCCGCCCTCGGCGCAGGTGTCGATGAGCTTCTTGACGTAGTCCTTCACCTGCTGAGGCGTGCCTACCGCCAGCAGGTCGGTGGGCACATTGCCACCGATACAGGCAATACCGCCCAGTGCCTTCTTGGCTTTAGCCATATCGGTAGTGTCGAAAGACCATATCGTCTTACCCTTGGGTATGTCCCTGATAACCTCCAGGCGCGTATTGTAGCCCCCCTCCACGAAGGAGAAGGGGATGCAGCCCTCATTGACTAAGCCCTCGAGCAGCCGCTTGAAATAGGGCCAGTAGAACTTCTTGAACTGCTCGTCGGAGAGGAAACCGTCGGCGCCCTTGTGCAACGGTATCATCACCATCGGATTGCCCGCCATCTTCGTCGCCGATATCCCCATATTAATCATCAGGGGCGTCAGCGCTTCCATGGCTTCGAGGACTTTATCGGGCTGGCGGTAGATATCTACCATTATCCCCCGGGTGCCCCTGAGGGTGTCGCCGATGACGTCGAAGGGGACCTTGGAAAAGCCGCCGGCGGCTCCGGGAAAGCCCAGCGCCGCCATCTCGTTACCGAAGGCACCAACCACCCCCGCCCACTTGAGGGCTTCCTCCCCGGCCTCGAAGAGGGCTTTGTAGGCGGCCTGCACCGGGGGCAGGCCAAAGGGTAAGACGTTGGGACCGACGAACGGTATTTCCTGCGTGGTTGACAGATTGGGCAGCATTTTGAAGGCTTCCAGCGTGCCGAATATGCGCGGGAAGTAGGTACTGGTAAAGAAATAGGACGGGTCCTGAATCAGAGCATCGTACTCGTCGGCCATCATGTACTCTTTTTCGAGGCACTGGTAGGTACTGTTTTCGGAAACCCCGTGTCCGGGCCAGGCGTATAGCTTGAAGTCAAGGATATCGAAGACCTTCCCCGGGGTGGCGATGCCGATACCGGAGTGCACGTCCGGCTCGAAGTCCAGGACGAATTTCTTGGTGGCCTTGGCCAGCTTGTCGTAGTCGTACATGGCTTCCCGAGGGCTGACGCCGGCGTAGAAGGTCGGGAAAAAGCTAAGTATGGGCAGCACCGGCACCCTGTCGGGCGTCTTTTTAAGCTGAATGGCGTCCTTTAACCTGGTGGCTCTCTCCTTGTAATCTTTCTCGGCCTGGGGGCTCTGGAACTTAAATGGCTTCCCTTCGGGGTCTTTAGGCGAAAGCCACTGCTGAAACAGCTCTTCCTGCTTCTCGGCCGGTGTCATATCCTGCCACTGCTTTTCCATCGACAATTACCTCCCGCAATATATGGTTATAATCTAAAGGCGAGTATACTACCTGTTGTTAAATAGCGTCAACCACCTGGGACGCTTAACCCTTGACCTGACCCAGCAGCCAGTCAACCCACCGGTCGACCCCCTCGCCGGTGGTGCAGGACAGGGGAAAGACCTTCACCTTCTGGTTTATCCCCCTGATGGTATTGGCAAAGGCATCAACGTCGAACTTGAGGTAGGGCAGCAGGTCTATCTTGTTGACGAGCACGGCATCCGCCTCGTGGAACATCAGGGGGTACTTAAAGGGCTTGTCGTCGCCCTCGGGCGTACTGGAGACGAGGACTCTCAGGTCCTCGCCCAGGTTAAACTCGGCGGGACAGACCAGGTTGCCCACGTTCTCGATAAGCAGCAGCCTGATATCCTCCAGCGGCAGGCTGCCCAAAGCAGTAGAAGTCATATTGGCGTCGAGGTGACACTCCCCGCCCGTATTTATCTGGACGACAGGAACGCCCTCCTTGCCGATGGCTTCGGCGTCCAGGCTGGAGCTGATGTCGCCCTCGACCACGCCGACCTTGACCTTGCCCTTCAGTCTCTTGATGGTCTCCAAAATAAGGCTGGTCTTGCCTGCCCCCGGCGAAGCCATCACGTTGACCACGAAGACCTGGTTGCGGTCAAAAAGCTGGCGGTTCTTCTGCGCTATCTGTTCGTTAGCGCCCATGATGTCCTTAACTACCTTGATTTCCATCTATTCCACCTCGATACTCTCGACGAATAGTTCCTTGCCACCGACAATCTCTATATTATTACCCTTACAGTGAGGACAAGTCCAATCGAACTCCCCCAGCTTAAAATCTTTAGCGCAGTTTCGGCAGCGGGCGGTGGTCGGCACCACCTTGAAAGAAAGCGTCGCCCCCTCCGCCGCCGTTCCCTTGCTCAGGAAATCGAAGTAAAAGCGGACCGACCTGTCCACCACCCCCGTCATCTCCCCCAGCACCAGGTTTATCTTGCCCACCTCTTTAGCCCCGGCCTTTTGCGCCTGCTCCAGGACGAGGTCGAGCATACTCTGGGTTATACTGAGTTCGTGCATATCAGCAAATCCGGGGCAAAAGGTCCCCGATTATCATATCCACGATACGGTGCGACCCCAGGACAGTTTTCATCACCACCCGCCCCGGGTTTTCCGCCCCCACCTCCCCGATGATGGCGGCGTCCCTACCGTATTTGTTTTGACGGATAGTTTTGAGGACCTTACCAGCGTCTTCGGGCGGGACGATGGCAATCATCTTGCCCTCGTTAGCAACATAGAGCGGGTCGAAGCCGAGCATCTCGCAGGCGGCTAAAACCTCCTCACGTATCGGGATTTCTTTCTCATTGATTCTAATGCTCACTTTAGACTGTTGAGCCAGTTCGTTAAGGCTCGAAACCAGCCCGCCACGGGTCGGGTCGCGCAGGGCGTGTATACTGGGGCTGGCTTTGAGCATATCGGCGACTAAATCGCCCAACGGAGCACAGTCGCTCTTTAGCTTGGTGGCAAAGCTCAAGCCCTCACGCTTACTGACCACGGCGATACCGTGGTCGCCGATAGCCCCATTCAGTATAACCTTATCCCCCGGTCTGGCGTTGTTTCCGGAGATATCAATGCCTTCCGGTATTACACCAACGCCGGCGGTATTGATGAACAGCCTATCGGCGCTGCCCCGCGTTACCACCTTGGTATCCCCGGTGACGATTTTTACTCCCGCCTCCCCACACACCTCCCGCACCGACTCCACGATTTTCTCAAGTTCACGGAAAGAAAGTCCTTCTTCGATAATTAAGGCAAGACTTAGATAAAGCGGCTTGGCGCCGCTGGTGGCCAGGTCGTTCACCGTCCCACAGACGGCGAGCTTGCCGATATCCCCGCCGGGAAAGAAGATAGGGCTGACCACGTAGCTATCAGTGGTGAAAGCCAGCTTCCCGCTTACATCAAAGACGGCGGAGTCGTCGAGCTTGTCCAGAAGCGGGTTAGCCAGCACCTTAACGAAGCTCTTTTCGACAAGGTCGTGGGCCAGCTTGCCGCCGCTGCCGTGAGCCAGAAGAATCTTATCCGCCATGGCCGTCTCCATAGAGGTAATAGGCCGAGCAGCTGCCCTCCGCAGAGACCATGCAGGGTCCCACCGGGTTTTCGGGCGTGCAGGCTTTACCGAAGAGCTTACAATCGGCGGGCGCCTTAACGCCGCGCAGGATGTCACCGCAGATACAGCCCTTATGCTCGACGGCGGGCGCCGTTTTAATATCGAAGTTAGCTTCGGCATCGAAGCGCTGGTATTCACTCCTAATCTTCAGTCCGCTGCCGGCAATCTCCCCCATCCCCCGCCAGCGGGCGGGAGAAGGCTCGAAGACCCGTTCCATCAGCTCCAAAGCCATGATGTTACCCTCAGGGCGCACCCCCCGCTTATAGGCTATCTCAACGCGCGACTCGCCCTTTTCCACCTGTTCCGTCAGCATTTTCACGCACTGGAGTACATCGAGGGGCTCGAAGCCGGAGATGACGCAGGGAATACCGTATTCTTGAGCGATAAACTCCCAGGGGTGCGAGCCGATAATGGTGCTGACATGCCCGGGGCAGACCAGCCCCCCCAGCTCCACCTCGCCCGAATCGAGCAGCGCTTTGATTACCGGTGGACATACTTTATGTAAAGAAAGGACATGGTAGTTCTTTATTCCCCGTTCCTCCGCCTGGAGTATGGAGGCGGCGATAGTGGGGGCGGTAGTCTCGAAGCCGATGCCCAGAAACACCACCGACTTACCCCGGTTAGCCTCGGCGATATCGAGGGCGTCCATGGTGGAATAGACCGTCTGCACCTCGGCGCCTGAAGCCCTGGCTTTTTCCAGGCTGGAACGGCTGCCGGGAACTTTGAGCATATCGCCGAAAGTGGTGATGATTACCCCGGGCATTTGCGAGAGAGCTATCGCCTTATCCAAGTCGGCGTTGGCGGTGACGCATATCGGGCAACCCGGCCCCGAAACCATCTCGATGGTCGGCGGCAGGAGCTGGCGGATGCCGTACCTGAAAATAGTTACGGTATGCCCCCCGCAGAACTCCATAAAGCGGGTGGGAGTCTTAGAGCGTTGCTGAATACGGGAGATAAGCCCCTCCCCCAGCTCCGAACTCCGAAACTCGGTGATATACTTCAATCCTCCACCCCCTCGGCTATTTCCCGCAGAATCTCTAACGTTTCTTCGGCCCGCTCCTGGTCGAGGACGTTTATGGCGTAGCCGGTGTGCACCAGCACGTAGTCCCCGACCCTGGCTTCGGGGGTAAGCCAAAGGCTGATGCGGCGGCTTATGCCGCCGATTTCGACCTCGGCCTCTTTATCCTCAATTGAGGTAATTAAGGCGGGTATGGCCAGACACATAGTTTATCCTCAGACCTTTTTAAGCTCCTTGCCAATGCTGAAAGCGTCGGCGAAGGCATCGCCGATGGCATAATACTTACCGGGGACATAGGCAAACGGCTTGACCTTGGTCACATCTGCCTTACCGTCGGTCAGGCAGTCATCGGAGACATGGGTCTCCACCACCTTGCCGATGACCAGGGCGTGGCTCCCCATATTTAGAATGTGCAGAACCTCACATTCCAGGTTTATCGGGCACTGCTCGATAAGCGGGGCACCAGGCGTCTCGCCGTAGAAGACCTTAAACTTGCAGTCTTCAACCTTATCCGTTTTAGCCCCGGAGATAAGGCCGCAGTAATCGGTCTCCTTGACCATCTCGCGGGAAGGGATGTTGACCGAGAAGGTCAGGTTACGGCGAATACCCTTAAGGGAGTAGCGGGGATGCTGCAAGGCGACGGAAACGGTCGGCGGGGTGCCGGCGGCGACACCCGTCCAGGCCACTGTGGCGAAGTCGGGCTTACCCTCGACATCAGCCCCGACCAGGGTGGTGGGGTGGGGCCAGAGCATCGGCTGGGGACCCATCTTCATTTTTTTCATAGTCTTTTCTCTCCTTCGTAAAAATTGGCAATCACCGCCTGGCCCAATGACATGCCGCCGTCGTTAGGCGGCACCAGGCGGTGCGTGAGCACGTCAAAGCCTTCCTTCTGTAAGGCAGCCGTGGTCAACCTCAACAGCAGCCTGTTCTGAAAGACCCCGCCGCTCAAAGCCACCCGCTTTATCTTACTCTCTTTAGCAATGGATTTGCACATCTCGGCGGTTATATCCGCCATAGTGTGGTGAAACTTGAGCGATATTTCAGGGGGTGGCACCTTATCCTTAACATCTCTCACCAAAGCCGACCAAAGCTCCCTTAACCCCACCACACCTGTTCCCTCCTCATCATTAATAACAAAGGGATATGGTTTTGCATCCATCGCATCGGCGGCTAGCGTCTCCAGCTCAATAGCCGCCTGCGCCTCATAGTCTATCTCCCCCCTAACCCCCAGCAGCGCCGATACGGCGTCGAAGAGCCGCCCCGCGCTAGAGGTCAGCGGCGAGTTTATCTTTCCTTTCAGCTGCCGCTTTATGACCGAAAGCTCATCGGGATTAAGACGCTCAAGCGGCAGGCCGTCCAACTCAAAGTCCTCGCCCAGCAGTGTATAGAGATAGCTTAAAGCCATGCGGTAAGGCTTTCGTATGGCCACCACCCCACCCGGCAGGGGCACGTAGTCGAAGCGCCCCACCCGCCGGAAACCCTTCCAGTCGGCCAGCAGGAACTCGCCACCCCAGATAGTGCCGTCGCTACCGTAGCCCGTACCGTCGAAAGCGACACCGATAACCGGCTCTTGGACATTATTCTCCACAATACAGCTCACGATATGGGCGTGGTGGTGCTGCACCGGAACCAGTTTTAAGCCCTCTTTAGCACCTAATTCAAGGGCGTATTTAGTGGACAGGTATTCGGGGTGCATATCGTAGGCGATAATCTCCGGCTCGAGCCGGAATAATTTTTTATAAAGCTCGATTGTATTCTCGAAATGCTCCAGGGTTTCCTCGTTCTCCATGTCGCCGATATGCTGGCTCAAAAAGGCGTGCTCGTCCCTGGTCAAGCAAAAGGTATTTTTATCTTCAGCACCGCAGGCCAGAATCTGCTTCGCCTTAAAGGGCAAAAAGATGGGATAGGGGGCATAACCCCGCGCCCTTCTCACCGCTTGAGGCACACCATTTTCCACCATATAGACGCTGTCGTCGTAGCGAGCGTAGATATCGCGGTTGTGGAGCAGGAAATAATCGGCGATGCCCTTTAATCTTCTCAAAGCCTCGTCGTTATCTTTAGCAATCGGCTCCTCGCTCAAATTACCGCTGGTCATTACCAGCGGCAGACCGACCTCGTGCATTAGAAGGTGGTGTAAGGGCGTATAGGGTAACATCACCCCCAGATATTTTAGAGCCGGAGCTATCGCTTTAGCTATATCCGAGTCTTGTTTCCAGCGTAAAAGCACGATGGGCGCCTGGGGCGATTCGAGCAGCTCGCGTTCTTCGGGGGAGACGAGGCAATGTTTTTCAATCTCTTGTATATTGCCCATCATCACCGCAAAGGGTTTGGACAAGCGCCGCTTTCTTTTTCGCAGGTTAGTGACGGCATCATCGCTGGTGGCGTCGCAGGCCAGCTGAAATCCCCCCAGCCCCTTAACCGCCAGGACTTTGCCCTCTTTGAGCAGTCGGCTGGCTGTTTTGATAACGTCGGCGCACTCAAAAGGCTTGCCCTCGCTGTCGACCAGCGCTAAACTGGGCCCGCAGACGGGGCAGGCGTTGGGCTGGGCGTGAAAGCGCCTATCCAGAGGGTCATCGTATTCCCGCTGGCAAAGCGGGCACATCTTAAACGAACGCATCGTGGTCTTAGGGCGGTCGTAGGGGATATCCTCGATAATGGTAAACCTGGGCCCGCAGTTGGTACAGTTAGTAAAAGCGTAGCCGAAGCGTCGGTCTGCGGATGAAAAAACCTCTTTTTTGCAGTCGGGGCAGGTGGCGATATCGGGTGAAACCAGCTGGTAGTGCCCCTCCCGGCTCAGGCTCTCTTTGATGCTGAAATCGCTATAGCCCTTGGGGGCGGCAAAGCTGACTTCGATATTCTCGATGCGCGACACGGGCGGGGCTTGGCTCTCAATGTTTTTGAGAAAACGATTGAGCTTGACCTCATCCCCCTCCACCTCTATCTCCACATTCCCCGAGGTATTGCGCACCCAGCCCTTAAGGTCATACTGCTGGGCTAAGCGGTAGATAAAGGGTCTGAAGCCGACTCCCTGCACCACCCCACGCACGCTTATTCTCGCCAATCTCCCTAGTTTGGTCAGCATAATCTGCCTTTAAGGGGGAGGACCGATTAATTGTGATTACGGAGGGGACCCAGCGCTGTGACCTCGTCGACGAACTCGTTAATCTGGCGCTGGAATTTAGTGCCTTCGGAGGCGGAAATCCATTCCAGCCTTAATCGCTCCGGTTCTATCCCAAGCTGGGGAAGCGTTTTCTTGAGCAGCATCATACGGCGTCTTGCCTTATAATTGCCGCTGCTGTAATGGCAATCTCCGGGATGGCAGCCGGCTATCATCACCCCGTCGGCTCCCTTGGCAAAGGCGTGGAAGACGAAAGAAGGCTCCACCCTGCCCGAGCACATGGTTCTGATTACCCTGAAATTGGGGTTAATCTTGAGTCTGGAGGTGCCCGCCAGATCGGCGCCGGCATAGGAACACCAGTTGCAGCAGAAAACAATAATCTTGGGCTGAAATCCCGTCACAGTTTTTCTCGTCGCGGCTTTTTCCTTCACAGCTTGTTCTGTCACAGCTTTTCCTCCCCTATTATTTGCTCGGTAATGAGTGGTATCTTCCCCCCCACCTCCTCGGTGCACTCCTCACCGAATGAGGTATTATCCTTAACCTCCACGGCGTATATACTCACCTGCTGGGGCATCTGGTAGCCCAGCTTCTGCCCGAGCTCGAAGGCAGTGGCAATATCCACGCCGTGCAAAGAAGTCAGGTGAGAGGTGGGCTTCATCGCCCCCATCTCCAGCTTATATAACTCTCCGGGTTCTCCTTCTTCCGTCTTTACCGAATCGACGATGATGAGCTTATCGTAGCCCACGATAAAGTCGAGGAGGGCAAGACCAGCTTCGCTGGTCTCCACCACGTCTAATTCGGGCTTCCTTTCCTTGAGCCGGTGGGCAATCTCAATGCCAACCCCATCGTCGGTAAGAATGGTGTTACCCATTCCCAGAACCAGCGTCTTCATCTCTATTTATTTACTCTTATCTTCTTTAAAGGAATCCAGAAATACCTCGGGCACTCTGGGCACCCGAGTGTCAGCCCAGGACTCGAGGCAGCTAAAGGAGCAGAAGTGATAGTGTTCCACCACCCCCGGCCCCTCCCAGGAGGAAACGGTTAACCAACCCTGGAGCGCCTCGCAGGGCGCCGCCCCGGGAGAACACTTGGTGACCGTGCCGCAGGAGTAGCAGGAAAAGTGCTTATCCGGCTTTCTCATTCGCCTCCCTTACGCTTATAGAGAACAGGAGCCACAGGTGTCGGAGCTACAAATGCTGCAAGAGCTTCCGTTCCCTGAAAGCTCTGAACCGTTAGAGCTTCTGGCGAATGATGAAAGCGCTCGCCGAGCACTACTTCCGCATTTCGGGCAGGGGGCATCCTCCCCCGACTGGCTCATCGCTTTAAGCAACTCGAATTTCAGCTGGCATTTATCACAAACATATTCGTATATCGGCATAATTTAAGCCCCTTAAAAGCCGTGCTTAGACGGCAACTACTTCCTTGACCTCGGCTATCTCCTCTTTGAGTATCCGCTCGATGCCCTGCTTCAGGGTTATGTTAGCTACCGGGCAGCCGGCGCAGGCGCCAGTCAGCTTTACCTTAACCACCCCACCCTCCACATCCACCAACTCAACGTCTCCTCCGTCGGCTTGCAAAGCCGGTTTTATCTTAGCTAAGGCTTGTTCCACCTTTTCACGCATGGATTCGCCTCCTCTCTTAGTTTACCAGTTTCTTTATCATTTCACCGTCAGCGTTATAGACGCTAACCTCAAACGGCGTCCGGCCCGGCAGGGAATGGGTGGCGCAGGCATGGCAAGGGTCGTAAGCCCTGAAGGCCATCTCAATCATGTTGAGAATGCCCTCGGGCACATTCCCCTTCTGTATCAGCGCCTTAGCCGCCTTCTCCACCGACATGTTGATTGCCGCCGAGTTGTTCTGGGTAGCGACAATCAGGTTTGCCTTGGTTATAATCCCGTTATCATCGGTCAGGTAGTGATGGATAAGGGTGCCCCTGGGGGCTTCCACCACCCCCACCCCCTCCTTGGGGGTCTCGGTAGGCAGGTTAACGATATCGTCCGAGGTTATCTCCGGGTCTTTGGACAACTCCAGCACCCTTTCCGAGGCGTAGAGCGCCTCCACCAGGCGCGCCCAGTGGAAAGCCAGCGTGCTGTGTACCGGCTTGCCGCCCAGCGTGGCGAACATTTTTTCGTAGGCTTCCTGGGCCTTCGGCGTGGCCATCCCGTCGGAGGCGTTCAGCCTGGCCAGCGGTGCCACGCGGAAAACGCCGCTCTCCTTGCCGTCGACAAAGCCCTTCCAGCCCACCTTCTTGAGGAAGGAGAACCGAACGTAGGTCCAGGGCTCGACGTGCTCCTGGATGTGGTCTAGGTAGTCCTGCGCCTTGAACTTGGCGAACTCCTTACCCGTGGGGTCGACCACCCTTATCTGGCCGTCGTAGAAGTTGACCTTGTTCTTATCGTCCACCAGCCCCATGTAGTAGGTCTTATGGGAGTAGACATCGCCGGTGACCAGGTCAACGTATTCTTTATTTTTGAGCACCACGTCGTCGAAAAGCTGAAGGGCGACCTGGCAGAACTCGACGCCGTATTCGCCGGCTTCGATGATAGTCTGGCGCTCGTCCTCGTCAATCTTGCGGGATACCCCTCCGGGCAGGGCGCAGCTGGGCATAACCGGCTTGCCGCCGATTATCCTCATTACCTGCCGCATCCGCTTGCGCATCTCGATGACCTTACCCCCCACCTCCAGTCCCACCTTGCCGATAACGCCCAGCACGTTTCTCTCGGCGGCAGGCGCCGTGGGACCAACGACGAAGTCGGGACCGCCCAGGAAGACGAAGTGCAGTATGTGGTCTTCGGCGGTGAAGGCGTTGTACATCAGCTCCCTTATCTTCTTAGCCGCCGATGTCGGCTCGACCTTGAAGAGGTCGTCCAGGGCTTTAGCAGACGCCATGTGGTGGGCGGTAGGGCAAACGCCGCATATCATAGTGGTGATACGGGGCATCTCCTCGGCGGCTCTCCCCTCGGAGAACTTCTCGAACCCTCTCAGTTCGGGAATCTGGAGGCAAGCCCGCTCGCAATCGCCCTTATCATCGAGGAAAATCTCTATCTTGCCATGTCCCTCAAGCCTGGTTATCGGGTCTATGGTTATTTTCTTCACGCCGGCCTCCTATTCCATTCTCTTTCTTCTTAGCAGGGAAGCCGCCAGGCCGAAGCGATAGACCGTTCCCGCTGGGTCGGCAATGCTGTCAATCAGTTTTTTGACCTCTTCCTCGCTCATATCCTGCTCCCCATCCAGCCCCAGTATAGAGGCGACCATGGAAAGGGCTTTAGCCCCCTGGTCGACTACGCCATCTAGCGGCCCGAAGCAACCCCGGCAGGGCTGATTGGCCCGGATGCAGGTCTCCCCGCAGCCAGTGCGGGTGGCCGGGCCCATGCAGATTATCCCCTGCGCTAAGAAGCACAGCTCGGGGTCCATCTTTATCTGCCAGGGCCTCTTCACCTCGCTGATAGATAGTTTATCCGGTTTACTCTCGGCTCTGGGACAGGTGTCGCAGAGCGCCTTGTTGGGCGCCAGCACCGCCCCTTTCTCCGGCAACTCCCCTTTAAGAATAGCCGTTATCGCCGCCATAATCAGGTCGGGGGGCGGCGGACAGCCGGGAAGGTAATAATCAACGTCAACGGTCTGGTCTAATGTCTTAACCGTGTTATAGAACTCGGGGAGGGTAAGCTCGCCCTCTTTAACCTTCGTCTTTTCCTGGGGGAAAATCCCCTTGGGGTTATCCACGGTGGGGACTTCCTTATATACCCGGTTGAAGATAGACTCCCGGTCGTAGAAGTTGCCCAGCCCCGGAATACCGCCCAGGTGAGCGCAGGCGCCGAAAGCAACCACCAGCTGAGATTTCTGCCTCAGCAGCTTTACCATCTCCTCCTGCTCCCCCAACCTCACCGCACCGTTGATAAAGCTCACCGCTATTTCACCGTCCTTCATGGCTTCGATGTCTTTACGCTTGAAGTCCAGCGCCACCGGCCAGAAGACGATATCCACCGCGTCCGCCACCGTCAGGATATCCTCGTTAAGGTCAACCACCGTCTCCTCACAACCGCCACAGGAAGCACACCAGTAAAAAGCGACCTTAGGTTTAGCCATACTTCCCCCTTTCCGCATAGAAATTATAGCTAGATATGGCTAATATTGCAAATTTTATGCCTGGGTAACTACTTAGGTGAATATACGCAAGTTGTTAAGAGGTATTAACAAGAATTATACTTGAATTGGCTATCTAAAGTAAACCCTTTTAGCCTGGCTAATAGAACTTGATTCGCCGCAGCTTCAGTATCAGGAAGACCTCTTTGCCCACAGCTAAGTCCATGTCCTCGAAGATATGGTGGGGCACCTCCGCCTGCAGCCTGTGTTCGCCCACCTTTATCTCGAGCCTGACGGCGTCGCCGAGGGGCTTGATGGCGGTGAGCACTCCCTGAAATCGGTTCACCGCCGGACCCGGGGGCATGGTCTCGGAAACGTATATATCGCGGGGAAAGAGGGCGATGCGCCGGACGGGGTTGCCGTCGTCGGGGAGGATGATGTTCATAGTGCCGCAGTCAACCTCCATCACCCCCTGCCCCAGACTCTGGCAGCGGTCGCAGCTAAGGATGTTGGGGGCGCCGATAAAGTCGGAGACGGCTTCGTTTATCGGGGAGAAAAAGACATCCTCCGGCTTACCCATCTGCTGCAATTGGCCTTCCTGGATAACGGCGATGCGGTCGGCCATCTCCTCGGCTTCGGCCAGGTCGTGGGTGACGTATATGGTGGTGATACCCAGCTTCCGCTGCAGCTGTTTCAGCTCCGTTCTCAGGTATTTGGCTGTCTGGGCGTCGAGGCTGCTCAAGGGCTCGTCGAGGAGCAAGACCCTGGGGGAAAGAGCCAGCGCCCGCGCCAGAGCCACCCGCTGCTTCTCACCGCCGCTCAGGTGCCTGGGGTAGCGCTCGGCGAGGTGGCTTATTTTCATAAGGTGCAGCAGCTCCGCCACCCTCTCCTCAGTGCCGTCATGAGGCTGTCGGCGGGCTTTCAGCCCGTAGGCGATGTTAGCCGAAACATCGAGGTGCGGGAACAGGAACAGGTCCTGGAAAAGATAGCCCACCTCCCGCTTGCTGGCGGGCAGCTTATCCACCCGCTGGCTGTCGAAGAGCACCGAGCCTTGGTAGTCGGTCAGCCCGGCGATAATGTTAAGCAGCGTGGTCTTACCCGCCCCACTCGGCCCCAGCAGTACCAGCAACTCCCGGTCTTTTATCTCCAGCTCAACATCGCGGCAGATATATTTACATATGTTTTCCAGCTTTATTGAGGGCACGCTACCTCCACCTGGCGGTCATCTTAGTTTCCAGGAACTCGAAAAACTTCTCGAAGGAAAGGCACATCACGGCTAAAACTATCAGACAGACGATGATAATGTCGATGCGAATCAGGCTCTCCGCCTTCATCATCAGGGCGCCGATGCCGGTGGGAATAGCTACCATCTCGGCGGCGATTATCACCCGCCAGGCCATTCCCGCCTCCAGCCGGAACCCCGTAAAAATGTTGGGTAGGGCTAAGGGCAAGACCACCGTGGTCAGAATCTTAAAATCGGATGCCCCCAGCGTCCGCGCCACCCTTATATAGTCCTTATCCACGTTCCTGATGCCGGTGACGGTGTTATAGAGGACGGGGAAGAAGGAGCAGATAAAGATAATAGTGATGGGCAGCCACTCGTTGATGCCTATCCAGAGCATGAGCAGCGGCAGCCAGCCCAGGGCGGGTATGGGATAGAGCAGGCTGACGATGGGGTGCAGCGCCTTGTCCAGCTTTTCCATCCAGCCCATGGCCGTGCCTACGACCAGCCCGGCCATAGAGCCGGCGCAGAAGCCGATGAGCACCCTGGTTAAGCTGGCGAAGAAGTTATCCCCCAGCACGCCGCTGGCGGCCAGATTATAGAACTCCACCATAACTGTAGAAAATGGCGGAAAGCTGAACTGCCCCGGGGTGAGGTTTAGTCGAGCGATAATCTCCCAGAGCGCCAGAAATATCAGCACGGGGACTATGCCCCACCCCGGCTTCAGCTTTTTGAGGCTATTCAGCATCTATAAACCTTAAATCAAGAATTTCGCTGGCATCGAAGCTGTTGGTTATATAGCCCAGCTCATACAGGTAGTCTATGGTCTGCTGGACGACCTGCGGGTCAATGCTCAGGGTATAGTCCAGCCTCTCCATGGAGCGCAGTAAAGCCTCGGCGGTAATCTCCAGGCTACCGGAGTTGTCGCCCAGCGCCTCGGGCAGTATGTCGCCGCCGGCAAGCTGCAGCTGCCGCGCCACAACCTCGGCGGCTTCCGGCATATGCTCGTTAGCCCAGTCGGTCGCCCGCTGCGATACCCTCACCAGTTTCTCGACAACCTCAGGGTTGTTATCCAATAAGTCCTGCTTGACCACCAGCACGCTGCCCTGCATATCGGGCCAGACGTCCTGGCTTGAGAGCAGCATCTCGAAGCCGAAGTCCTCGGCCATGGTCGCCCACTGTTCGGGGAGAAAGGCGGCATCGAGCTGCCCTGTGCCTATCGAGAGGACTATCTTGGGCGGGTTCATGCGCTCAATATTAGCCAGTATCTTATCGGCATCCAGCCCGTATTCATCCATCGTCTTGTGCAGCGTGACGTCAACGGCGCCGCCTTCCCGCACACAGCCGATGCGGATATCGGGGTCTTCCAGGTCGTTCACTGTTTGTATTTTATCGGGGTTGACCACCAGCCCGTAGCCGTATTTATGCGTTCCGGCCACGATTTTTATGGGCACCCCGGCGTTGGCGTAGACGTTTATCGCCGGAATCAGGCATAGATAGGCAACACCGACCTCGTCCCGCCCCAGTGCCGCCGCCAGAGCCATGCCGGTGACATAGCTATCGTAGGCGGTCAGCTCCAGCCCCTCCTCCTCGTACCAGCCCATATCCTGGGCAATATAGGCGCAGGCGGCGTGGTCCATAAACTCCACCGCCATACCGATGGGCGCTTCTTCCTGTTCACCACACCCCCCAATTGGAACCAGAAATAATAACCCGGCCAGGAGTAGTAGAATTAGTTTTCGCATTCTTTGGCTTTCTAGGTCAACTCGGATATAGAGTCTGACAAAACAATCAGGCGACCTGCCCGATAAAGTCTTCGAACCTGGCATGCAGTTGCTTGTATTCTTTAACCACTCTTCGCCCTTCATCGGTCAGGCGGGCGTAGCCTCCCCCCACCCCACCGGTGGTCTTCTCCACCAGCGGCGAAGTCGCCAGGCGGTTGGCCGACTCAATCCAGAGCCAGGCGTTTCGGTAGCCCAGCTTCATAGAGCGAGCGGCGGCGGCGATGGAGCCGTACTTGTCGATTCTCTCCAGCAGCATGACCCTTCCCCACCCCATATAGAGCTCGCCGTCCTTCTCCAGCCATATCCGGCCCCTTACCCGGTGCCCCGGGGCGGGGTGGCGGGAAAAATGCTCCGTCTTCTTCGGCCCGAACCTCGGTATATCGCTCATAGTCTAGTCTTAATTAACCCCTGTTATATTACAGGCGATATAACGCTCCTGTCAAATTTCGCCCTGCTGTCGATGGGTGAATGATATCAGGCGAGGTGGTATTTAACGGTGTCCAGGAACCAGTAGCCGTCCCGCTTGATGGTGCGGCTTTCGGTTATCTCTATCTTTCGCTTAAACAGGGGGCCGTTAACCACCAGCGTATGGTACTCCCCGTTCTCCCCGCAGAGGTCGATATTCCTGGACTTGAGATAGTTCATAAAATCCCGGTCCACCCCCCTCCCCAACCACTCTTCGTCAATCAACTCGGCTTTGGCACCGACGACAACGGCTTCGAAGCCGGCGTCGATAAAACCGGTGAGGACGCTTTCCGTGCTCTTGCCCCACAATGGCTCGACGGCTTTGATGCCCAGGTCGGCACAGACCCTCTCCACCCATTCTTTATGCTCATCGAGGTAGATGTCGCCGAAGACCATCCCCTTTATGCCTTCGGGGAGCAGAGCGCGGACGGCTTCTTTGAACTCCGCCTCGTAGCCGCCGGGGGTTGTCTCCTTCTGGAAAACGGGAATGCCGATAGCCTGGCTCTGCAGCTGGATCATGCGCTTTTCCGTGCCGTGAAAGCTCACCCGCTTATACTGCTGGGAGATAAAGTTGACCAGGTGAGAAATCTTGTAGCCCTGAGCCAGCGCCTGGTAGCAGGCAAAGCAGCTGTCTTTGCCCCCGCTCCAGGAGGCGAGATAGGTCTTTTCAGGCATTCCTGACCCACTCCACGGCGTTTCTGAAGATGCCGAAGCCGTCCCCCCATTCCCGGCTGGCCTCCCTCACCCAGCGCGGGTGCTGCGTCCAGCGCAGGAACCTTTCGGGGTGAGGCATCAGGGCGAAGATACGCCCCGAGCCGTCGCAGATGCCGGCGATGCTGTCCGCCGAGCCGTTGGGGTTATAGGGATAGTCGGCGCTGACATTACCCTCTTTGTCAGCATAGCGCAGCACCACCTTTAAGCCAGCCAGCGCTTTCGCCTCGGCCATAACCTTGCCCTCGCCGTGGGCTATGGGCAGGTAAAGAGCTTCTATTCCCTTGGTAAAGACGCAGGGGCTCTGCTTATCGACGTTTAAATATACCCAGCGGCACTCGAAGCGGCTGGAGTCGTTGCCGGCCAGCGTCAGCTTCTGGCTGGCGTCCGCCGACTGGGGCAGTATGCCCGCTTTGACTAAAACCTGGAAGCCGTTGCAGATCCCCAGTATCAACCCCCCACCCCCCACGAACTTTTGTATGTCCTCGCCCAGCTTCAGCTTCAGCTCGTTAGCCAGTATCTTGCCCGCCGAGATATCATCGCCGTAGGTAAAGCCACCGGGAATAACCATTATCTGGTAGTCAGCGATGCGCTTGTCTTTCCTGACCAGCTCATTGACGTGCGCCGAGCTCACATGGGCCCCCGCCTGCTCGAAGGCGAAGGTCGTCTCCTCGTCACAGTTCGTCCCCGGCGCTCTTAAGATTAAAGTCCTTACCTTAGCCATATTTTCACCAGCGCAACGGCTTCTGCCAGGCCTCCTTTAACTCAGCCAGGGGAGTGGAAACCACCTTCTCCCCATTGATGCCGTAAACTTGCAGTCTATCATCCTCGGTTAGTTCTCCAATATGAGCGCAGACTGTTTCCCCCATCGCTTCTTCGAAGCGCTTGGCGTTTTCGGACGCCACCTCGACCAGGAAGCGGGTATTGGACTCGGAAAAGAGGATAGTATCGTTGCGGTTGATATTCTCGCCCAGAGGTACTTTATTCAGGTCAAGCATTATTCCCACCCCACCGGCAAAGCCCATCTCCGCCACCGCCACCCCGATTCCCCCCTCACTCAGGTCGTGGCAGGCCTTTACCAGGCCTTTATCCATAGCCGCACTGAGACTATCCATCAGCTTCTTGCCCCGCTTGGGGCTGACCTGGGGCACGCGGTTGCCCATCGCGCCCCGCAAGGCATAGTAGTGCGAGCCGCCCATTTCGTTATAGGTCATGCCCACGATATAGAGAAGGTCACCCGCCTTTTTGGCATCCATAGACACGGACCTGGAGACGTCTTTCATTACCGCCATCGCCGAGATGAGCAGGGTGTGGGGAACGCAAATGCTCTCCTTTTCCGTCTCGTATTCGTTATAGAGGCTGTCCTTGCCCGAGATAAAGGGCGTCCCATAATCCAGCGCGGCGTGGTAGCATCCCTGCGCCGCCCGCACCAGCCCGCCGAGGCGGTCGGGCTTTTCGGGATTACCCCAGTTGAAGTTGTCCAGCAGCGCCACCCTTTTTAAGTTCCCGCCGACGGCAATAATCTGCCTTAAGGCCTCGTCCACCGCCGAAGCCGCCATCCAGTAAGGGTCGATGTCGCCGTAGCGGGGATTGATGCCGTTGGCGATAATCACCCCCATATCGGAATCGAGCAACGGCCGGATAATAGCCGCGTCTCCGGGGCCGTCGTTGGCTATGCCCACCAGGGGCTTAAGCACGCTGCCCCCCTGCACCTCGTGGTCGTACTGGCGGATGACCCACTCCTTGCTGCAAACGTTCCAGGAGCCCAGGATTTTCTTGAGGTCATCGCTTAAGTCCGGCGGGGAGTCAAAGCTGGGTTCGTCATAGCGCGGCAGCTCCCAGGCCGCCTCCCTTTCCAGCTGCGGCAGCCCGTGGTGCAAAAATTGCATCTCCAGGTCGCCCACCGCGTTATTCTGATAGAAAAGCCCGAGCTTTTTATCATCGGTGAACTCGCCGATGACGGTGGCTTCGACATCCTCGCTGGCGAAGAGCGAAATTAGCTCTTGAACCGATTCCGGCGGCACCGCCAGCAGCATCCTCTCCTGCGATTCGGAGAGCCATATCTCCCGATAAGAAAGCCCGGAGTATTTCAGGGGCACCTTCTCCAGGTCAACTCGTACGCCCGTCTCCTCAGCCATTTCGCCCACCGCCGAGGAAAGCCCCCCTCCCCCGCAGTCGGTGATGCGGCGGTAAAGCCCCCTGTCCCTGGCTCGGAGCAGGACGTCGATCATCTTCTTCTCGGTGATGGGGTCGCCTATCTGCACCGAGCTGGCCGAGACCTCTTCCGATTCTCCAGTTAATAGCGCCGAGGCGAAGGTAACGCCGTGAATGCCGTCCCGGCCCGTCTTTCCCCCCACCACCACCACCAGGTCGCCGGGCTTCTGCCGTCCCATTTGGGCCGCCTCTTTAGGCATAAGCCCCACCGTGCCGCAGAGGACGATGGGGTTGCCCAGATAGCGCTCGTCGAAAAGGATAGCGCCGTTGATGGTGGGGATTCCCAAACGGTTGCCGTAGTCGGCCACACCCGCCCGCACCCCTTTTAGAATACGGCGGGGATGAAGCACCCCCGCGGGCAGCTTATTATGGGGAAAATCGGGCGGGGCGAAGCAAAAGACGTCGGTGCTGGCGATGGGCTTAGAGCCTAATCCCGTGCCCAGCGGGTCGCGGATCACCCCACCCAGCCCTGTCGAAGCCCCACCGTAGGGCTCTATAGCGGAAGGGTGATTATGCGTCTCGACCTTAAAACAGAGGGCATAGCGCCCGTCGAAATCGATGACCCCCGAGTTATCCTTGAAGGTGGAAAGGCACCAGGGCTTGTCCAACTCGCGGGTTACCTTCATGATGGTGCTCTTGAGCAGGTTATCGATAACTTCATCTCCCAATTTGATGCGGGAGTTGAAGGTCTTGTGCTTACAGTGCTCCGACCAGGTCTGCGCCAGCGTCTCCAGCTCGACGTCGGTGGGGTTACGCCCCAATTTCGAGAAGTAGCCCTGAATCTGCTTCATCTCGTTCAGGTTCAGTTCCAGTTGCTCCCGCCCCAGCTTTACTAACCCATCGTCATCGAGTGTGAGCAGCTCGACCTCTTTGCGGGAGAACTGGTAGTCGGCGGGGGGCAACGACGCCTTTTCGCCGTCGGCGACCACGTGCTGAATGACGCTGTTGACCAAAAGTTTATTGGCGATAAGCTCGATATCGCTGGTGGAGAGCGTACCCCAAAGATAATAACGCTTGGCCGTCTTTACCGAATCGAGACTTTTTATCCCCAGGTCGCGGATGCCCTTGCTCACGCTCTCTTCCACCGGGTCCATCACGCCCGGATTATAGGCAACTTCAACGGCACGGGCCTCCTGCGGGGCAATAAGGGGGGATTCTCCTATGGCATACTGTTCTACGATGGAGTCGGCAAGTAGTTGAGAGCAGATTAGTTCCAGTTCTTTTGGGGTTAGTTTCCCTTCCAGCAAATAGACATCGCTGACCCTGACTTGCTGGACGCTGCCAATGCCGAGGTCACGGATATCGGCTTTAAGTGCTTCCCCACGAGGGTCGGGAAGGTCAGGCTTTACTGAGACTTCGACCCGGAACAATAACCCCCCTTGATAGCTTTTCTGGAATATATTTTACTCTTGCCGCCCGATAATCACAAGTCTTTTCAGGCACGCCGACAGAGAGTCTTTGCAGTTTTTTGGGGGGGGTAGGACATGGTCGTCCTGACCATGCGGTCATTCGGCACACAGGAATAAAAGAAAAAGCGCCGGCTTATAAAGCCAGCGCCTAAAACTTTCCGGTGGGGAGGAGACTAGTTCACGTGTTCACTGGTTCCAGTCATCCAACCTGATGCCCGAATCTCCCCAGAGCAGTTCGCCCTCGGCGCTCAATCTCTGCACGGAAGAGTGCTCTATGGAATAAACATTCTCGCTGCTGCCCCAGGCGAAAAGGGCGCCGCCTTCACCATCCGCCGACATCATAAACCGCCAGGAATGGACAATGTTATCGTCGGATAGCGCCACACCTTCGGGGAATAGCGGCTCGCCGTCCCCGTCTATTATTTGCGCTCGAAGCGACCGCCCGTCGTACATGGAACAAGAGCTGATTATCGCCCCGTTATCGCCATTGGCGGCGACATTGTAACTAAAACCATTCAAGGCATATATACCAGCACCAGTCCACAGCAATTCTCCTTCGGGGGAGACTTCCTGCGCCCCCAGCCCCCCGTAGTATTCCCAGAAAACGAGCGCGTCACCGTCGTTATCGGTGATGAGATACATGTACTCTCCCACCAGCCCTCCAGGAAGGTCGCGCTCTTGCCAGAGGACTTCGCCATCCTCGCTCAACCTCAGCACGCTCATCAGGTACTCCGGAAAACCAAGCGCCTCCACATCGCGCTCCGACCAGACGACGAAAGCACCCCCCTCGCCGTCGCTGACGATACTGGCGCCTGCCTCTTCGGCAAATCCACTTGATTCAGCGATGCTTCTATAGAAAATGGTCACCGCCCCCTGGCTCCAGGGGCAGTTGCCCTCACCGTCTATCCGCTGGACGCGGACGTTCTTTTCGCTGCCCTTCTCCACGGTGACGATGAAGGCACCGCCGTTACCGTCGGCGACAATCTTACGGCCGGCCACCGTCTCCTCGACCAGGAAGTCCGGCCTGTCCCAGACCAGCTTGCCCTCGGCGTCCCGCCGCTGCAGCCCCGTTTCCGCCACCATATAGATAATGCCGCCGGCACCATCGCTGACAATGTGCGAGGCGTATTTAAGGTCGTCGATTGCCTCCTGCCAGAGGATTTCGCCCTGCGAATCGACCCTGGTGACATACATGACGTCATTCCACCAATCACACCAGGCGGCAATGGCGTCGCCGTTATCATCGGCCATCACCCGGAGCCCTCCGCTGTCCAGCTTTCCCTCGGCCTCACCGATAAGCACGCCCCTCTCTCCCCACAGCCGCTCGCCCCCGGCGCTTATCCGCTGGAGATAGAACTGGTTAATCTCCTCCGAGGATAGATAGACCTGATAGACCGCGTAGGCCCCGCCGTCATTATCCGGGGTAATGTCGGGGTGGTTGACAGCGCCGACCTCCAGGACACCTCCGTTCCCCTCAGGCTCGGGGCAGCCAGGGACGTAAAAAAATACTGAGGTTAACAACAATAAAGTTATTACTATTATAGCTCGCCTCATGGCAACAGCCCCCTTTTGCCATCTGCTCAACTATGTAGCACTTTCGGTGCCAGCTGTCAATGCCCCAATCATTTTTGCAATTCGGGGCACTGCTTGATAAACTAAACAAAAAGTTGTTTGGAGGCTATACCATGGAGATTAGATACAACACACACGGGCCGAACGCACTGGCCACCAAAGTCTTTTTCAGCGATGAAAGCGGTTTTGAAGTTGCCTCCGTAATCGTGACCGGGAAGACCGATGCCGTTCTTCTTGACGCCCAGTGGACATTGTCGAATGCCCATCGGGTTATCGCCGAAATACTGGAGACAGGCAAATACCTGAAAACGATTTATATTACTCATGCACATCCCGACCATTACTTTGGACTGGGCACCATTGCCGAAGCTTTCCCCAAAGCCCGGGTCGTAGCCATCCCTTCGGTTGCCCGTATGATAAACAGCCAGTTTTTCGGTAAAGTCGAACACTGGGAAGAGGTGATAGGAGCTATCAATGTACCCAGGAAAACGGCTAAAATCGAGCCTCTCGCCGAGAACCACTTCGAACTGGAAGGAAAACGCATCGAGATTATTCCCGAAGTGATGGGGGACTTGAAATACAACACGGTGGTCTGGATCCCCTCCATAAAAACACTGTACGGGAGCGATGTTCTTTTCAACCAGGCACACCCCTTTACCTGCGAGGTTACCGCGGAAGAACGCAAGCAGTGGATAGCGGACATCGAGCGTTTGGAGAAAATGGGCGCCGAGGTGGTCATTCCCGGCCATCAGAAACCGGGGATGCCCTTCGACTCCAGTTCGTTCAGTTTCACCAAGGACTATCTGGTGGCTACCGATGAGGAATTGGCCAAAACGAACGATGTCGCCGGTTTTTATTACGCCATGGTAAAACGCTTCCCCGACGCCAACCTCTTTATCAGCAACGAAATGAACTCACAGGTATTTAAAGGCGGAATGGACTGGAACTGGCGGGAGGATTGAGGGCTTTTTAACCGCCAATCACTTCCGAGACAATCCAATAAGGGCCCTCGCAATCATCCGGTAACGACAAGCCGATATACTTCTCGACTATTGAAATCGGAACTTCACCGCCCCCCACCTTTATCGCCTCCCCGACAACAGCGACAACCTGGCCGTCACCGTCAAGGACCTGAATCTCGTCTTCTCCGCCGCGCACTGAATAACCGTAAGGCCAGATAAGCACATGACTGCTGCCGGCAGATTCCAACCGGAGCCAGCCGTCATCCAGCTCTAAATTACCACTGAAATCTGCGGTCATCTGGTCCAGGTCGCTATTTTTTTGCACGGGGACAAAGACCTCGCTGGTAACGGTGCAGCCAACCGGCACCAGCACTAACACCATCAGCAACAGCCCGATGAACAGCTTTTTCATAAAAAACTCCCTTCTTATATCTCTACCTCTTTATAACGAAAAGCCGACTAAAAGGTTAGCCGTACTCCCGGCGCATTGGATAAAAAAAGCACCAGCGGATAAGCTGGCGCCTGAAACTTTCTGGTGGAGACGGGGGAGGCTTCGTCTCTATCCTACCGAAGTATCCTGCTCCTCCTAGAACAAAGACGAGCGCTGGCAATCCAATTTAAGAGATAAAAAGCCTTAGCTAGTTGAGGTAGTTAGAAATACAGCAACAACCTCAACTAGCTTCGTTTTACTAATTTATTAAATCCATATTTTAGATAGAAGGTTAAACTAGGGATTCAACAAGGTGTTCAACTACCTGTTTAGTTAAACGGAGTTGAACGGTCAGGTGTTCAACTTTCATGTCTAGTTGAACGGTGTTGAACATCCAAAAAGTGAGGTAACTATATCATGAAAGGAACAGAGATTTTTAAGTGGGGCCTTGGTCTTTGGCTTAGCTATGAGATATTGAAAGAGGTCAACTCTAGTAGTCAGACCTCTAATAACAACTTAAACCCTAGCCCTCGCAATATTCACGCTGATCCGGACATAAAAAGTATTCTTGAGGAAGCCTTTAATAAAACGTTTGGGAAACCCACCCTACTAGAGCCTCAGCCGCAGTTAGTAAAGCTGGCCCCAGACTCTCAAACGGTTGAGGCGGGAAATTGGCTAAAGCTAATTCATCACCCTTCAGTTGTCGTAGTTTTAGGCGGGAGAGGCAAAGGTAAGAGCGCCTTGGGCTATCGGCTGCTGGAGTATTTACGCTGGACAGCCAGTCCCTATGTTGTTGGTTTACCGGAAAATGCTAGGAAGCTACTACCCGATTGGGTAGGTATGGCTACTGGTCTGGAAGATGTGCCACCGAAGGCTATTGTTCTGGTGGATGAGTCTTACATGCCTTACCATGCCCGCTCCAGTATGGGAGCTGACGCCAAGGCTATGTCGCAGCTAGTTAATCTATCCCGGCAACGGGAGCAAACTTTGATATTCGTGTCTCAGGAAGCCAGGCAGGTGGATCGGAATATTGCCAGCTCAGCCAACGTGGTGATATTCAAAGACCTGGGCATCCTTCAGCTTGAATTTGACAGACGGGAATTGAATAAGATTGCAGTTCAGGCTAAGCAAGCATTTGCTGGTATTAATGGTAATAAGAGAGCGTGGAGCTATGTTTATGCCCCGGACAGTGATTTCATGGGGTTAGTAGAAAATTCCCTACCATCATTCTGGAGTGAGAAACTTAGTCATATCTTTGCTACTGGGGGAGAGATGACAGCCAGACCACCTAAGAAAATACCCTTGGAGCGACGAATTGAGAAGTCAAAACAGCTTAAACAGCAGGGGCTATCACTGGGACAGATAGCCAAGTTAATGGGAGTATCCAAAGGGACTATTAAGAACTGGCTAGACGACTACCCATATAAACGATAGCCCGGCCAGTGGCTTTTGAGAGGGCACAGCGATGCTTGCACAGTCCGTAACCATTGAACAATTAGATGGATT
>Ga0307420_1000103_pt1 | contig 38269 bp, 42 predicted proteins | sample SalMarWE160240MG_2_FD_202167 | JGI IMG/M metagenome (GOLD analysis project Ga0307420, IMG submission 202167) | Salt marsh sediment microbial communities from the Plum Island Ecosystem LTER, Massachusetts, United States - WE1602-40 | ecosystem: Environmental > Aquatic > Marine > Intertidal zone >... | reverse complement strand
TATCGCCTATCTCCCGGGCTGTGCTCTCTCCCGAAACCGGGACTGCCACTATTATTTTACCGGCTTCTTTATTTTTACATAGATTTATGGATACTTTCATTGTGGATCCCATCGCCAGACCGTCATCAACCAGTATAACGGTCCTGCCTTTTATTCTGGGAAGGGGCTTTGCCTTTCTCAACACCTTGATCCTTCTATCCACTTCTAATTTCTGCTCCCTGATTATCTCCTCTACCTCCTCTCTTGATAACCAGCTGTGGGTATCCTTCTGGATCAGGGTAGAACCGTCCTCCGCTATTGCTCCAAATCCAGCTTCAGGATTGAAAGGCAGCGGAAGTTTCCTTGATATCAAAATAGATAATTCTGCATCCAGATATTTTGCTACCTCATAGGCTACTTCTACCCCACCCCTGGGAATACCCAGGACAAGAACACTTTTCCCTTTATATCTGGCTAATTCTTTAGCAAGTTTTTTACCCGCATCTTTTCTGTCCTCAAACAAAACTGCCTGTCCTTATATCTCCGGATATCTTTAATATAAATCTCTAAGTTTTTATCTTACTTTCTTGAAAAGTCAGTTGTTCTTAAATGATGTTTCCGCCATATACATATTTTAAGCCGGCTTCTTTTCCGATTACGATGGCTTTTTCTATCTTTTCTTTTTTTGTAGGAGGAATATCAGATTTATAGGTTGGATAATAAGCACTTATATGCCATGGAATACCGGAGTCCAGATCCGCCAAAAAATCGGCTATACTTTTTAACTCTTTATCCGAATCATTTATCCCTGGTATAACAAGGGTGGTTATTTCAATCCATATACCAAGATCCTTCATAAATTTTATATTACTCAGCACCGGTTTCAGTCTTCCCCCCATTTTATTTCTGTAAGTACGGTCGGAAAAGCTTTTAAGGTCTATATTAGCGGCATCAAGATATGGTTTTATCATCTCAAGACACTCTTCGGTCATAAACCCGTTGGTGACAAATATGTTTTTTAGCCCCCGCTTATGAGCTATTTTAGCTGTGTCATAAGCGTACTCAAAAAAAATCGTCGGTTCAGTATAAGTATATGCAATGCTCTGGCATCCTGCGCTTACGGCATCTTCCACTATCTTTCCCGGAGGGACATCTTTTCCCTTAATCTCACCATGGTCGCTGGGAAGCTGGGAGATATGCCAGTTCTGGCAGAAAAAACACCTGAAGTTACATCCTACCGTGGCAATGGATAAAGATCTTGTCCCCGGCAGAAAATGAAACAGGGGTTTTTTCTCTATGGGATCTACATTTTCAGAAATAAGTTTTCTATACACCAGGCTGTACAGGACACCCCCTATATTTTTCCTTACAAAACATTTACCGGTTTCCCCTTCCTTTATATGGCAACGATGATTGCACAGATTGCACCTGACTTTGCCGTTTTCTTTTTTCTGGTAAAGATATGCTTCTTTCATTTTATTAATAATACTATAGTATTTTTTATTTTCCTCCTACTATTTTATATGCCTGCTAATGTCTACCTTATACCGGGAAAAATTTTTCCAGATATCATCTTTTGCACCCAGCCTTTTAGAAATATTTTCCACGATTTTTGTAATATCCTTATCATCATTGGAGCTCCGGAGGGAATAGCAAGCGGCATTTTTATAGTCTTTGTGGTTCTTTTCAGTAGATAAAAGGGCATTCTGCCATTATGTATGCTGGATGTCCCCTTTTATGATAGTAGGAAGAAAACTCAGAAACCTCTTCAGGTGGCCGTCTCCGAGGTTAAAAGCGGAAAAATGGAAAATCCGGAGTGTATTCTCTGCGTCACCTGCATTGATAACTGCAAACAGGGGGTAATAAAATATTCTTTCAGCAGGAGAGAATAATAAATAAAAAGTTATTGCGCATATTTATCTATTATCTTCTCAGCTTCATATCTTGAAATATTAAAACTCTGCCAGCTTTTTTGGCCCTCAAGTTTTATTTTTTTCTCTTCAAAATCTTCTATAATATCTTCAGCGATCTGCTTTTCATACGGGTCTGATGAATCTTTTACAGATACGAGGAGTTTCTGTATTTCAGGTACAGCGTCATAGGAAAGGCCCTTTAGATAATCCATATCTATCTGCCCAGTCTCATAATAACCGTTTATGTTGTTTTTCGCTATTATCACATCCACGTTTGCAAAATTCATTATTATATAGATTGCAAGCGAGATTATAAAATAAGATTTGATAATAGGTATTTTCGAATACCAGATATAAATAATATTCACAATAGAAAGAAAAAACAGCATTATCATAAAAGTCTGAACGAATACCCTTAAATAGGTAAAACCATATGCCTGTTCATAGACCAGCATCCTGTAAAACGCAGATGCAAGTAAAACAAATGTAAAAACTACAAGCAGTGTAAGAAAAGCTCTGATAGCAGTAAATATTTTTTTATTTTCTTTTTTTACAAATACAATCCCGAAAAGCAGAATGCCAAAATTAATAATCGATACAACGACAAGTTCAAAAAAACCTCTTCTTGCATATTCCGCATAAGTATAAGAAGAAGGCAGGACAAAAGAACTCCCACCAAAAAGATAAGCAAACTGAATGACAGAAAATACAGCATAAATCACATTTATTAAAACAAGTATGGTAAGCAGTATCACAGGATCAAAAAACAATTTCCACTTTATTCTTTCATAGGTGGACTTCTCTCTCTCATCAAAGGCTTTAAGCAAAGACCACAGGAAACAGACAGTATAAATAAAAACTGAAATTACCACTAAAAAATGCTTGATTATCTTTGAAACAGGTATATTTACGAAAAGGTTCTTAAACACAATATCCGCAGACGATAGAAGCCATATAATAATGGCCAGAACCGGGACCGAGATCAGTATTCCTAAAAGTACCTTTGGCAGAACCCTGCTTCTGCCCTCCCTGCCTTCACGAACATCTAGCCTGAATAATGTCACAAACGGCTTATGTATAAATCCAAAAGGTACAAATACTCTCTTGACAATATCTCCTATAAACCTTATATCCGACCAGTCTGACTTATTGACCCCTGCCGCCAGAGCACTGAACATTATTATCAGGAAAGGTATTATCAAATAATTTAAAATCTTAAGTATCTGATTGGAGTAGATAAGAAAGGTAGCCGCAAGAAGAAGTATGGGAACTGCAAAAAACCATATAAGGTTGTTTAGTTTTCTTAAGGAACCCCAAAAGCTTGCTATAAATATCAGCAGGATCAGGATAACATAAACAGGATAAGAAATACCCAGCGTCTTATCATAAAAAAGGACATCGAACAAAATCCCAACGATCAATCCGTAAAGAAGGATCCAGTACTTTTTATGTTCTAATTCCATAGAATAAAGTATTAAAATCTTATTATAACTTTTAGAGTTATCGATTAAATACTATATAGCTTGATATTATAACAACTTTTATATTCTAAAGATACCAGTAGTAATAATTGATTTTTAAATTAAAATCAGAATGATCCCAGTACTTCAAATTACTTTTAAATCTATGATTTAAAGAGTAGAATAAACTGAAATTTAAAAAGTTAATTAGAAAAATGGGAAACTTAAAGAGAAACCTTTGGATTGCTGTAGATATTATCTGGTCGATATTGATGGTGGCCCAGATTGTGCTGGCCTTTTTTTTCAGTAAAGACTGGGCGACTGCAGTCAGACCTATAGGGTGGGGATTCATTTTTCTCTCAGCGATCTTTGGGATGCTCCCCATCTTCACCTTTCGAATGAAGGGCAGGATTGAAAAAAGAAAAAGCTATATGCACACCACAAAAATAGTGACCAGCGGAATATATGCAGTCATCAGGCACCCCCAGTATATGGCAGGGGTACTGATAAATATAGGACTTATTCTTATCTCCCAGCACTGGCTTATAATAATCATTGGTGTCGTGTCCATGGTTTTAATCTATCTCGATGCCTTAAGAGCAGATCAGAACTTAATCTTAAAATTCGGAAAAGAATATTCAGATTATGCTGAAAAAGTACCCAGGCTGAATTTCATCGCGGGTATAATAAGGTTAATAAAAAGAAGAACAAAAGATTGATTTTTTTTATTATGAGATACTCTTTCATTATCATCATTTTAATATGCCTATTCTTATCAATACTTGTTCTTAACTCCTGTAGAATCGGGATTGAGGAACTCTCAGATTCAACAGAATTACAGGATGAGACTTCCGAACAGAGCCCGGGGGAAGATAAAAGCAATCTAACTGAAAATGGTGGATCAATAGATAAACCAAGAAACGATGTTATGTTTTATAATAGTGAAGTAAATTTTGCTTTTATCTATCCGCAGGACAACCTGTCCATTTCTTCATATCCATATTTAAAAGGTGATTATGGAGATCTTTCTTTGAATATAAATATAAATGCTGTAGAAGACTTGCAGGATCCCGAGAAGGAAGCCGCAGTAAGTGAAAGAGATACTCTCGAATCAGGGGATTTTGGTGCGGATACAGGTTTTTCTCTTGAGCACTCAAGAAAAGTGGTCAAAATAAGCGAAACATTTGTAAAAGAGTTCCTGACTCTTGGAAGATATGACATCTGCGATATAGCTTTTGATTGGGAGATTCACTTTTACAACAATGGTTATCAGGTAGAGATTATACTCTCAGCTGATACCCAGAAAATGATAGAAAGCCTTGACCAGTATTTTACATATGATGAAAAAAACTGTCCCGGTCAGAAGGTCTGGGATTTTAACAAGCAGGATGAGTTTTATGATAAATTGACCACAGGTCAATTAACAGGCCTTCCAGCAGAATGGTACAGCGCTTTTGACTCTATTATGTATCTGCTTCAAATAAACGATTTCAAAGGGGCATCGGCTGGTTACAGCAGATTGATTGATGAAAGAATTTATGAAGAAAATGCCGAGGAAATATATATTATCGACGTCTCTTACCCGCAGTTTCAGTCCGCAGTAGCAGGAGGATTAAACGAAAGTATCAACAAAATAATATATAAGCAAAAAGTGCTCCCCGTAATAGATGATTTCAAGGATGAGGTTTCTTCATATCAGTATACAGAATTTTCCTACTATTATTTTTTAACTATAGATTATTCTGTAGTAATGTATGATGAAAATGGTATCTCTGTATGTCTCGATATCTATCCTTTCCTGGGAGGAGCCCATGGAATGCTTTATTTTAAGACTATAAATTTTGACCTTGAAAAAATGAGTCTTGTAGGGCTGGAGGATTTATTTATAGCCGGGTATGACTATCTCCCTATAATCTCGGATTATTGCAGGGAAGATCTGGCCAGACAGATAAATGAAAGAGACTTTAAAGTAGAAATGCAGTGGCTGGAAGAAGGCACAGATCCGGGAAACATTGACAACTTCATAAACTTCCTTGTTACGCAATCGGAACTTATAATAAAATTTCCGGCTTACCAGGTAGCACCGTATGCAGCCGGAGATTTTACAGTCAACATACCTTACCAAGAATTCGAAGGCAATTTTAATCCCGAAGGTATGTTAGGAAACCATGCCGGTAATTAATAATTAATCCTGCTCTTAATCAATCAGCTCCATGGGTGAATAAACAAAAGAATCCCAACTGCTAGCACAATACTGGCAAAGACGTAACATACTATCGAAGCCGTCTTGTCACTCATTTTCCTGCCGAGTTTCAATTTGACTATTTTGATTATTGATGGCGGTCTCATTATAGCTACATAATAAACAAATACCGCATACAGCACACACGCTATTCCTCCGATAACATAACCCATTTAACTTCCTCCTCCTCTCAAATTTAATATATTCATATATGCTCAAAACTTCTATTGAAGTTTTCTTGCTATTCTGGGTGCAAGTACTGCATATACCGCTCCACATATGGCCAGTATGATACCGACAGAAAGAACCACTTGAGGCCAGGTACCGCTCTTTGAAAGTATCATGTCATTTGCATTATATGCCCAGTAAAATGGTGACCAGTAGAAAAATATCCGCCAGTTTCCTGAAAGCAATTCATATCCAGCTATAGACCCGGCCAAGGGTAAAAACAAAAGTTTAACACTGCCTGCCGCTTCCATGACATCATTGCTGTTTAACCCCTGGATAAAACCTATTATCAGGCTCAATATGGTCAATGAAAATATCAATAAAACTGCCTGGCCTATATTGACATTATAAAAACCTGTAATCAAAAGGCAGGCAATAGATATAAAAAGTGCAATAAACATGCCGGTAATGGCCTTACCAAGTATAAATGCGCTTCGTGAAGTCGGTGTCACATTTATGGCGCTTACGGTCTTATCTACCTTTTCCTCAAGTATATTCAATGCAGTGAGCATACCGGTCAGAACAGGAGTAAAAAGCAGTAAAATATTGACCAGCATTTTCTTTAACGGCGGGACTGTGCGGTCAAATTCAATTATCTCCGAGCGGGCATCTTCAAGCTTCACGCCTGATTCATACAGAACATTTAACAGTTTGGAATATTCTACAATTGATTCGGGCTCATTCCCCTGAGTCATAATATAGTAACCACTGCCTTTTGAAAGTACCCCGACTACATCGTCTCTTGCCCTGACTCTGTCTTCAACCTTTTGCTTATCGCTAAGCAGCTCAACATGGGCAAAGTCATCAAAATATTCCACCTGTTCGGGATTCTCATTTTCCACAAGAGCCAGATTCACACTGGTATCATTAATACTTGGTGAGATAAAATTAATCCCCACAGCTAGAAGTAAAGGAGCGATTATTATCCAGAGTGTCATAAACTCACGCATATTTACCTTTAAATCTCTAATAAAAATAGTCCATATTTTTTTAAACATGATCACTCCCCTTATATGCTCAGCGTTTTTTTAAATCTAAAATTTGTAAAAGCAAAAATTAATATACCTCCTGCAAGAAATCCAGCACTGGTGATCAGCGAATATGCAATGTCCCCTTTCGGTAAAATAATTTCTTTAAAACCCTGCATCAATGGGTACGTGGGAATAATTTTTATCCAGAAAGGATCCCAGCCAGGTATAAAATAGGCTATTGCAGGTACCATAAGCAGAATTATCAACAAATAAATCGCTCCGAAAGCTTTGGCCAGATTATCGTAAAAGCTGGCAATCAGCAAACCCAGGGAAGATGCAAAAAAACTGGTTGTAAGTAACAACAGCAGCAGCAGACCGTAGTTAATCTTAAATCCCATAATCGGCATTACAATGATCAGGCCAGAGACGACCGAGGTGACTAAGACCACAAAAATCTTGCTCATCAGATACTGCCATACAGGAGATGCTGTCACAGCATAAGCCTTTATTACACCCTCGGTTTTATCCAGGAATACATAAGATGCCATGATAAACATACCCATAAGGCAGCTGCTTAATGCAATTATTGGCGGAATAGCATTCTCTCTATTATTCAAGGGTTCATAATCTGTTGTCAGCGGGCGGACTTCCTGATTTTCAATGCGTTCTTCAAGGACACTCATATCTTCATTAAATACTATGGATAGCAGATTCTTTAATCGTGTGGATTCATATCCCTGCAGGTAGTACCTGCAGTAAAGCTGGTTATTTTCGTCCAGCTCTATTACCGCACCTACATTCTGCTCGGAATACGCCAGAGAGCGGACAGCTTCTTCGCTTTCAACAATATAGAATTTCTCTTCATCAGTTGCAATAAGCTGCACATCATATGTCTTACCCTCGGCCTCCAATTCAACTTCTTCCGATTCTATACCGGTGGCACTTTCTAACATGGTATCGATATATATTTCTTTTACCTCTTTCGGTAAATCTAAATAAATATATTGTGTCGAGGTAGTATTTATTTCTTTAGGAACGGCAAATAATAAAATCGCAAGGATCACCAGGGGAAATATCACCTCAACATAAAAGTAAAAACTTCTGGAAGCAAGGATGAGTTCTTTTTTAAAGCTGCTCAGCAGTTTCATATTAGGTAAGCCCCCTTCCGGTGACCTTTATGAATATCTCTTCCAGGGTTGCCTCCTTGGTATGCATGGTCCGGATTTCTCTTTCAGCTATGATCTTTTTAAGAGCTTCTTTGTCTTCCTTCTTTATGGTGGAAAAAGTCTCTTTTTTTAACTTACCGTTCTGGGTGTATTCCACATCTACCAGCTTTTTCCCGTACTGTAGCTTTAAGTTTTTAGGTGAATCTATAAGCTTTATCTCGCCATCTACAATAAATCCCACCCGGTCGCATAATTCATCAGCTATAAACATATTATGGGTGGTCAGAAACACGGTCACACCTTTACGGTTACGCTCTTTTATTATGTCTTTTATATCAGCTGCTATAGCAGGGTCAAGCCCGGTAGTGGGCTCATCAAGGAACCACATACTGGGGTTATTTATCATTGACCTGGCAAATGTAAGCCGGTGTTTCATGCCCTTTGAAAATTCACCCGTCTTGATGTTTTCCTTGCCGCTCAGGCCCACGAGGTTTATTAATTCTACGGGGTCGCGCGTTTTCACATCAAATAACCTGCTGTAAAAGTATAAGTTCTCTTTTGCCGTCATCTTGCTGTAGACGTTAGACTGCTCAAATGACATGCCTATTTTATTAAACATCTTCCGGGAGATTTTTTTAATGTCATAGCCCGCAACAGTCACATTACCCTTCTGGAGCTGAAGGAGTCCGGTTAAAATCCCCTGCGTAGTCGATTTACCTGCGCCCGACGGCCCGAGAAATCCAAAGATCTCACCTTTTTCTATTTCAAAATTTACATCCTTGATAGCATACCTGCCATTTCTTAAATAGGAATGATACAGTCCTTCTACCTTGATCATTGCCATTACTTCTCCCCCTTTTACGTCCCGATGCCATTTTTTATAAAATCCAGCAGTAAATCGACTATTTTGATTATATCTTCATCGATCTTCTGCATATCAGCTTCTTCCTGCTTTATACTCTGAAAATAATATTCCATTATAATTACATTCATCGAAGAAATAATATAACTGATAAAATCCAGATCAATATCACCTCTGACCTCATTTTCTGAAATCGCGTATTTTAGAATTCCGCTATATACATCCTGTGCTTTTTGTAATCCCATATCTACAACTTCTTTATATATCGGATGGCTCTTGCTTTTAAACAGCCAATTCCCAATAAGGGTAAGCTCGGGATTATCCGCAGCAAATTTAAGTCCCGATACAAACAGCTCCCTCATAAGAGTAAAAAAATCATACTGCTCGGGGTTTTCAATAACAGGCGACATATATTTTAGCTTTTTTTCGCTGACTCTTTTTATAAGATATAAAAACAGGTCTTTTTTATCATCAAAATATTGATAAAAACTGCCTTTTGCTATTTTACACTGTTCTACAATTCTATTAATACTTGCTTTATCATAACCAAAAGCTGCAAATTCATGGATTGCTTTTTCTTCTATAATCTTCTTTTTTCCCTCAGGTAAGTTTTGGAAAGTTCCTTTAGGCATGGTAATCCTTTTTTCTTTTATGAGTGTGACTCCACAGTCATATGACTTTTAAGTCATATTCTATGCTCCTGTTAATTTTTTGTCAAGGTTTACTGAATTCCAAAAAAAATTGCTGGTGCAGTTATGTACGATGTAAAAGAGAATAATAGAAATGATTACTGTTTATGTGGCAGTAAATAAAATTTCTCATAAAGTTTTTCTTTTTACTAATTCTAAATTACAGCAGGAGGAAGATATAAGTTAGTTAAGTAAATTTCATAATTAAGTTAGATAATTGGCTTGACTATCTAAGATTTTATTTTTATAATTAGTGAAGACAATTAAAAATTAAAATACTCCTATCTAATAGTATTTATAAAAAAACAAATAATTCTTAGCAGATATGTGGGAAGTAATATGACCCTCCTATATAATATATGAAAATTTATATCTGAGTGGACTTCATAGATAATTAATTCTTTATTATAGAATAATAATATTTTTCTGGAAATTTTCTTTAAATTTTAAAGAAACTTGTATAAAAATTTCATTTTTAAAATATAGCAACGGAAAAAGGGGGTGAGAAAGAAAAAACAATTGAGATTTGTCTAAAAATGATATTCCGTTTTGGATCAAACAAATCTCAAATCTATTTTGTAAAAATCAGTTAAAGGAGATTGAAAAGTGAAGAAGTTTTTAATTTTTGTTTTAGTGTTGACTTTCGTAGTCTCAATGTTGCTTATTGGAACTTCCTGCAAGGAAGCTGGCGGAGAAGCAGCTGCCGCAGGAGAGATCACTGTGGTAGTAATAGGTAAATCAGTACATCCATACTGGTCTAATGTTGAAACAGGAACAATGGATGCAGGAGAAGCCCTTGGCGTGGATGCAATATTCTGGGTACCTACCGAGGAAGATATAGATGCACAGATAAGTACAATGGAAACCTATATTGCACAGGGAGTAGATGGTATAGCTGTAGCTCCTTCAGACCCAGTAGCAATGGCGCCATATATTAAGAAAGCTATGGATGCTGGAATACCTACAATTACTCTGGATACCGACGCTCCGGATAGCGAACGTCTGTGTTATGTCGGAACAAGCAACAAGGCTGCAGGCGTTGAAGCCGGGGAAGCTATGGTTGATCTTCTTCCTGACGGCGGAGATGTATCTGCTGGTACAGGTTCATTGACAGCAATGAACTCCCTGGAAAGAATTGAGGGCTTTGAGGAAGGAATTGAAGGAACAGATGTCACATTAATAGAACCTATTAATAATGACGGAGAAGATTCCACTAAAGCTCTGGAATTGGCAAACTCAACTATAGTTGCCAATCCTGATCTGGCAGGAGCCTTTGGCGTTTATGCATATAACGGACCTGCATGGGCTAAGGCCGTAAAAGAACAGGGTTTAGTAGGAGATGTAAAAATTGTAGCTTTTGACGCAACCGATGAGCATATTGAATACGTGAAAGAGGGAGTGATACAGGTTCTGGTAGCTCAAAGAGAATACTTCCAGGGCTACAAGAGCGTTGAGTTACTGACTTTAATGGCTCAGAAAGGTATAGAAGAAGGAATGGATGAATATGGAGTTCCAGCTTCAATGATCGTTGATACCGGAGTAAATGTAGTTACTCTGGATAATTTAGCAGATTATGCTGATACTCTGGAGGAACTCGGTATTCCATTTGAATGGACACCTTAATCCAGATTTAGTTTTAGTAACAAGTTCTTAGCAAACAGTTTTGGGTGGCTTATTTTTATTATTCTTAGTAAAATATTAACCACCCAAAACTTTTTATAAGGAATATGAGTTAGAGATGACAAAAGAAACGCCATTGATTGAAATGAAGAATATAACAAAGACTTTTGGTCCTGTTATTGCTTTGCAGGACACCAGTCTTGAGCTTATGCCAAAGGAAGTATTGGGCCTGGTAGGAGATAATGCTGCAGGAAAATCTACTTTAATGAAAGTACTGAGTGGAGCTATTTTACCTGATAAAGGAGAGATATATGTCAAGGGGAAAAAAGTCCATATAAAAGGGCCGGAAGATGCCCGGAATATGGGCATTGAGATGATTTATCAGGATTTTGCCCTTGCTAATAATCTGGACGTAGCATCAAATATATATTTGGGCCGGGAGTTCAAGAAAAAATATCTTGGCTTCATCAAGCTTCTGGATAAAAAGAAAATGGAGGAGGGAGCCTGCCGGGTGATGGACCGCATTAAAATCGATCTGGAGTCAGTTAAGACCGAAGTCGAGCATCTTTCTGGCGGACAGCGTCAGGGAGTAGCTATTGGCCGTGCAACTGCTTTCGAGGCACAGGTTGTAATCATGGACGAACCAACAGCAAGTCTGTCAATAAAAACGATAGGTGAACTTCTCGGTTTGATTATGCAACTGAAAAAAAGAGGAATTTCTATTATTATAATCAGCCATCGTTTACAGGACATTTTCACTGTTTCTGACCGAATTATGGTGCTGAAGACAGGTAAAAGAGTGACTGTCAAAAAAACCAAAGAAACAAATATAGATGAGATAATCAGTCTAATGGTAAAGGGCATGAAAGATAGCAATAATAAAGCACCCGCAAAGACCAAACCTATTTGTGAAAAAAAATAATATGACTGAAAGCAATTTCTTTAGCTGGGTAAGGCATCTGATTTAAAACGTTACAGTTCTTTCCTTCGACGCATAGTATCATAAGTCACTGCTATAATTAAAATTATACCAAGGACTACATCCTGAAGATACGAAGACACTCGTATCAAAACCATACCATTTACAACGACACCCATTATGGAAGCTCCTATTACCGTACCTAAGATAGTACCCCTGCCACCAAAGAGACTTGTGCCTCCAATTACTGAGGCAGCAATAGCCCACAACTCCCAACTTCCTCCTGTAGCAGGATTACCCTCGCTCAGACGTGAAGCTATGATTATACCAGTAATACCGGCAATAAAGCTGCTGGCCATATAACAAAAAATTCTTACCCTATCAATATGAACACCTGACAATCTTGCAGCTTCAATATTTCCGCCAACTGCAAATATGTAACGGCCAAGAGCAGTAAAGCGGAGAATAAAAGCCACAATGATGGCTATAACTATCAGAACAAGAAACTGAAAGGGAACACCAAATATTTCGCCCTGTCCAATAAAGAAAAATGATTCAGGTAATCCGGAGATAATCCAGCCTCTTTTAATATACGAAGCCAGGCCTCGTGCCCACATAAGTGTACCTAAAGTAATAATAAAAGCAGGAACCCGGAGTTTAGTCACAAAAACACCGTGGAATAGACCAATAAGACAGGATACTAATAAAACAATAATAATTGATAACCAAATTGGTAATCCCATATCAACCATCAGATATGCAACTAACATATTTGTAAAGGCGACCATGGAGCCCAAGGAGAGGTCAATTCCTCCAGTTATGATAACCAGAGTCTCTCCAATACCCAGGAGAGCAAAGTTGCTCATCCAGCGTAAGATTATTTGTAAGTTAGCAGGAATGAAAAAAATATTGTTCATGAAATAGAAAAAGAGGCAGAGAACAACAAGTGCGATAAGGATATTTGCTTCTTTGAATTTTATTGCGGACAATACTTTCTTTAATACACCGACAGACTTTTTTGAACCATTATCTACATTATCATTTCTCATCGATATACTCCCCTATTTTATAAAACATACTAAGAGAAAATAATTAGTTAGTCAAGCAAATCATAAAAATAAGTTAAATAATTGATTTGTGTAACCAATCTTTTAATTTTACAATTGTGATTTTAAAAATTAACAAATAAAACGAAATTTTTTTAGTAATAAAAGATATTATAGAGCTACTCATACCTCAAAAAATGTGAGGTAGTTGATTAGTGTCAGTGTCTTATTTTAGATCTACCTGACCTGCCCCTGATTCTTATTTTAATAGTCCTATATAATGATCTCTATTGGCGAGATTAATCCCTGGGCGAACTGATCTACATATTTCTTCCATGCCTCGTAGTCTGCAAACTGACCACTCTTGTCCCAGAAGAAACCAGCCCAATAGGAAGCCGTTTTGTCATCTGGTACCCGGGCCAACATAAGAAGATTTAACTGGTCTTCTGTTTGTTTCTCAAAGAGATTGGCGTCCACTATGGCTGCCAGACCCTGCATGCCGGCATTCATTTCCATAGGTTCCCACTTGGCCAGCCAGCCCCTCTCTTCGTTTACGTCAAAACGCTCGCCTTCTACCTTCTTGAGCCCGGCGCCGTTAATAAGTTCCATTTGATTTTCAGGTTTGTAGATGCTTTGAAAGTGAGTCAGATTATGCCCGGCATCCAGAGAAATCCTTTTGACCTCAGAAACCATTACCCCGTTGACTTCAAAAGGCTCGTAAGTCAGCTCAAAAATCACACGGATCGGACCATTAGCTAGAGGACGTGAACTCACAAAGTTCTTGGAAACCCAGAGCTTGTCTGCTGCCCACAGACCATTACCGCCACAACCGCGGCTTAGTCCGGCTGAGTAGAAATCCCCGCCTTCTCCTGTGTCTCCATGGTAGTTATCCACCATGTACCAGTCATTTATTACCATGCGGGTCGTACGCTTCGACCATATATCCACTGTACTACTGGTCAATGGATATAGTACACAGGTCTCCAGGGTCTTTCCGTAGATTCTTAGGGCAATACGATCGTTTTCCCAGCAGAAGTCGTCGCATCGTTCTCGTACAAAGCGGCCATAAGCCCTAAACTGCTCTTTGGTATACACCCGCTTGCCACCTGCGGTGACTGTAAAAGTCCGGGTTTGTCCAGAAGCAAAGTCAGCCTGGAATATCAACTGGTCCGCGGCATAGTCGCCATCAGTGTCCACTGCCTGACAGAGCACCTCCTTGCCGGTTTCGTCCTTGACGTGTACCTTAGTCAAGTCCTTTTCGTCGAGTTCTGCCAAATCTTCGGCTGAAATCTCAATAGTCTGGTTGAGTCGTTCAATCTGAAGCTTGTTTACGGCAGTTATCGTTACTGTACCGCCACTCTTTGAAACATCTGCATTTTCTTTTGGCATGATTTTGTCCCCTTCCTTGAAGAATGTTCTATTTCCCCGGGTCATCCCCGGTCCCGTAGTTCGGTCGTTTTTTAATGATATATTTTTTTATAATTGTAGTCAATGCAATGCAAGAAAAAAATCCTAAAAAATCTGGAAATAAATTTAATCAAATCCTTTTTTATATAATAACGTCTAATAAACTGAAAAGATTATAAAAATAATTGAAAGAACTATAAAATGGGTAATAAGAAAAATAAAATTTACATCTCTACTTTAGTGGTCTTTTGGGTATTATTTGCGTTTTCCATTGTAGCATTATTAAATATTTTTGCTATGAATTTAATCGATTTATTCAGTAGAGTTTTATTCTATTCTTCAGCGTTTGCGTTACCCTGTCTGGGTACAGCTCTTATTTTTCTGGCTGTAAAAGCAAATTTTACCAAGATCTCAAAAACATTTTTTATTCTTGCAGGTTCTTCAGCTATCGGTATAGTTCTAGGTGCAATGCTTCACAATCTTGTATATGCACTTTTCATAAAACTTTTCGGAGAAGGATTCTGGGCAGGTATGGGCGATGAGCCAGTATTTTTTATTCTTTCCGTAATTGTATGCCCCATAGCTCTACTGGTCGGAATAATCGGCAGCATAGTTTTAATAGCCAAAAAAAGGACCGCATTACAATAATAATCAGATTTTTTAGAATTAATAATTTCCCACCAGTAGTTAATAGGTTCGAATTTCTAATTTATTTATTACTTATTTAAGAACTGGTTGCCCCGCTTGTTGGTGAAGAACCTAACTGTTAAGAGCCAGATCTCAAATTCCCTGGCTTCCCGTATTAGACGCTTTTAGAACTCTATAGACATTAAAGATATATAAAATTTTAACCTTTTAACATTAAAAATAAATACATATTAAGAAAAAAGCTTATTTAAAACTTAGACTATTTTTTTACTTCTTTTAGCTTTCTTATTTTTTATTGATCCTATGTGATTTAATTTATCTTTCACTTTACTTTTTTATTTTTTTTGACTTTATTGGCTCAGGTTCATAATCACTAAACTCCTCGCACTGCCAAACCGGAAACTGTCTTGGAAATGCACAGTCTTTATCATGTATACATGTACTGCATAATCCTTTTTCCTCCATGGTTATGATCCTCCTTTTATCTTGTTAACTGAAATTAATTCTTCTAATAACAACTTATTACCCATTAAGAATCTCCTCCGCTTCTTGCCGATAAGCATCCATCACATATGAAACGCCTGAAACTTTTGCTGCCTCTTCGGTTAAAGCCATGATATCCTTTCTTGAAATAGTATCTATTCTGAAGTTTCTGCTTCCAGCCATAATTTGCTGAAGTCCGACTTTGATCTTATGAACAAATGTATAGACACCAATGGAACCCAAGGGGATATCTTTAATTTTCTCTCCGTATTTATCTGCCAGTTCTTCATATAAGATAAAAATTTCTTTTTCAGTTTTTCCAAAATCAGATACCGTCTTTGGCAACTTGTCACTTTTAATCCATTCTCCGATATTTTTACCAACCATCCCTGGTATCATTAAGGCACGACCCATGCAGACCGCTTTTACATATGGTGCTCCCATTGCCAATACTTTAAATATATGATCCTCTGTAGAAAATCCGCCAGCAATTGCAATATCAGGTACCTGCATACCTTTCTTTGACAATTTTTCACAAAATTCATAGGTCAAAGACTGTAGATAGAAAGTTGGTATACCCCATTCCTCCATCATTCTCCAGGGACTCATTCCAGTGCCACCTGGCGCTCCATCAATAGTCAAAAGATCAATCTCAGCCTGTGAGGAATACCGGATAGCCATAGCTAGCTCTCTCATAGAATAAGCTCCGGTTTTAAGAGTTATACGTTTAAAGCCAAGATTTCTTAAGCGCTTAACTTCATTTAAAAATGATTCTTCTGAAACAAAACCTAATCTTGAATGGCGTTCGAATTCTTTTATAGCACCATTCTTGAAAGCTTCTTTATTTGCATGGACAGATGGATCCGGGGTAACTATATAGCCTCTCTTTTGAAGTTCAAGTGCCCTCTCCAAACCATTGACTTTTATTTCACCGCCAATGCACTTGGCACCTTGTCCCCATTTCAGTTCTATTGCTTCAAGACTATGTTTCTTTCTTACATATTCGGCTACGCCCAATCGCGTATCTTCTACATTCATCTGTACTAGTATTTCGCCATATCCCTGGTAAAACTTCCTATATGTTTCTATCCTGCGATCCATATCTGGAGATTTGCTGATCTTGCCATTCTTATCAAGCTCAAGGCCGGGATCAATACCGCAGACATTTTCTCCGCAGACCAGAGTAATACCAGAAATAGCAGCTCCAATTGCAAAATGTTCCCAATTCTTCCTAGCTATTTCTGTTGAACCGAGCGCTCCGGTAAAAATTGGGACACACATCTTGACCTTGGTATCGCAACCATATTCTGTTTCCGTATTTACATCAGGGAATTTCGTCGTTTCAGGACCGGCTTCAACATCATCTGGAAGTCCATTGGCACCCAACGCATATCCTTGAATATTAAGATGTGAATAATCTACAGGATAGTCCTTATCTGCTCCTGCGGTTATCTCTCCATAAGGGCCCGGGTAAATTACCTCACGACCTCTAAATGAAGCTTTAAATATTTCACAATTACCCCTACATCCATCGATACACCGTGAGCATATACCTGAGCTTGGTACAACATTTTTTGAACGATTGAATGTCATTGTAGCATCGTTTGCATTAGGCTTTCGTAAATTCATATTTTCTCCTCTCTCCTCTTAAACTTCTTTAAGTCTTTTATATCTGTTTTAGCTACTTTGATTTTTTTATTTCCGATGTCAGAATTATTGCATCTGCTATCTCCCGCATGGTCTTACGACGATCCATACTAAATTTCTGGAGCTTGAGGTAAGCCTCTTCTTCCGTTAAATTTTCATCCTTCATCAAGATACCTTTAGCATGTTCAATTTTTTTTCGAGCTTCCAGTTCTTCCTGGATTATCCTGCTTTTTTCTAAGAGTTCAGTATTTTCAATAGCAACAGCTGCCTGATTTGCAATAGATGTTAATAAGTCTATTTCAGTCTCTGTAAAATCATGAGGTGATGAAGTATAACAACTGATTACTCCTATAACCTTTCCTTTCACTGCCAGAGGAACACACAGAAGTGAGCATAGGTTTTCTTTTCTGGCTATTTCTACATACCTGTATTCTTTATCCTTGGTAACATCTTTAACGGTAATCGGCCTATTCTCCAGTGCTACCTTACCGGCAATTCCTTCTCCCAGCCTCAAGGGAGACTTCTTGTTATACTCTTCGCTGACACTCTGTGTAGCCCTTATTACAAGCTCTTCTGTTTTTTTATCAATAAGCATCAAAGAACATATATTCGAACTCATCACCTGTGCAGTTACTACCACTATTAAGCTAAGCATATTTTCCAAGTACGAATCTGAGACAATAGCCTTACTTATCTTTGATAATGCCTTAATTTGTTCTTCGTAAGATATTTCGCCCGTAGTAGTCTACCCTCCCAAATTTAATTTACAGAGCCTAAAAATTATATTCCTAAGCTAAACTTCATATTTTATATCTATCACCCTTTTGCCCTATATTTAAAATAAAAAAAACGCCCTCTTTAACCCCAAAGGTAGCATACTATGCTACTTAAAAAGGACGTCTTTATCCAGTTTTCTTAACTTTAAAAAAAGGGCTATAAAATAAAAAAAGCGTCCTCTCGAACGCTCACTGTTCCCTTTTTTAAAGCACTAACATTGTGCTTTATTTTATAAATTTATCATAAAACCCTAAAGATTGTAAAGCTTTATTTTTATATCCTGGTGCTTTCATTTTTAAGTGTGTGCGTCGTTGCTAATTTCCTAACTAGTATAATTCGTGATGCAACATAAACGAAGCAGTAGCATAATCCGAGATCAGATTATAGTCGGCTTGGTTTATTGCTCATTAATCTTACTTTTCCTTTGCCGAGTAGTATCCCCTAAACCATAAAAAGATGCCTAGCATCCAAAATCCGACTGCCGTGAAGGTAAGGAAGTTTATCAGTAACCTGGGGACCCTTCCCGCATTTATTGAGCCTGGAAGTCCCTGGGAGAATGGCTTTATTGAATCATTTAACGGAAGAGATGAGAGATGAATTGTTAAACGGTGAGATCTCTGATACTATGCAGGAAGCTAGGGTGCTTATTGAAAGATGGAGGACTTATTACAATACTATAAGGACCCATAGTGCTCTTAGGTATAAGCCACCTGCACCAGAAAGCAGGGTAGTTGATATCAGTTTAAAAATGGTCTAGATACTAACTTAAAAACTGGACTAAAGAATGTGTAAGGACAAGATGAATACAATATTTTCAATTCATAAGGTATATCATTATAAAAATCATATCATCAGGGCAGAAAAGAGGTCATTGTTTTTTACAATGGAGTACTCGCTGATTATTGATGATATTAAGCAGGACCAAATATTCGGATTATATGGCATTCTTGTACTTCATGGATCAATAAATGACGATGGGGTTAGAAAACCAGTAAAAATAGTTATGAAACAAAAAGTTTTTAAAACTGTTTTTTATTGTGTTATTGACGGGGAATTTTATAAAATGAATAATTATCAATTTCATGAATTCAAATAGGATTTCTTTTTATTTAAGTTGCTTAAATTATTTATTGAAATCTGTTGTACTAAGAAAGGAACTCCCTTTCATTGGAGGTATTGTAGTCAATGACAAATGCAATTTGCATTGCCAACACTGCTCTGTCTCCAATCGCAGCATCCCTGATCTATCTTATAGTGAAATCAATAATGGGCTACTTCGCTTATACAATAAAGGAATGAGATATTTGTATATTGAAGGTGGAGAACCTTTTTTATGGAGAGATCATACAAAAAATCTTGAAGATATTATTCAGTTGGCCCGAGGTATTGGATTCAAATTTATAGTGCTTTATACAAATGGCACATTTCCAATTGAAACTAAAGCCGACACTGTATTTGTAAGTTTAGATGGATTGAAAAATATACATGATACCATAAGAGGGAAAAGCTACGATCGGATTATTTCAAATATTAACAGTTCGAGTCACAAAAGAATAATTGCAAACTATACTATAACCAGAACAAACAAAAATGGAATTGAATGCTTTTGTGAGAAAATCAGTAAAATTAAACAGATAAAGGGAATTTTCTTTTACTTCTATACTCCGCATAAAGGCAATAATAATCTGTTTCTAAGTCCAACAGAAAAGAAGTATATCATCGAAAAAATATTGATTCTGAAGAGAAAGGGCTACAGAATTTTAAATTCAAAAAAAGCATTGTGCTGTGTAGATAACAGTGCATGGATGAGGCCAAATGGGTTGAGTTATTTATTTGCCGAAAATAAACTCTTCAAATGTTGCAGAGCATTTGGGAATGACGAGATATGTAAAAATTGTGGATATTTAAGTTTTGCAGAAATATACCAGATAACCAGACTAAGCCCGGATGCAATACTTACAGCTATTAAATACCTTTAATCTATTAAGATACTAACCTTTATCAGAAACAGACTTGCCGATAAATCAGATTATTTCACGTTTAAAAGGTTTAATTATTCATTAGAACAAAAAAGACAACTATTCAACTTCTTACTTTCGAACTGGCAGTTAAAAGGAAAAATCCTACTATATGACGTTAATAAACCTTTTGATGCTATATTAAATGCTAATAAGTGTTCTGATTGGCTCCCCGTATGGGACGCTTTTAGAACTTTGAAAGACAATACATCTTTTCAATGTCCTAGTATAAATCCACTATGAATTAACTAACCTTTTTCATCTTACAGATTTTTTTCATATTACTATGGAATTGCCCTTTTACAGGTTTTAAAGAAATAATCACTTCATTTTGATTAAAAAATTCGTTTGTAATAAAATTGAAACATTATTTTCATTTAAACTTGAATAAACCAATGAAAATCTGTGCTGCATGCGGTACTAAAAATGTTAACCGTTCTCTATTCTGTTCAAAATGTGGTAAGAAATTATCAGATAAGACCCTATCTAAAAAGAAAAGAAAATTGGGCAGGAAAGCCAGAATAGCCCTTATTTCAGTCGGGAGTTTTTTTGGAGCAGTCATACTTGTCTTTGTTGGTTTTCTTCTCTATTTATACTATGGTCCTCCTGGGCAGTATTACAGAGAATATATTCAATATGGCAGCGAGCATTCAATAGAAGACCTGATATCTCATACAGATAAACCCGGTTTTGGTGATCTGGAGATTGCATCCCGGATAGATAAAAACACCTTTAAACCCCTCGGTTTAACAGATGAATTTGAATTAGGTTTCAGGGAGGTTTATTCCTCCATATATGTATTGAGGGTGAACCCTGATGATGAATTTACTTTTATTTGGAAAGATAATAATAGCGGCGATGTGATAATAGATTATACTAATAAATATTTTACAACCAATGGTTATATACCCAATTACATATCCATACCACCGGAAGAGGATATAAATGACTTTAAAATATTCAGCCAACCAGGGTTATACACAATAGAGTTTTATCATAACGGGCAGCTCATAGATACTGCAGGATTTCACGTAGTAGAAAGTGAACCAACTAGCACACAGGAAACAATACAAGAAGATGCTGAACAAGCTTCAGAAGAAGAAATCTGGTTCAGCAGTTTTATAACCTGCGAAGATATCAAAGAGCAGGAACCAGTTAATCCAAGAGAGATATTCGAATACGGCACAAACAAGATATGCGCTGTTATATATTCTTATGGTGCTACTGCCCAGGATGAATGGATGTATAAATGGAAAACAGGCTCTGGAGAAGAGGTTACTACTTATTCAAGTAAATATAATCCTAAAAACGGCCAATACACTGATGAACATATGGGAACCTGCAGTTTCATACCTGAGGGAAGCAGTCTTGACACAAATGAAATATTAAACCAGCCGGGTACTCACTGCTGTGAGTTTTACCATAACGGTCAGCTCATAGATACTGCAGTGTTTATGATAAAGGACGACGACACTCTTGAATTTGGCAAGCTGTATGTATGCGAGCCATGGGGAGAAAGCAAAGCACCTTTATTTACGAAGCAGGAATTCAAGACAGGCATCCCTGAGTTAAATATCCAGATCTATGTATATGGAGCAGATATTGATGATGAGTTTGAATTTACAGTAATGAGTGTCAACAGGAGTAAAATAGTATCAGAGTACAGCAATAAATACGGCCTATTTGCAGTAGAAGGAGCAGATAGCTTTAGCGGCTATGCCGGGGTAAATATACATCTTCCCGAAGGAGACAGCTCTGCAAACATAGATGTTTTATCAATACCAGGAGAATACCTGGTTGAGTTTTATCATAATGGCGATTTTATAAGTAAATATACGTTTTACATGGTGGAATAAAATGAAAAAGCTAACAGTATTTTTATTGACCTTAATAGTAATTGCAGTCTTTGTCCAGACAAGTTGTATATCTCCCTGGGACATGCTAGATGCCTATGAAGAAGAAAGGGAAGAGCAGGAAACAGATCTAGTTTATAGGTTACTCCACTATCTTACACTCCATCAAATATTTGAAGAAGGAGAGGAAATACCGGATTACGAAAAAGAAACCGCTGAAACAGACAGTCATACATCTTTAACTGATGAGCAAGTAAACAAACTTGAGGAAAAATCTGACGATAATCCCGAAACTGAAGCAGTTTCTGATATGTTTAATATGTTTGTCACTGGTTTAGGATCCGCTGGAGATACTACCGGATATAACAATATAGCAGACCTGCGAATAGATGAGGACGAGACACCCCAGGATACAGATACAACGGGGCAGGAAAGTAGCGGGACCGGGACTCAGGAAAATTTATCTACTTATCAGGATGAGCTTGATGAAGGTTGTGTATTAACAGTAAATGTTGATAATTCTACCAATCAGGTCAATGGCTCTATTGACTATGATAGTTATATCGGTGAAGAGCATAGAACATTATCGCTCGAATTCGATTCAACACTTGTGTCTGACAATTCATTTGAGGCAATAGCTTCAGGAATGGTCTACAGTGATGGAGAGCCTGTTGGAGTCAGTGATTCCATTGAGGTAAAGGGCAAGATAAGTGATGACGGCAAAAGCATTTCCGGTACTATATACGATACTATTCTTAAAAATACTTTAGAATTTTTGGCTAGAAAAATTTATTCAACCAAGGAAGATACTGACTATGCATCAGAAAGTGATCAGCTACAGGGAGAAATGCTCTACAGGGGAGTTATCGGGGACGATCTTCCACCAGTGGAGATCGAGTTCACCATATATTTTTCAACCGGGATATTAACCGGAGTTGTGACTTATGAGAAGTATTGGGAAGATGGAACTTTTTATACTTTTAATTCACCTATTGGAGGTACCGTAGATCTAAACACCAGAGAAATATCTGCCAGCGGCGAAGGAGGAACAGCCAATTTTGAGGATTGGAAAGAAACCATGGGACGCTTTGACCTTACAGGCAAACTGATAAAGCTTGATACAAGAGCAGAAGGGTATCTATACTCTGATGACGGTGAATATATTACCTGGTATGCAGACCAGGTACTTAAATAAAGATTCATGGCTCCCCGTATTGGACGCTTTTAGAACTTATAATATCAAATATTTATGAATTACTATAAGAAATTTTATAGAATAGTTGACTAAAAGTATATAATTTAGTACTATTCAAAGTACTAAAAGGAGTATTATTATGATAAAAATATTAACAGCAAATGAACTAAAGCAAAAAGGTGCCAAAGCATTGAAAAATGCAACTAATAACAGTAGTGAAGTTATCATTACTGTGAGAGGAAAGAGTGAATACGTTGTTTTACCTATTTCTTTGTATAATCGTTTGAGAGAATATGAACTTGAAATTGCCCTTATTGAATCAAAAAAAGATATAGAAAATGGTAAATTTGTTGAAGAATCTGTTGAAGACCACATAAAAAGAATAACTAGTGAATAAAATAATCTATACAGAAACCTATATTAAAAGAGCAAAAAAATTTATAAAGAAACATCCTGAAATCCTTTCCCAATATGAAAAAACTCTCAAGCTTATTGAAATAAATCCATTCCATCCATCACTTCATTTACATAAGTTAAAAGGTAGATTATCTGACTTATACTCAGTATCAATTAATATCTCTTACAGGATTTGTATTGATTTTATTATTGAAGAAAAAAGAATGATTCCAATTGATATTGGCAAACATGATGAAGTATATTAAATCTGTGGCTCCCGTATTGGACGTTTTTAAAACTTCTAATACATTGAATTCATCAATTTATTAATTTTAATAAAATCCTGCTATAATAAATCATCGTATATCAAATTGATAAAAACCCTACATCAATGTAAAAAAAATCATAGGAGGAAGATATATATGGTAACTGAAACTGTATTTATAATATTTCTGACAATAATTTTGATAGCCGTAATTGGAGACTTTATGGTTCCATTTATCATTGGTACTAAGTACCCGGGATACAGTCATTTGATCCATACGGTAAGTGCTTTAGGAACATCCAAGAGTCCTGTTAAGAAATATGAAAGTATTAATTTAATCATCGTTGGAATCTTATTTACAATATTCTCTATAGGGCAGTGGCTTCTTTTTACACAAAAAAATTGGGGAAATTATTTATATTTAGTTGGGCTTCTTATTTTTGGAATTGGTAGTATCTTTGCCGGTTTATATCCTGAAGACTCTACTGGAGAAGCTGAGACAGTTTCAGGGAGAATTCACGGTATAGCTTCTGGTATAGGTTTTATATTTCTAATCTTAAATCCCCTTTGGGCTATTTGGATAAGTGAGTTTGAACATCTTAAAATTGTAAATCTAATATTCTTTATATTTGCGATTTTAACATTCATTCTTTTCTTATTTTCGGAAAAGAAAATTACAGGATTTTTTAAATATACTGGACTTTTTCAAAGAATTAATATGCTAATCTTATATGGAAATATAATCATGAATTATACTTTAATAAAAAATTGAGTTAAATAATTACCTATGCTTTTTGGGTTCCGGCCGGCTCCCCTTAGTGGACGCATTCAGAACTTTTTATTTTAATGAATTCACTAATATTAAAGAGGATTTAGAGACAATTAAAAATAATTTTATATTTGCTTAATTAATTATTTGCATTATTTTGGCTTCCTGGACCAGGCGATACTAACAACAATTATTTCTAAAATTTTCAGATATTATTTTAAAAAAATATATTTATCCACTATATTATCAAACCTTCTTCTCTGCATTTCTTCTTAAAGACCTCATACTTTTCCAATTCACTTTGTTTCTCAGCCCACTTCTTTATTTCTAGAAAATCGATTTTATTTCTTTTCGCTACCATAACAGCCTGGTCAAAAGATTGGTTATCGTTCCAGAAAAAATATGCAGCCAACCTATCTTTAATACAATCTGTGGGCGTTAATAAACATATTGTACCAAAACGTGTCTTTAAATTATTAAACTTAGAAACAGGCTTATCTCCTATTGATACAGGAGGGGCAGGAAAATCTATCAAGAATCCACATTTAGGGTTTTCAAATAAACGGCCACCAGTATTTTTGAATCCTAATTCCTCAAGCACTGGAGTTATTTTTCTTATAGGGGTATCTGTTATCAAGTCAATATCATAGGACATGTATTGATTGTCTGTGTAGAGTGAAACACAAGCTCCACCTACCAGAACAACTTCAATGCCATTCTTTTGTAAATGAGAAGAGATTATTGCTGCCAATTTTTTAATCCCAACCTTTTCCCAATCTATATTTATAATGGTTTACCCTTCTTTCTTGGTCTTGTTCTCCTTCGGTAATATTTTCGTATTTCTTTTTCAGAAAGAAATTCCATTGCTCTTTGAACTAATGCCCTTAACTCTCTTAAAAAAGGGTACCTTGGATTAAATTGATATAATCTGGTTCTTCCTACCATTGAACTAACTATCACTCCGCCATTCTCAAGACGATCCATCTGCTGCTGAATTCCATTTACTGGAATATTGAATAATTTTGATAACTCTAAAGGATATGCCTGTCCATAAGATTCAAGAGTAAATAAAATTTTTTCTATTGTACTATTTCCCAGAATTGGTTCCAACATTCTTTTACTCCTTTACCATAATTTATGTGTATATTACCATAATTTATGGTAAATTTAAATTCTTTTTTATTATCCGCTCTTATTAATTTGAAAAGAGCCTTTAAAAATTTAGAGATGATCCCCTTCAGGTTTTATAGGTTCAGGAACTTTGAAAACTATCACCTGAGAGTTAAAGCACTGTGCTGTTAGGAGTGAGTTGCCCCGTTTGTTGGTGCAGAGCCAGTTTTGCTCTTAAACACATCATTATATTTGTCTTTTCAGGGATTTTTAGTGAGGTAAAGTTATAATCAATTTGGTTAATAATCTCAATCGCCTTTTTGTCAATAATTAAAGGGGTCTTTTTATTATTCTCTATTGCTTTGCCATATAATGGAACCAATAAAGTTTCCTTTTCTTTAGTTAAAACAATTTTTGCCATATAAACCTTCTTTTTTCTTATATTTAAATATTAAATATTATCTTCATTATAAGTCCATAAGTAGAATTATGTATAATACTTTCTTATTGCTATTATGCTAAACATCCATAGATGTGGAATAGCAAGATCCTATGAAAGAAAATCTCTTATCTATGAAAAAAGTAATATAATAGTTTTATAATAATTTTAGTTATTTGATTAAAATATTGTATAGTGACAAATATTTCGGTAGGTACTAATTGATAAGTTTTTTCATAGATGGAGATGACTTCTTGTAGGGCCTATTGGTTTAGAAACTTTGAAAATTATCGTTTGAGATTCAAAGCCTTATGCTGTTAAGGAGCAGGTTGCCCTGTTTGTCGGTGAATATCAAGATTAGTTTAAATTCGCTGGTTCCCGTATTGGATGCTTCTAGAACTAATCCAATTAATTTAAACTTTAAATTGAATCAATAATTATTATAAATAAATCCAAGAAAACTTGATTTTATTTGGAATAATATTATATGACTCCCCATCTTGAACGTTCTTAGAATTCTAAAAATATTAAATATAATTCAGCATATAGATAGAGTGAAATTAGATAATAGATAATAATTAAGCGAGTCAAACCCGGACAGAATAAGCAAATTATAATACCTCAGCAATAACTGCACATTGATGGCCGCTAATCTTACCAAAGGGTTTACCATTACTGAAGGTTAAATAAAGTTTTTCCAATTCTTCCGGAGTGTAATTTTTTAAAACCTTGAATCCCCGCTTTTTTAAAAATTTATTTATTCCTCCTTCATGTATTCCAAAACAGTATGGTTCTCCATATTTTGATACCATATTGACTATTTCTTTTGACCCATAATATTTATAATTTCCTTCAATGACTTCTCTGTAAATATAAGTAAAAGCAACGAGGCTTCCCCCCATTGAATTATTTTTTATAAAAGTTAAAGTAGAATCAACGGCATCATCTGTAAGATACTCTGTTACACCTTCCCATATGAAAAGATTTTTCTTACCTTTCTTAAAGTCTGATTGAAATAACCTGTCACCAAGATTATCTTTATTAAAATTAACAGAAACAAATTGCATTTCATCAGGTATATTTATATTTTTATCTTTTAATATTTTTTTCTTTATCTCCTGAGTCGGTGCTACATCTACCTCAAAGATCTTAGTAGCTTTTATATAATCTATAAAACGGTAAGCACGTGAATCAAATCCTGCACCCATAATAACTATTTGATTAAAATTATTAGTAAGTGCTTCCTTGAAGATTTTATCAAAAAGAAAGGTCCTGGAGGCAACCCACTCATAAGTACCCGGTATATATTTCTTTAATAATGGTAATAGGATAGGTGATAAATTTAACTTCAATTTTGCGGAACCACTATGAAATTCTTTTGCAATATAATCAGGCCCTTTAAGCTTTCTTTCTTTATTTGAACAGGCCCTAAAATATGTTACAGACCCTGCTGTCTCTGAAATATTTTTATCAATATATTGTTCACTGTTAATAACCCTGTTTTTTCCCATACTATAACACCCCTTTTAACATTATTTCATAGATTTGTTTTATAAAGAGTTCGTCTAACTCTTTAATTGTTTTATCCATATCAAGCATTTTTATATATTGTTTCCTGTATCTCAGCCAGAAATGTATTGAACCAATAAGAACGGTCAATGGTACAATTAGCTCTATATCTTTTTTTAGGATGCCTAGTTTCTGAAGTCGCTTCCCAATTTCAACCATTTTTGCTGTAATCTTAGCTTCGTTTTCAATAATATCATTTTCGCCCTCAAGGTACGACCACAAAGATATTCTGTTATATGTTTTATCATTTTTATAAAATTCAAATACTGCCTTAATACCTTGGAGCACCATTTTTTTTGGTAAACCAATCATTTTAAGATTTGATTTTAATAAATTACCATAACGCATGGCAATTTTTTCCCTTACAGCCCTATAAATATTATCCTTTGTTTTATAGTGATATAAAATTAATCCATCTGATATACCCGATTCATCTGAGATCATTTTAATAGATGATGCATTAAATCCATATTTAGCAAAGACTTTTTCTGCTGAACCTAATATTTTTTGTATTGTTAAATCTTTATCTCTAATTCTTTCTTTTGCACACATACTGATTCACTTTATAATTTTACTTAATACTAAGTAAGTAATATCATTTATTTTTAATTATGTCAATAATATTATTAATAAAAATGATAGCTTGAATCAAAGAAGTATCAATAAAGACGAATATGATAAAAAGCGTATGAATTGAAGCAATCAAATTGTAATTTGAATCTTAAAACGAAACAACATATATAAGCAGATGAAAAGTTTAGAATTACTGTAAATTACTTACTAGTTCTAGCTTCTAGAGCTTATGGATTATTTGAAAGTTATCGCTTGAGAGTCAAAGCGCTATGCCGTTAGAGAGTAGGATGCCTCCGTTGTTGGTGAAGAGCCAGAGCCGAGCCAATCTATGCTTGGCTCCCCATATGGGACGCTTTTAGAACTTCTAAGGTATCAAGCATATATATTAATTATAGGTACTTACTTTCAGAAATAAATATTAATCAATTCTAAAATTTATGTTATATTACTATATTATATTATTATTTTAAAATAATTATCTAAAGCTATGAGTAAGAATAATTCCTGGTTTAACAGACAATCTCTATCCCACCCGTTCCTTGTATGTTTTATTCTTTTACTGATTTCATTTGTATTTAGAATAATTGACATCTTCGTTCTTCGTTTGGACGATAGGCTGGGAGAGATAATACTTTCAAAATCTCTTGGCTTTATACTGATAATCGTCTTCCTTTATCTTGCAGGAAAATCACTGGCCTATATCGGGCTTAACAAGCAGAAGGCAGCAAAAGCTTTCTTTATAGGTGGAATCGGCATGCTCTTGATATTTATAGTTGCATGCGGTGTTCAATTGGCATATCTTAATATAGCTGGAATAAAAGCCACCCTGGCATTGACGGCAGCAGACCTGTACTCTGGAACTACTGGCAGTTCAGTATTTTTCATACTGCTGCTTCTCGTGGGTAACGTTATTAACTCCTTTATGGAAGAGGGACTTTTTAGAGGTCTTATGCTTCGCCATTTTCTTAGCCGGTTCTCATTTCTAAAGGCAAACCTGCTTCAGGCTGCCCTTTTTGCTGCCTGGCATCTGGTACAGCCTATCAAACACTATCAGACAGGAAGTACCGATCTAAAAGGAGCACTTATGGAGTCTGTTGTTGTACTAATAGGCAGTGGGACAATTGGACTTGTGTTTGGTTATCTTTATTACAAGACCAATAGCCTGTGGGCTCCCTGGATTGCGCATTTTGTAAACAACAGTGTACTCAATTTTTTCTATATTAAAATAGGCGGAGAACTAAATCCACTTCTGAGCATATCAAGGCAGGAATTCATTGTAATTCTTGCTCTATACTTTATCGGCTTATTCCTCCTGATTATCTGGGCCAGATATTTTTCCCGAAAATTTAATATGCAGCATGTTCAACCCTGGAATAATAACTAAATCTATATTTTAAAATATAATTATAGTAGATGCACATAACATCAAAGAATGTAGTACTTGTATCTGTTCTTATATGAATAATAGGTATCGACAATGGATTTTTCAGCCTAAATTTTTAAATTCAGAAACAACTTTTTTACCTAAGGTCTCTAATAATCAGTAATACAAATCTAAAAAGAAAGGTCTAATAAATGAAAAAGATATTTAAAAGATATACATTTTATTTAATGGCAATATTGACAGCATTTTTTGCTTTATTTCTTTCATCATGTGTGGTTGGTTCAGGTGATATTTCGACAGAGGAAAGAATGGTCCAGGACTTTGATTCTATTTCCGCAAGCAGTGGCATTAACGTTTTTATTGAAGAAGGTGCAAAGCCATCCATTGAAATAGAAGCAGAAGATAATATCATACCTTTAATAACTACAGAAGTTAAAAACAGCTGGTTAGAAATAGGCAAAAAAATATTTATATTTTCACTGAACAATAAAAAACCAATAAATATATTTATAGAATTTACCCAACTGGATGAAATAAAGATATCTAGTGGATCCTCTGTAAGCAGTGATTATATCGAGACAGACGAGCTCAAAATAGTTTTAGACAGTGGCAGTAAAGCAGACCTAAATATTATTGCTAAAGAGATTGAGATTGATGCGGGAAGTGGTTCAGTAGTCAATATTGAAGGACAAGTAAAATTACAAAAAATACAACTCAATAGTGGGTCGAGTTATAATGCAGAAGAATTGGCAAGCCAGGAATGCATTATAGAACTGAATAGTGGCTCCACTGCAAGAATAAATTCAATAGACAGTATTGATGCAGAAATCAATTCAGGATCAAATCTTGAATATTTAGGTAACCCCGAGCTTGACATAGATATTTCATCCGGTGGAAATATCAAAAAGATTGAGTAAAAAGATACTTGTTGGTTAAGAGCCTATTAATACAAATATAAAGGTGCCTACCTATAATAGAGGCTTTTAGAACTTTTAAGGGTATCGAATATATAGATAATAATCACTTATTACTTAAAATAAGCACATTGGAGCAGACTCCTTCCACAGAATTAAAACATCGCTAATATAAAAAGAGTAAAGTTTAAACCTGTTGCCTTACCAATAGAGTAGAATATTTTTCTTTTGTCCTGATATAATTTTTATTAAAATTAAAGACTATTTACTAAAATGAAATATAATTAATTAGATGATAAACTTGATACTTATCTCGGTAAGTCTTGCAATGGACTGCTTTGCAGTTTCTATTGCAGGTGGTGCTATAACTCCCAAACCCAAAATATCCAAAGCTTTAAAAGTCGGCATATCTTTTGGGTTTTTCCAGGCAATCATGCCTCTAATCGGCTGGCTTATAGGCTTTGGACTAAAGGATTTAATCGAAAATATAGATCACTGGATAGCGTTTTCCTTACTATTGATTATAGGAATTAAGATACTTTATTAAGCATTAAAAAAGAACCCTAAAAACAACAAGACAGATATAACAAAAACGCCAACCTTACTCTTACTGTCAGTAGCTACAAGTATTGATGCTCTAGCGATGGGAATTAGTTTATCAATATTAGATATGTCAATTTACTTATCTATTTTAGTTATCGGCCTTTTTGCACTTACCTTTTCAGTTTTAGGTTATTTTCTTGGACATAAAATCGGAAAAATTATTGGTAACAAGTTTGAAATAGTTGGAGGAGTAACCCTAATTGGTATAGGTATTGAAATATTAATAGAACACTTGATGTAGGACTTAAAATTCAGTGACTCCCCGTATGGGACGCTTTTAGAACTTTTTAGGCATTAAATTAACATATAAATCATATTCATTTTCCGTTAAAGTTAAATATTTATAAAGTAAATTTCTACTAAAATATAATCGTTATGAGTATAATAAATTAAGTTAGAGATATCAGCTGATTCTTATTAATTTAGTCAGTGTCCAGTTTTTAAGGTTTATACCATATTATTAGAATTTAAAGAGTATCTTCAATTAAAATATAACTTAAAGGGTAGATATAAATGGAGCTAATAATTGACAATGTCAGTAAACTCTATAAGGGAAAGATATGGGGACTAAAAGGTTTTAGCATTAAAATAGATACTGGAATTTTAGGGTTACTGGGGCCGAATGGTGCCGGAAAATCAACACTGATGCGAATACTTGCTACTATTACTAAGCCAACAGAAGGCAAAGTAACCTGGAATGGTTTTGATATTATAAAATATCCAAATAAGGTTAGAGCCGTACTGGGTTATCTTCCACAGGATTTTGGTATTTATCCCAATCTTAATGCTATTGAATTTTTAGAATATATAGCTGCTATTAAAGGATTGGGTGGAAAGGAAGCAAGAAAACGAATCGATGACCTATTACAAGTATTAAACCTTACTGATATTAAAAAACAACCGCTGAGTAGCTATTCAGGTGGTATGAAACAAAGAATAGGTATTGCACAAGCACTCCTAAATGACCCAAAACTTCTTATAATTGATGAACCAACTGCTGGATTAGATCCTGAAGAGAGAATACATTTTAGAAATATACTTTCAGATCTTTCTGGCGAAAGAATAATAATTCTCTCTTCTCATATAGTGTCAGATATTAAGGCTTCTGCCACCAGCATTGCAATAATTAACAAAGGCCAACTTGTAATTTATTCTTCTCCTGAAAAGTTAATAATTCAGGCTGCAGAAAAAGTCTGGGAGCTTAATATACCAAGTAAGGATTTGTCAAAAATAAGGAATAATTATCTTATTAGTAGCTCTGTGCAAAATAAAAATGGAGTTCAAATTAGACTAATTAGTGATAAATCTCCTTCTGCTGATGCCAGATCCGTACCACCCAACTTGGAAGATAGCTATCTTTATTTCATCTCCACTCAGAGAGAACAATAGAATGAATATTTTTAGAATCCTTTGCAATTCAATTCGCACTGATATATTAGGAAGATTGAGAAGTTATAATTTCCTAGTTATTCTAGGACTAACCATCTTTATTGCCTATATGTCCATTCCACCAATTGATGCTAATTACTTAGTGCTTGGCTTGGATAATATTAGAGGAATTTATAATTCTGCATGGATTGGTGGAGCAATAGCTATTGTTACTTCCACTATGCTATCACTACCTGCTTTTTACTTGATAAAAGGCAATATTAAAAGAGATAAGCTGACAGGTGTAGGGCAAATCATAGCAACTACTCCTCTAAGCAAGACACTATATATCTTTGGAAAGATAATTGGAAATTTCCTATTTTTATCAGTAATGGTTGCAGCAATCGCATTGTCTGCTGGTATTATGCAAATCATAAGAGGCGAAGAAATGTTAATAAATCTATGGAAATTATTATCACCCTTTTTGTATATAGTACTGCCTACAATGTTTTTTGTATCTGCACTGGCAGTTTTTTTTGAGACTATACCCTGGTTAAGTGGGAGTTTTGGAAATGTAACCTACTTCTTTTTATGGTTGGGTCTTTATCTTATATATCCAGTTACATCAATGGCAAGGAGTGGTAAGGCAATCTTTAGCCCATTAAAGGAAGTAACAGGAATGACTATTCCTTTATCAAGTATGTCTAAAGCTGCAGCTGCTAACTTTTCAGATTATAATGGAGGCTCGGGATTAATAAAATTCAATGTTCCGGTAAAAACCTTTGTCTGGAAAGGCATGGATTGGAATTTAGAAATTATATCCAGCCGTCTAATATGGGTTGGGGTTGCATTGGTTATTGGTATTATTGCTTCCATTTTTTTTAAGAGGTTTGACCCTGCTCTTGAAAAAAGAAAAATTGCTGAAACAGCTTTAGAATTAAAGCCAAAAGAAATTACAAAAATAGAAGCCCGTCAAGTTAAAAGAAGATATCACCTAGCTCCACTCTCTTTAAAAGCATTTAAATTCAGTATCTGTAGGTTACTGATACAAGAATTACGTTTAATGGTAAAAGGATTAGGTTGGTGGTGGTATATAATCGCTTTAGGTTTTATTATTTCAGGAGCCCTTGTTCCTATTGATATATTGCTAAGATGGATACTTCCAATTACCTGGATATGGCCACTAATAATTTGGTCAAAAATGGGTTCCCGAGAACTATATTATAGAACAAATCAATATATATTTACTGCTGCTTACCCTCTAAAACATCATCTCCCAATATCTTTACTTACCGGGGTAATAATAACATCTATAACTGGTATTGGAGCTGCAATAAATTTAGCTATAAATGGTGAGTTATTACACCTGTTAGCCTGGATAATTTCTGCTGTATTTATACCTTCATTAGCATTGTCTTTGGGCATTTTAAGTGGGGGGAGAAAGCTTTTTGAAGTAGTATATATAATCTTATGGTATATTGGCCCAATGAGCCAGTGGAAATATTTTGATTTTATGGGAACATCTTCAACCTCTGCTAAAATTCAATTGTTTTATTTTATCGCTACTATAGCATTAATTGGAATTGCTTTTGTCGGCAGGATGAAAAAATTAAAAATCTAATAATATAGAGGTATATTAATATTAATATACCTAAGGTATAATTGTATTGAGTGGTTGGATAGCCAAGAGCTTAAAATCCGCTGGCTCCCCGTATGTGACACTTTTAGAACTTCATCTACTAATATTTATTGTGTTATAGATTTAAGAAACCTTCTCAAGACGTTCTGCCACCCATACTTTAATAACAGACTGCCGTGGTATACCTAATCGTTTGGCCTCTTTATCTAATAAACTAATCATCCACAAAGGAAAATCAACATTAACTCTTTTTTGTTCCTGCCCTGGTCTCCTTGCCTTTGATATATTAATATATTTAGAGATATCTTTATTTTCATCAAATTTCTTTTCAAACTCACGAGCTTTCATATATACTAATTTCCTCCTTCCTGGATCTTCTAACTGAAATAATTCTTATTCTTTCACTGCGATATGTTATAACAGCAGACCAATATTTTTCTAAAATTTTTCCTATTACTAAAAATCTTGTCTCATCACTGGTTTTCACTGGTATTTCAATAAAGTCTATATCATCCCATAATTTTTGAGATTCGTTAAAATCAATGCCATGTTTCTGTTTATTATTTTTACTTTTCCTTCTATCAAATTCAAATTCCATGGTATATTTATTATACCTATTATATACCATAAATCAATAGAAAAATAAATGATTGAGGGCTAAAACATTATACTGTTAGAGAGCGAATTACCCCGTCTATTGGTGAAGAGCTATAAATAGCTGGCTCCCCGTATGGGACGCTTTTAAAATCTGAGCGGTTAAACCTCAGCTTCTGACCTTACCAGCACTATGAAAAGATGATTTTCTATCTTTCCAATACATTACGAGTAAGACCAAACTATAGACACCGCAAGCAAGCATGATCGAATCTTCAAAGACACCATACTTTGGTATTTGGATAAACGGTGGCGTCGGAACGGCCCATAGAAGTAGCAAAATATAGACTATTTTATTGACCCGTGGTAAAGCTGTTGCCAATAGAATCAAGGCTAAAGCTGTCGTCGGACAGGGTAAAGTGCCCGGAGCAATAAGACTACCAAAATTGTGCCCGAATGCAATTCCAAAAAAAGGATAGCAAAATACCAGCAGCATTAAAAATAAAGTAGAGTATTTACGCCATCTGGCTTCTGGCAAGGAAAAATGCATCTTATTTCTGAAAATATCAATTGCAAACAATATTGATACTACAATGAACATAGAGCCAAATAAGTAGTTCCCATAATTATCGCCAGTAATATCTCCAGCAAGTATTAGGAAAAACATAATGCCAATCCATGCAAATGTAATTGAAAGATACACCTTTATCAGGATATTTTGCAATCTGCCTGGTTTTATAAAAAGCCACACTACAAGCAAAACAGCAATTATCCAGAAAATAATCTGCAGTGGGTAGATTTGTGTATTATATCTTTCTATTATCTGCCACCATTTTTCTGCTGATATCATTTATAAAATCCTTTCCTAGTTTGTTTAAAATATCTTTTTTACAAACCGCTATGGTACTTTTTTCATATACTCCTCATATCGACGGCCAAATTTCCGTAGTAGATATTCCTCCTCCTTAATCGCAATTAAAACAGCTAAAAAAGAAAATAAAACAGCTGGTATAAGCATCCATATAACTCCCCAGGCTATGGAAACACCAAGAAATCCAAGAATCATTCCCAAATACATAGGATGGCGTATTTTTGAAAATATTCCTGTTGTGACTATCTCATCAATCTGTTCTGATTTATTATGTGCCTGTTTGTGAATCCTGTGGCAGTATAAATGCAACAACCATCCGCAAGCAGCAATTACACCACCTATTATGTTTGAGTAAGGTGAAAATGGTATCTTAATCCAATTAAACAACTCTCCCAGAGTACCTACAATGAGTATTACTAAAAACCCGATTAGAAAAATAATATTTGGTTTAACAAGGAGAAAATGATTTATAAATGATCGTTGTTTCATATAAGCCTCCTATATGATAAATATTACTTAAAGAATATTCATTTTGCAAGGAAAACTCGACTCAAGCTTTCGTGTAAAAAAACATATTTCATTTATTGGTGAAGAGACGATAAGTCCTCCGATTGGCTCCCCATAGTGGAAATATTTAGAACTTTTTATTTTGATGAATTCATCAATATTAAAGAGGATTTAGAGACAATCGAGACTAATCTTATATTTATATAATAAAGTTTTTATATTTTGTGGCTTGCTTTTACTTATATATCAAAAAGTTAGCTTGGATTATAGATTAGATTTAAAATAAAGAGCTCAGAAACAAACAAAAAAGAGTTTAATGCCCCGATTCTGTTTTTACTTCACTAGTCGATGTCATAAATCTAAATTTTAAACAATCAATCAGCTCTCTAGCTCTATCGCAGAAATCCTCTGCATTAACACTAATATATCCTTTAATGTATAACTCACTGCAATCATAAATACCCCGCGAATCGCTCAGGTGATCTTCGAGCCATTGATATATAGCAGAAGACAAATTTTCCTTTGTCAGATCATAAGTACAATTTAGTGTTTTACTCACTAAGTCCCCTTCACTTCCTTCCTGCGTAACGCTTTCTACAGGTGCATATATTATATCTGGATAACTATGTTCTGATGGTAAAATAAAAGCACCTGCCTGACAACCATCAAAAGTTAATTTAAGTGTTATCTCTAGTTTTTTTATACCTTGGCTATCTTCTCCGGTAGCTAGAACTGAGCATTTATCCAACTCGATATCATATAATATCCCAGAGTTATCAGAATCCATTTTTATTATATCATCTACTTCAGAACCCCCAACCATAATATCGGTACCAACAAGCGTTACCGTGATGTCTGGATCCACATTATCTTCCCCAGGACCTGGAACTCTGGTTCTGGAATCTCTACATCCAGATATTAATATAAGACCAAGCAGTACAATAAAAATTATTGATAATAAAAGCCAATTTCTTTTTAACATCATCAACCTCCCTATATTTAAAGAAGTTTATATTTTATTTATATATATAAAAAATACTTAATATGTATAAGTTAATTAGAATATTTAATTTAAGTATAATTTATTCGATTTAGTAATTCAATCATTTAAAAATTAGAAACTCTAAGAATTATAGATTAAGAGTTAAAACCTTATTCTGTTAGAGAGCATGTTGCCCCGTTTACTAGTGAAGAGCCAAATTCACTGGTTACCTTTAGTTGACACATTAAGAACTTTTTATTTTAATGATTTCACAGACCTGAAAAAAATTTAGAGACAATTAAAACTAATTTTATATTTGCTTAATTAATTATTCGCATACTCAAACCTAAATTTCTTCCTTAATTAGAGAAACTGCCAATCATATCATTTGATTCGTTAAATGTAAGCCGCTCCTGGTTCGAGCCATCTATATTCATTATGTAAATTTCAAGATCATCATCCCGGTCGGACACAAAAGCAATTTTATTTTTAGTAGCTCTACAGCCAATTGATCCAAAAGTTGATACTAACGATATTATAATTATTAACATAACTAACCAAATTAACAACTTTCTCATTTTTATACGCCTCTTACAATTATTACATATAATAATCATTTGTAATCATACTAACTCATTATTTATTTTATTTGAAGGTATAAATACTTTAAGTTCAGGATGTAGATAATAAAACTATAATTGCTAAGTATATTGTACGATAAATATTTTTAAAACTAATACAAAGATTACATCAAACTTATAGACTAAAAAGATTAACAGAAGCGGGTGAAAACTACTCTATTAAATCTATATTACTACTATTCTACTTCATAATAAAATTGATATGCTATTAAGTAGATTATATGTATTTAGAAACTTTAAAAATTATATATTAAGAGTTAAAGCCTTAGACTTTTAGAGTGCAGGCTGTACAGTTTATTGGTGAAGAGCTGCTAAAGAGCCCAAAAATTGCTGGCTCCCCGTATGGGACGCTTTTAGAACTTTAGGGATGGCTAGTCTTATTCAATATTCTAATTTAAACATCATTATTCTGTAAAAGTACATTAGTGTTCTCTATTACTTTCTTAAGATATTTTACAAACCGAGCAGCTGGCGCACCATCCACTATATCATGATTAAAAATTACTGTCATACTCAGAAATT
>Ga0307420_1000102_pt1 | contig 38293 bp, 36 predicted proteins | sample SalMarWE160240MG_2_FD_202167 | JGI IMG/M metagenome (GOLD analysis project Ga0307420, IMG submission 202167) | Salt marsh sediment microbial communities from the Plum Island Ecosystem LTER, Massachusetts, United States - WE1602-40 | ecosystem: Environmental > Aquatic > Marine > Intertidal zone >... | reverse complement strand
GTCCCCGCAGGAAGAGCAGCTGTCGATTATGGCACCCTCTTCTCGCTTGTCGACGCCGACGAAATGGGAGTTCTGGGCGGGAATGACGGGCAGGTCGGGGAAAACCTCGGCAACGGTTTGAGGCCCCGCCCCACAGGCGAGAGAGAGCACGGCGTCTATATCTTCGACATAGGGCTTTATCGTCGATTTAGTCAGCACGGTATCGCACTGCTTGACCACCGAGGTCAGCTTAAACTCGAACTCCTTACCCTTGAGCTTGCCCGCCAATTCGAGCAGTTGCTTTAGGGTTTTAACCTCTCTCATCCCCCGCGGCGGCTGGGTGCAGCCGTCGCAGCCGGCGATTAGAATCTTTTTATAAGGAGATATCGATTCCAGGATTTCGTCCAGCGGCTTCAGTACGGTTACAATCATTAGCTCTTCCCCTTCGTCCCTATAGTTTCTATCTTCTGGCGGAACTGCCGGATGGCTTCTTCCGCCTGTCCCTCATAGCGCGGCGACACCGAGCCGAAGCCCAGCTTCTCGCCCAGACCTATCTGCTCCAGCTGTCCCTTGATTTTAGCCACCACGTGCTCGGCTTTGGCACTCACTCCCTCCTGCTTGCAATCGTCCTCAGAGCAGGCAATCACCATAACCCCATCGGCGCCGTTCTGCAAAGCCTCCAGGACGTGGATGGCTTCGACCCGCCCCGAGCAGGGCAGTTCTATGGTACGCACGTTGGGGCTAACATCACCGTTTAAGGGCGGATAGAGCGCCCACTGGCAGCGGAAGACGAGTATCTTAGGCGGCTTCATCTCGGCAATTAGCTCCGGTATCATCTTCGAGATTCTATCCCTCTCCCAGTTCTCCAGGTCGAGAGCGAAAGCGGGGCAGAGGGAAACACACAAGCCGCACCCGCGGCAGGCATCCAGGTCGAAACTGATGCCCCCCTCGCTCTCCAGCTTGGGAGCGCCGTAGGGGCAGTAGAAGACGCAGTTGCCACAGGCGATACAGAGGTCCTTATCCACCTTCACCTTCAGACTGTTGCGCTTCATGACTATTGCATCTTTACCGTAGCCCAGCTGCGACAGCATGTAGTTCAAGGCCACAACGCGCCGCCCGGTGAGGGGGCTGCCCCGGTGAAAGCGGCAGTAGTCCTCGTCGCAGGCGAGGATATCAATCTTTTTTATCCCCTCCGCCAGCATCGCCAGCAGCAACTCCTCGGAAATGCGCCCGACACAGGGCACGGAAAGCGGCACGAAATCATTCACCCCGAAGAGCTTACCCACCTGGCTGAAGTCGGGGGCGCTGCCCTTGCACATAACAACCAGGGTGTCGCTCTTATAGTTCGGCATCACCTTCCTCAGGTAGTTGAGTAGAGAGTCGCGGTCATAGTAGATGGTATCGATAGCCCGGGCCGGGCAGGCGGAAGCGCAGATACCACAGACCTGGCACTTCTCTATATCCAGGATCATTTTATCGTTCTCGTGGTCTCTGGTTATGGCGTCGTAGGGGCAAAGAGAGCTACAGATAGAGCAGCGGCTGCAATAGTCATCGTTAATATTAACGGCTGGCTTGGCTTCGGCGACCTGCGTCAATATAGTCCCCCTTTCAAAATCCGTCGGACTTTCCTCTAAAGGTCAGGCGACAACGATGAGAATAAAAATCGCTGGCACCAACCAATTTTAGCGTTAGACGCCCAGGCTGTCAATTTTTTAGTGTTTTTCCACACCACAGACTTTGCCGTCATTGCGAGCGAAGCGAAGCAATCCCCCACCCCGATTCTAAATCTTTTCCCGCCCACCACCCTTTTGAAGTCAAATTCTAAATCCTAATATCTAAATCCTAAACAACGACAAACTATATCATTTAGTATTTAGGATTTCGTGCTTAGAATTTCTCAAGGGGGATGGGGAGTTGGGGAGGGAAACTTCTATGCCCCCCCTTGACAACCTCAAAACCTTATGATACACTTGTTTTAATACAAATGTTTTAAGGAGCTAATATGAGCTCGCCCACCCGTGAGCGTATCTTAAACTACATCCGCCAGTTTCTCGACAAGAGAGGCTACGCCCCCACCGTCAGGGACATCGCCAAGGGCTGCGACATCAGCACGCCCTCCGTCGTCCAACACCATCTCAACAAACTTGAGACCGAAGGGCACATCCGCCGCGACCCCACCGTCTTCCGCAGCATCCAGCTCACCGACCGCAAACTGGAAGCTGTCTCCTTGGTACCCCTGCTGGGCACCATCGCTGCCGGCAAGCCGATACCCGTGCCCACCGCCGACACCTGGAATTCAGTCCCCGAAGAAACCCTGCAGCTCACCGACGAGGTGACGCGGGGACGGAAAGGCATCTACGCCCTCAGAGTCAAGGGCTTTTCCATGATTGACGCGCTCGTCGGCGATGGCGACATCGTCTTAATACAGCAGATGAGCAGTGTGGAAGAGGGCGAAATGGCGGCGGTCTGGCTCAAGGTAGAGCAGGAAGTAACCCTGAAAAAGGTCTACCACGAAGGCGGCCGCATCCGTCTACAACCAGCCAACAAAGAGATGCAACCCATGTACTACCCGTCCGAAGACGTCGAGATTCAGGGCAAGGTAATCGGAGTATTACGCAAGCTATAGTCAAGGGGGATTGGAGCATTGGCTAAGATATTGGAGAAACCGGAAGAACTCAAGGTCACGGTAAACGTACAGGGGACACCCTTAACCCTGGCCCGCAACGGCGACAGGCAGCGCGTAACCAGTGTCTACGAAAAGTGGCGCACCGAGGATGAGTTGTTCGGCAGGGAGATGTCCCGCCACTATTTCAGGGTCAAGACCAGCAAGGGCATGGTCTGCGATATCTATCGGGACATGCCCGGCGACAACTGGTATCTCATCCGCATTCACGACTAGACAGCAATTAATTGACAGCCCTGTTACCGTCAATGGTAAACTGTTAATACCATGACCGATATACGGGCCGTCAGCCACCAGCTAGCCGAGGCGCTAAAAAAACACAGCGCCGACTACATCGAAGCCCGCCTTGAGGAAAGCCGGCGCAGCCATATCACCTACCGCGGCAAAGAGCTGGAATCGGCGGGGCAGTCCACCGCCGTCGGTGGCAACATCCGCGCCCTGGTCAAAGGCGGCTGGGGCTTCGTTAGCTTTAACGACCTTAACGACCTCCCCCGGAGAGTAGAGCGGGCGGTCGAGCAGGCAAAACTCGTCGGTAAAGAGGAGAGTAAACTCGCCCCTGTCGAGCCTGTCGTCGAAACGGTAGCCAACGGCAAAGACATTCCACTGACTGTCCCCCTGGCGGAGAAAAAGAAACTCCTCGACGAATACAACGAAATCATCTGGCGCACCCCCCACCTCCAGACCTCGGTTATCGGCTACGGCGACAGCTACAAAAAGACTATATTCCTGAACTCGGCGGGCAGCTACATCGAGCAGCCGAGGACGGACATCACCCTGCGCATCAGCGCCGTAGCCGCTAATGACGGCGAGGTGCAGCAGGCGGGTATAAGCCTGGGCAGTCGCGGCGACTTCGACGCCATAACGGGACTTCACCAGCAGGTGGAGGAGACGGCGAAACACGCCGTCGCGCTTCTTTCCGCCCCCCAGGTAAAGGGCGGCGAGTACACCGTAGTCTTAGACCCGGTGCTGGCTGGTGTCTTCGTCCACGAAGCCTTCGGCCACCTCTCGGAAGCCGACCACATCTACGAAAACGAACGCCTGCGCCAGATTATGGTCTTGGGCAAGAAATTCGGCGGCAGGGAGCTTAATATCATCGACAGCGCCGCCGTCCCCGACCTGCGCGGCAGCTATAAATATGACGATGAAGGCGTGGCGGCGACCAAGACCTACCTCATTAAGGAAGGCGAACTGGTGGGGCGGCTTCACTCGCGGGAGACCGCCGCCATAATGGGGGAAAAGCCCACCGGCAACGCCCGCGCCATCAACTACCGATTCCCGCCCATCGTGCGCATGACCAACACCTATATCGAGCCGGGCTTAACCTCTTTTAACAATATAATCGCCGACATCGAGGAAGGCGTCTACGCCAAGAACTGGTTCGGCGGCACCACCAGCATGGAGATGTTCACCTTCTCCGCGGGCGAAGCCTATATGATACGTAACGGCAAAATAGCCGAGGCTTTAAGACCCGTGGTGCTCACCGGCAATGTCTTCATCACGCTTAATAATATAGACGCCATCGGCAACGACCTGGATATGAATCAGGGCGGCGGCTGCGGCAAGGGCGGACAATACCCCCTCCCCGTCTCCAACGGCAGCCCCCACATTAGAATCCGCCAGTGCCTGGTGGGAGGCGGCTAGTGGAAAGGATACTGGAGCAAGCTCAAAAGGTAGCCGAAGCCGCTGAGGTCTTTCTCGTCTCCGCCGAGGAGACCCCCGTGCAGTTCGAAGCCAACCGCCTCAAGCACATACAGGGTAAGCAGAGTACGAGTGTAGCCTTACGCATTATTAAGAATGGCAGGCTCGGCTACGCCACCGCCACCGATATCGCTGACGTCCAAAGTCTGGTGGCAAACGCCGTCGAGACGGCCAGGTTCGGCACAAAAGCGAAGTTCGAGCTTCCCCCCAACACCCCCTACCCCAAGGTGGACATTTTCGACCCTGACGTGGATTCCATCCCCATCGAAAAAATGGCTGGCTTAGGCGAAGAGCTCATCGCCCTCATTACCGGGCACACCCCGGAGATCGTCTGCGAGGCGGTGGTGGAAAAGGAGACTATCGCCCTGCGGATTATAAACTCCCGCGGCGGGCAGGCGAGCTATAAAACGAGTATTTTTAGTATAGGCGTCGTCGGCAACCTGGTCCGGGGCACCGACATGCTCTTCGTCGGCGAGGGCCAGAGCTCCGGCCACCCCTTAACCGAGGTCGGCGAGATAGCCGGGGTAGTACTCAAGCAACTGGATTTAGCTAAAAATCAGGCGTCGGCACCCACCAGGGAACTCCCCGTAATCTTTACCCCCGAAGGCGTCGCCAGCGCCCTGCTTTCCCCATTGATGACGGCTTTCAACGGCAAGACCGTCTTAGAAGGGGCTTCCCCCATCGGCAGCAAACTGGGCGAACAAGTTTTTGACACTAAACTATCGCTCCTCGACGACCCGACTATAGCCTACCGCCCCCACAGCCGCCCCTGCGACGAAGAAGGCGTCCCCAGCCAACACACGCCCCTGATTGAGCAGGGCGTGGCGGCTAATTTCCTCTATGACTTGCAGACCGCCGCTCTAGCCAAAACCAAGAGCACCGGCAGCGCCAGCCGCGGCGGCGGGCTCCCCCTCCCCTCCCCCAGCACCCTGGTCATCGTCCCGGGCAAGGTCAGCTTTGACGATATGGTCAGTGACGTCAAGGAAGGGCTGGTCATCGAGCAGCTTATGGGTGCCGAGCAGGGCAATATACTCGGCGGCGACTTCAGCGGCAATGTCCTCTTAGGTTATAAAGTAGAAAATGGTAAAATAGTAGGTAGGGTAAAGAATACAATGGTATCGGGCAACGTCTATCAACTTCTCAAGGAGATTAGCGCTATCGGCAGCCAGCCCAAGTGGGTCAGCGGCGTAATCAGCACCCCACCCATTTACTGCCCCCGCCTGTCGGTGGCAAGTAAGTAATAAAAGGGGAGATGGGAGGCATGTCCCCGGAAGGAATCCTAGAGGGAGAATCCCCTCTAAGGGCGGGCAGGGCGGGTAATAAAAACGTACGCTGACAGAGCGGGGTAGTGATGGAGAGGCAAAAGAATGAAAAACCACGTTAAAATATACGCCCGCCCCAAACTCAAAAGCCCGGTCATGCTCGCCTCCTGGCCCGGCATCGGCGATGTCTCCATTATCGTCGCCAGCTACCTCCGCAAAAAGCTCGACTTCAAAGAGCTGGGCGAAATCGAACCGTCCTACTTCTTCGACGCCATCGGGGTGGTGGCTCGGGACAATATCGTAGAGGAACCCCATTTCCCCCAAAGCCGCTTCTACTACTGGAAAAACCCGGGCGGTGGCAGCGATATCATACTCTTCATCGGCGAGGACCAACCCATCACCAAGGGCTACGAGCTGGCTAACTGCGTTTTGGATGTTGCCCTGAAGTTCCAGGTAAAGCGGATATACACCTGCGCCGCCGCCCTGAGCCGTATCCACCACACCGAGCAACCCAGGGTGTGGGGCGTCGTCACCAGCCCGCACATGGCGGAAGAGCTGGATAAATACGACCTGGTTCAGCGGGGCAACCTGCAAATTGCGGGCCTAAACGGTCTGTTGCTCGGCGTCGCCAAGGAGAGAGACATCGAGGGCATCTGCCTTCTCGGCGAGGTGCCCATGCACGCCACCCGCATCCAGAACCCGGTGGCGGCGCTGGCGGTGCTACAGGCGCTGACCAAAATACTGGACATAGAGGTCGACGTCGGCGAGCTGACCCAGATTGCCAAAGAGGCCGCCGACAGGCTCAAGCAGGTCGCCGCCGAGGCGATGGGCGAATATATCGACCAATTTACCCAGCCTATCTGGGAGTACGGACAGGAAGAATACGACGACGAAGAGGAGGACTAGGCAGCTATGCCACTGCCCATCGAAGAGACCGTTGCCGCCCTGGGCGATAGCGCCAGACCCCTGCTCAGCTCCAAGCTGGCAGAGCTATCCAACCTCAACAAGCAGGAGATGGCTCTCTTCGAGCAGACATGGAAAATTATCGAGCCGAAAAGGCGACGGCAGATTATGTATCGGCTCGTCGAGCTGGCCGAGAACAATTTTGAGCTCGACTTCGACGACATCTTCAAGAGCCGCCTCAAGGATAAAGACGCCGATGTGCAAAGCAAGGCTATCGAGGGCCTGTGGGAAAGCGAGGAAACCTGCCTCATCGACCCCCTCATCGAGCTATTGAAACCGGAAAGCCCGGAGAAAGTCCAGGTGACGGCGGCCACTGCCTTAGGCAAGTTCGCCATGCTCGCCGAGCTGGAAAAACTGCGCTCCAAACATAAAACCAAGGTCTGCCGTGTCCTGCTCAGCGTCATTGAAGATACCAGCCGCTCCATAGAAATCAAGTGCCGCGCCCTGGAAGCCGCGGCGCCCTTAAGCCTTCCCCAGATGGAAAAAGCCATCGCCAGGGCGTACCGGAGCGGCGTGCCCAGGCTCAAGACCAGCGCCATCTTCGCCATGGGCAAGAGCTGCGACCCGATCTGGTTGCCCATTTTAGTGAAGGAGCTGACCAGCGCCGACGCCGAGATACGCTATGAAGCCGCCAGCGCCTGCGGCGAGCTGGGAGAGAAGGAAGCCGCCCCCTACCTAAGCGAGCTTACCACCGACCCCGATATCGACATCCAGTTGGCTGCTATACAGGCGCTGGGCAAGATTGGTGGCCCCGAGGCTAAAGACAGCCTGGAACGCTGCCTCACCGACGATAGCGAGGTAATCCAGCAAGCGGCGGAACTGGCGCTCGACGAACTAGAAGCGGGAGATGACCCCCTATCCTTCCGGTCGTGAAGCTATTTAAGAGTAGTATGATTTCTAACGACAAGGTTAAGCTGCGGGAAAAAAGATTGGCTGATGCCCGGGATGATTATGCCTGGATGACCGACGCTGAGCTGGCGGCGCTCGACGCCGTCCCCCTCCCCACCACTACCTTCCCCCAATACCTGGCGGACTATACCAGCGACCTGCGCTATCCCCCCACCATCAGGCACCAGTTCGCTATCGAGACCAAGGAAGGTAAGCACATCGGCAACTGCACCTACTACGGCATCAACAGCGATAAAGGCGAAGCCGAGCTGGGCATTATGATCGGCGACCGCGACTACTGGGACCAGGGCTACGGCGCCGACGCCGTAGCGGCACTTCTCGACTATGTCTTCCAAAGGACCAAGCTCAACCGCCTTTACCTTAAGACCCTTGTCGGCAATAAGCGGGCGCAAAAGTGTTTTAGCAAGTGCGGCTTTGTCCCCTGCGGCCACCTCAAAAAGGACAGCTACAGCTTTATTCTGATGGAACTGCACCGCGATGAGTGGGAGAAATGGCAGGGTTAATAATTACCACCCCACCTTGTTTAGCGTACGTTGTTTGTCCCACCCTACCCACCCTTAGAGGGGATTCTCCCCCTAGAATTCCTTCTGGGAATACGACCCCACCCAGTTTCCCCCTTTGAAAAAGGGGGACTTCGTCCCCCTTAAACCCCCTAATAAGGGGTAAGGAAGGGCGTACCCCAGGTTAAGGAGTTTACTCATTAGGGCGGGTTTTGGGTGGGACAAACAACGTCCGCTAACAGAGTGGGGCAAGGTGTCAATGACCCCTCAATAGAAAGAGGGGGCTTCCGCCCCCTCTTAACTATCCGAAGTATTCTAACCTCTACTTATCAGCTTTGGGCGGTGACGGGTTCTTATAACCCTCCAGCAAAACCTTAGGCACCTGCTCGATTAGCTCCTCCACCGTCCACATCCCCTTCTCTTTGACGATTGACTTCTTCTTCACCGGTTCGGAGTAGAGCGCAATATCGCCACCGGTGACATCGAAGACCTGCCCGTTTATATCGGCTGCCTCGTCGGTGCAAAGGTAAACGATAAAAGGCCCCACCGTCTCCGGCTTGGGCGGGTTGGTCAGCTCCTCGAAGCGTTTCTTGGTCATCAGACCCGCTTCGTAGCGCTTTTTGAAGCCGGCCACTATCTCTTCGCTCAAGGTGAAACGGGTAGCGGCGGTGGGCGCATAGGCGTTGCAGGTCACCCCGTACCGCCCCACCTCCCGGGCCACCGCCCTGGTTAGGCCCACGATTCCGGCCTTGGCGGCGCCGTAGTTGCAGTGTCCCACCGTGCCCAGCCAGGCGGTAGAGGTGGTATTGATAATCCTCCCCCACTTCTGCTCCCTCATTATGCCCGCGGCAAAGCGGGTGCAGTTGAACGAGCCTTTAAGAAAAGAGTCCAGGCACCTGTCCCAGTCTTCCTCGGTCATATTCCAGACCATGCGCGGGGCGTCGGCGCCGGCATTATTGACCAGTATATCCAGCCTGCCGAATTTCTCCACGGCCAGCTTGACTATCATCTCAGCATCATCGAAATCGGAAATACTGCCGAAGAAGGGCATCGCCTCCCCACCCATCGCCTCGATCTCCTTGACCACGGTCTCGGCGTCACCGCCCTTGGAGCCGGGGCGGCGGTTGTTGGTCACCACCCTGGCCCCCTCTTGAGCCAGGGCGATGGCGATGGCCTTGCCGATGCCCTGCCCCGAGCCGGTAACGATAGCCACCTTACCTTTCAATCTTTTACTCATCGTCTAGTCCTCCTTTTCTACTATTCTAATCATCAGCCCCCGGCCGGCAGCGTAACCGTAGCCCGCCCCGAGGCTGTCTTCTCCCCTTTCGGATTCTCCGCCCATATTTTGCACTCGATAAAGTGCTCCCCGTCCTTGTCGTATTTCCTGGTCACCTCGCCCTTACAGGTCAGCGCCTCACCGGGGTAGTTCATTCCCTTGTAGCTGCAGCTCAGCTTCTTGAGCTCGCCTTTCTCTCCGAGCCAGTCGGTCAGCATCTGCCCCAGGAAAGCCCCCACCAACTGCCCCTGAACGATAACCCCGGAAAGCCCGCGGCTAAGGGCAAAATCTTTATCATAGTGGATGGGCGTATAATCGCCCACCGCCCCCGCCCACACCACCAGCTGCTTGGAGGTCGGCTTCTTGACCAGCGGGGTGATTCCGTCACCCGCATTAACATCCTTGTAAGCAAGCTGTTTCGTCATTTTAATAGCCGATAACCATCTGGCGGCACTTAGCCACCAGCTCCTGTTTTTGATTCCGGCAGGTGCTCTCGAAGGTCAGGAAAGCCATCCTGCCCGCCTCGCCTTCGCGCTCGCGCAGGCCGCTGATTTCGAAAACAGCGGTGATGACGTCGCCTGTCTTTATGGGCTGGTAGCACTCGAGCTCGGTTCCCGCCATGAACACGGTGTTGAAGGAGACCATAGCCAGCAGGTCATCGACGAACTGCTCGAAGCCGATAGCCAGGACGAAGGTCGGTGGCGCGAGCATGCCGTCCCGCCATTTGGGGTTGGTGTCGCCCACGGCGCCGGTAAAGCGCCGCACCATCTCCCGCTCGATGGGGTATTCTCTGGGCTCCCACCCCACCCCAATCATGCTTTTTAGCTTCTCAATGCCCGCCAAAGCCTCAGTCATACCAAAAAGTTTACTTTGCCCCGACTGATACTGTCAAGGAAAAGGGGAGAATGTCATTGCGAGGAATGCAATGACGAAGCAATCTCCCCACCCCGTTCTATATCTTTTCCCACCCACCGCCCTTTAATGTAGAAAGGGGGGCTTTGTCCCCCTTTCGAACCCCCAAAATGGGGGGATGGGCGTCTCCCTCAGGTTAAGGAGTTTACTCATTAGGGCGGGTGGGTTGGGACAAAAAACCCACGTTCGCCAGGGCGGGGACGTAAAAGAAAAGCCCACCCCTTGACGTCTAGCTCAAGCTAGGCTAAATTTAGCGTATGAAAGCTATCGAATGGCTGGGCGATAGGCTGAAAATCCTCGACCAGACTCAATTACCCCGAAAAGAAAGCTATCTGGAGCTAAGCCGCTACCAGGATATAGCCTCAGCCATCGCAGGATTGAAGATAAGGGGTGCTCCCGCCATAGGTATAGCAGTTGGCTACGGACTGGCTCTGGGAGCCCTTAAAATCAAGGCTCAAGACGCCGATATTTTCAGGTGTGAACTCAAGGCTGTCAGCGGCGCTTTAGCCGCCACCCGCCCCACCGCCCGCAGCCTCTTCCGCGCTCTGGAGAGGATGGAAAAAGTGGCGGAGAAAGGCGAAGATGTCGAGCGCATCAAGCAAGCGCTGGTTGACGAAGCCATCCGAATACACAACGAAGAAATCGAAGCCACCCTGAAGCTGAGCCAGCTCGGCGCCGATTTGATTAAGGACGGCTCTACTATACTGACCCATTGCAACACCGGACCCCTAGCCACGGGCGGCTACGGCACGGCTCTGGGTATAATCATACAGGCTTTCGAGCGGGGCAAGAAAATAAAGGTTTCTGCCACCGAGACCCGCCCCCTCCTCCAGGGGGCGCGCATCACCGCCTGGGAGCTTAAAGAGCTTAAAATCCCCTTCACCCTCATCACCGACTCCATGGCGGGATATTTTATGAGCCGCGGAGAGGTGGACTGCGTCGTCGTCGGCGCCGACCGCATTGCCGCCAACGGCGATACCGCCAACAAAATCGGCACTTATACCCTGGCGGTGCTGGCCAAGGAGAATAATATCCCCTTCTACGTTGCCGCCCCCCTCACCACCATAGACCCCGCGCTTAAGTCGGGAGCTGAGATTCCCATCGAGCAGAGAAGCCCGGACGAGGTGACGCATATCCAGGGCACCGCCATCGCCCCCGCCGGCATTGAAGCCGCCAACCCCGCCTTCGACGTTACCCCCAACCGCTACATCACCGCCATCGTTACCGAGGGTGGTATAATAAGGCAGCCATTCAGTGAGGGGATAAGAAAGATAACAGGCACTATGTAATGTATGTTTACTTGGATGAATCGGGGGATTTGGGATTCTCGCTGGGAAGCACCAAATTTTTCACCATTGCTTTCGTCATAGTAGAAAATCCCCTGCTTTTCAGAAGGTGCGTTAAAAATGTGAAAATGAAATACAACATCCCTCAAGACGTAGAGCTTAAAGGCTCCTCTACCCGGCAGACCATTAAGGAAGACCTGCTCCGAAGACTTTTGAAGCTGGATATAGAAATACACGCCATAACCGTTAAAAAAGCGAGTGTGGAATCAAGACTGCGGACGGACACGAACATCCTGTACAATTACATAGTCGGTCTATCGCTAGTTGGACGAATCCTGGAAGAGCCGAAAAGTTCGAGGGTAATTGTAGAGGTAGACAAGAGAATCACTTCCGTCACTTCTGGCTTTAACTTTAATGATTACTTAAAGTATAAGATATGGTACGAAGCCGAAAGACAAGACCTTGATTTGCATATTCACCACCTAGAGTCACACCAGACTTACGCAATACAAGGAATAGATGTCATTTGCAATAGCATTTATAGAAAATACAGCTCTAAAAATGACAAATTATTCGACATTATTCGAACTAAACTAAAAAGCGATAAGAGGTTATTCTTTGGCAAATAAAAAAGCGGACCCTACGAGCGACTAGCTTACAGCTAGTTTATGCCACCTTCCGGTAACACGCTTAACGCAGGACTTACCCGCTATAATGAGTATAGTGTAAAATATTTATTTAGTCAATACCTAAAAGACACGGGGAGGGGATAAAGAGAATTGGGGGGAGGTGAGAGGATGGTATGGATAATCTGGGGAAAATTTACTAGAGAATGGCTCAATCGGGCTGAAAGAGGCGAAGGCGAATTCGTAGACGATGTAGATAGATTCATATCGCTGTGGATTGCTTTTAATGGTTGGATGAAAGGGAAGTTTGGTGAGGGAGAAAATGACGCAGAGTTGTTAAAAAAAGCAGGAGAACTACCTGAGTTTAATGCCTGTTTTGAACATTTAAGAGAAAATGACCCCGATTTCAGAGAAAACCTTGAAAAAATTACTAATTATTCAGTAGGAAATATGCGAGACCCTGAAGCTAAAGGCCTGATATACAAGCATACATTAAAATCTCTAATTGAAGTCTTGTACAGAGTGAGATGTAACTTATTCCATGGACGGAAACAAATCAACGAAGACGAGAAAGATAAAAAGCTAGTGAGCTTATCACTCAATATACTACTGCCCCTTTTTAAAACCTATTTATCAAGAACCAAGGAACTGGAGGTATAATGCCAAAAGCTAAAATCGCCGTCGTCGGCGGCAGCGGTCTATACCATATCGAAGGGCTGACCGACATCGAAGAGGTCAACCCCACCACCCCCTTCGGCAAGCCCAGCCACACCATCACCATCGGCAAGCTGGAGGGAACGCATATCGCCTTCCTGCCCCGCCACGGCCGCGGGCACACCATCACCCCATCCGAGGTGCCCTACCGCGCCAACATCTACGCCCTCAAAGCGCTGGGGGTGGAGCGCATCATCGCCGTCAACGCCGTGGGCAGCTTTAAGAAGGAACTAAAGCCGGGTGACCTGGTCATCCCCGACCAGCTCATCGACCTCACCCGCCATCGGGCGGATAGCTTTTTCGGCGGCGGCATCGTCGTCCATATAGCCTTCGCCGACCCCTTCTGCCCTGATTTGAGTAAGATACTGTACGACGCCGCCAGAAAGACGAAGGCAAATGTGCATTTCGGCGGCACCTATATCGCCATGGAAGGCCCCGCCTTCTCCACCCGCGCCGAATCGCGGCTCTACCGCTCCTGGGGCGCCGACATCATCGGCATGACGGCCATACCCGAAGCTAAGCTGGCGCGCGAGGCGGAAATCTGCTACGCCATGGTGGCCGGCGTCACCGACTACGACAGCTGGCAGGAGAAGAGCGAAAGGCTGGTGGTCGGCGACATACTGAAGACACTGAGAAGCAACATCGACACCATCCGGGAAATCATTAAGCTGGCGGTGGCCGAGGTCAAAGACGAGCGCAAATGCGAATGCGCCTCCGCCATGAGCGTGGCTATCGCCACCAGCCGCAAGAACATACCTGCCGCGCTCAAAAATAAGTACGACCTGCTTATCGGCAAATACCTCAAAGGAGCTAGCTGACCATGCCCGATTTAGAGTTCAACTGCCTGCCCACCATAATCGGCAGCATGCCCCACACCGACCCCGCCGCCGCCTGTAAGCAGGTGCTCCAATACCTCAAGGACATCCCCGCCTGGCCCCAGCTGCCACGACGTTCCTTCAAGGAGAACATGAACGCCCAGTTCAGCGAGGGCTTCCCCGGTATCAGGCTCACGGGGGGCAGCCTGCGCTTTGACCGCGCCCCCGACCTGGACGAAGCGCTGGAGAAATTCTACACCGCCTACCTTGAGGAAGATATAGAGCAATACCCCACCACCCCCGCCTACGCTGCCGGCTTGCACGCCTTTCTCGGCTCTCTTGACTTGAAGCCGCTAGCGGTCAAGGGGCAGATAACCGGCCCCCTCACCTGGGGCTTGAGCGTCACCGACGAGGAAGGCAAGGCAATCCTCTATGACGACGTCCTGGGAGATGCGGTGGCTAAGTTTTTGAGGCTCAAGGCAGCCTGGCAGGAAAAGCAGCTGGCGAAAATATCGCCCAACACCATCATCTTCGTCGACGAGCCCTATATGGCTTCCTTCGGCTCGGTGGCGGTGCCGCTTTCCAAGGAAAAGGTGGTCAACCTGCTCGAAGAGGTCTTTCGCGGGATTAAGGGTATCAAGGGTATCCACTGCTGCGGCAACACCGACTGGTCGGTGATACTGGAAACCAGCCTGGATATCTTAAGCTTCGACGCCTATAACTACGCCCAGTCCCTCAGCCTCTACCCCGCTGAAGTCAAGAAGTTTCTGGATAAAAAGGGCGTCATCGCCTGGGGCGTTGTCCCCAACGACAGCCCTTCGTTAGCCAAGGAGAGCGCCGCCGCCTTAAAGGACAGGTTGGAGGAAGCCATGCTCCCCTTCACCCGCAACGGCGTATCCTTTCAGAAACTCGTAGCCCAGAGTATAATCACGCCCAGCTGCACGCTGGCGTCGCTCGAATCCCCCGACGCCTCCGCCCACGCTTTGGAGTTGTTAACCGAGCTATCACAGATGATGAGGAGCCAATAAGACAGGAAAAATCCCCCTTAATCCCCCTTTATTAAAGGGGGAGACTGGATTCCCGCCTTCGCGGGAATGACATTAGAATTTGAGGGGTGGGGTAGCTAAAAAGGGGAGATTGCTTCGCCTTCGGCTCGCAATGACAGTAAGGGATGGGGAGGCCGTAACCCCAAATAAGAAATCTATAAAGGTTTAACCTTTGTAGGGTGGGTATTGGGTGGGAAGAAAAACCTAGGTGGGGTGGTCAGGAGGGGCAACGCACCCAGAAGGAATTCTAGAGGGTGAATCCACTCTAAGGGTGGGCAGGGTGGGACAGAAAGACTTACGCTAAACAAGGTGGGGTGGAGCAACAAACGCACGTTTGAATAGGAGTTTATTCTATGGAATGCCAGATTGACGCCAACAAAGCCAACTGCCCCTGCACCTACGAGCCCTGCTCCCGCAAGGGCAAGTGCTGCGAATGTATCTCCTACCACCTTAAACTTGACGAGCTTCCCGCCTGCGTCTTCCCTCCCGACGTGGAGAAGACATATGACCGCTCCTTCGCCCGCTTTGCCCGGCTCCACACTAGCCAGAAAGGCTGATTTAGGTTATATTACTAACCACAGGGCGGTAAAAGCCTTGAGGTCAAGCCCTTTGAAATAGTAACCTTAAAACTGGAGTTTTAGAAATTGAAAAACTACGACATAAAAGACCCGAAACTGGCTGAAGCCGGCAAACAGAGAATAGAGTGGGCCTACCGCGAGATGCCGGTTATAAAACTAATCAGGGCGAGGTTCGCCAAAGAAAAGCCGCTCAAAGGCATCCGCGTCTCCGCCTGCCTCCACGTCACCACCGAGACGGCCAACCTGATGCTGACGCTCAAGGAAGGCGGAGCCGACATCGTGCTCTGCGCCGCCAACCCTTTAAGCACCCAGGATGATGTCGCCGCCGCTTTGGTGGCCGACGGCATACCCGTTAACGCCATCAAGGGGGAGGATGATAAAACCTACTATAAACACATCAATACCGCCCTGGACCATAAACCACAGCTAACCGTGGACGACGGCGCCGACCTGGTTACCACCCTGCACAGCCAACATACCGAGCTAATCAGCGATGTTATCGGCGGCACCGAGGAGACCACCACCGGCGTCATCCGACTGCGCAGCCTGGAAAAAGCGGGCAAGCTGAGATACACCATGATTGCCGTAAACGATGCCCCGACCAAATACCTCTTCGATAACCGCTACGGCACCGGCCAGAGCACCATTGACGGCATAACCCGCGCCACCAATATCCTCTGGGCGGGCAAGAAGGTGGTAGTCTGCGGCTACGGCTGGTGCGGACACGGCGCCGCCCTCAGGGCGCAGGGGCTGGGCTCTCAGGTAATCGTCACCGAGGTCGAGCCGGTGCGGGCGCTGGAGGCGGTCATGGACGGCTTCCGGGTAATGCCCATCGCCGAAGCCGCCCAAATAGGCGATGTTTTCATTACCATCACCGGTGATATAAACGTCATCGATAAAGCCTCCCTAGAGGCGATGAAAGACGGCGCTATTATGGCCAACAGCGGGCATTTCGATGTCGAGATAAACCTGCCCGCTCTAAAAAGTCTGAATCGCCGCCAGCGGCGGATTCGGCCCTTCGTCGACGAGTACACCCTGAAAGACGGCCGCTGCCTTTATCTGCTGGCGGAGGGCAGGGTAGTTAATCTGGCCGCCGCCGAAGGGCACCCGGCCACCGTTATGGATATGAGCTTCGCCAACCAGGCTCTCTGTCTGGAACACTTGGTGAAAAACAAGGCAAATCTTAAAACCAGGGTCTACCCGGTACCGGAAGAAATAGATAAACAGGTAGCCCGCCTGAAACTAAAGTCCCTGGGCGTTGATATCGACACTCTGACCCCGGAGCAAAAGCAATACCTGTCCAGCTGGGAGCAGGGGACATAGAAAGGAAGAAAAATGCCAAGCAGTTTTAGCAGTTCGCCAATCTATATGCTCACCTCGGAGTCGGTTGCCGAAGGTCACCCGGACAAGCTTTGCGACCAGATATCGGACGCTGTCCTGGACACCATTCTGGCCCAAGACCCCTACGCACGGGTAGCCTGCGAGACGGCGGTAACCAACGGCCTGATAATCGTCCTCGGCGAGATTACCACCAGTTGCTATGTCGAAATTCCCCAGATAGTGCGGGAGGTAGTCCGTGATGTCGGCTATACCCACCCCGAATACGGCTTCGACTACCAGGCCTGCGGCATAATGGTCTCTATCAAGGAGCAGTCACGGGACATCGCCCTGGGCGTGGATAAATCGCAGGAAGCCAAGGCGGCTTCAGCCAACGAGCTGGATAAGGTCGGCGCCGGCGACCAGGGAATGATGGTCGGCTTTGCCTGCAACGAAACGCCCGAGCTTATGCCCCTTCCCATCTCCCTGGCGCACAAGCTCTGCCAACGCCTGGCTCAGGTCCGGAAAGACGGTACTCTTCCCTACCTCCGCCCCGACGGCAAATCACAGGTCACCGTGGAGTACGCTAACGGTACCCCCCAGCGCATAGACAGCGTCGTGATAGGCGCCCAGCACAACCCCGATGTTAACCAGGAGCAGATTACAAAGGACATCATCGACAAGGTAGTCAAGGAGGTCATCCCCGCCAAACTGATGGACGATAAAACCAAATACTATGTCAACGCCACCGGTCGCTTTGTCATCGGCGGCCCCGTATCCGATACCGGCTTTACCGGCCGCAAGCTCCTCGTCGATAGCTACGGCGGCATCGCCCGCCACGGCGGCGGCAGCTTCTCCGGCAAAGACCCAACCAAGGTCGACCGCTCGGCGGCTTACATGGCCCGTTATATAGCCAAGAATATCGTCGCCGCAGGGCTGGCGGAGAGGCTAGAAATCCAGATTTCTTATTCCATCGGCGTCGCCCACCCTCTCTCCGTCTCCGTCGAAACCTTCGGCACGGCCAAGGTCGATAACGAGAGCCTAATCAAGCTGATAAACAAACACTTCGACCTCAGACCCGAAGCCATTATCCGCACCCTCGACCTGCGCCGACCCATCTATAGACAGACCGCCTGCTACGGCCACTTCGGGCGCCCTGACCTTGACCTCCCCTGGGAAAAGATGGATAAAGCGGAGATACTGAAGGGGGAGGCGGGGAAGTAACAATAAACGGGGAGTCTAAGAGGGGGCTTCGCCCCCTCTTTACCTTAAAGGGCGGCGGGCGGGAAAAGATAAAATCGGGGTGGGGTGGAGGCGCTGCGAAAGGAATTGAGTTTATGAGAAGGATTACAGTCCTCTTGATGTTAATTACCGGTTTAGTGGCCGTGATTTCTGGTATTGTGGAAGCATCACATCTACATTCCGGTCGCCCCTCACTTCACATCGTGGTATCAAGCATATTTATCATCCTATGTCTTATTCATATATTTTTAAACCGAAGGGCTATTGGCAAATACATTAAAGGTAGCAAAAAACAGAGAGCTTAAAAGGGCGGCGGGGTGAGGAAACAACCCCTACAGGAGGATATATAAGGGGTACCACCCTTATAGGGTGGGTATTGGGTGGGACAACAACACCTGCGCTAACAAGATGGAGATTTAGCCGAATATGAAAAAAGTACTCTTTGGCTGGAGCGGCGGCAAAGACAGCGTCATGGCGCTCTATGAAATCCAGAAGAACCACGAATATGAAGTGGTATCCCTGCTCACCACTATTACTGAAGACTACGACCGCATCAGTATGCACGGCGTGCGCCGAGTTCTGGTAGAGCAACAGGCACAATCCTTGGGTATACCCCTCCATAAAGTTTTTATCTCCAAGTCCTGCTCCAACGAAGAATACGGCGCTAAAATGAGTGCAGCCCTAAACCTATTCAAGCAGGAGGGCGTCGAGACTGTAGCCTTCGGCGATATTTTCTTGGAAGAGGTCAGGAAATATAGAGAGGATAACCTGGCCCTGTTAAACATGAAGGGCGTCTTCCCCCTCTGGGGGAGAAACTCCGCCGAACTCGTCCGGTCTTTTATAGCCCTGGGCTTCAAGTCTGTGGTTAGCTGTATTAGCACCAAAGTCCTGGACAAGAAATTCCTGGGCAGGCAGATTGATAAAGACTTTATTGCCGAGCTTCCCCCTAATATAGACCCCAGCGGTGAGAACGGGGAGTTTCACAGCTTCGTCTATGACGGCCCCATATTCAAACAAAAGATAGACTATAGCCGAGGGGAGTCAGTATTGCGGGACTCTTTCCACTTCTGTGATTTAATCCCCACCGGACTAATGTAGCCAAAACCCCGTCATTACCCCACCTCGTTTTAAATCTTTTCCCACCCACCACCAAAGGGTGGGAAAATGCAGAAACCACCCCAGGTTAAGGAGTTTACTCATTAGGGTGGGCCGGGTTGGGACAATCACACGTACGCTAACAAGGCGGGAATGTGGGGGAAAGCCCGCTAAAACCCCAGCACCTGCTTTAGAGGCATTGACTTCACCAGCGTAATAGCGTAAGATTTTTCCAAATAGCCATACCTAACCCCGACAAAGGAGGCAGTAAAATGTGGAAATCAAAAGGCATCAAACTGGTATTGGTGAGCCTGGTCATCCTCGTCATGATCCTGGCGGGTGGCTGTTTCAATAAGCCGCCGGAGATTACCAGCCTCACACCGAGCGCCACCAGCGTAACCCTAGGGGGTAGTTGCACCGTAACTTGTACCGCCACCGACCCCGATACCGATGCCCTTACCTACGCCTGGTCAGCCACCGGAGGGGCAGTCTCGGGAACGGGCAGCACCATTACCTGGATGGCGCCGACAACCACGGGAAGCTTTTCCGTAACCGCAACCGTGAGCGACGGTGAGGAAACCGTCAGCGATAGCTGCGATATCACGGTAGTCAACACTCCGCCGACTATCGCCAGCCTTACCCCCAGCACCACCGAACTGGCCCCCTCGGCTAGCTGCACCGTAGGCTGTGTCGCCAGCGACGCCGATGGCGATACCCTCACCTACGCCTGGACAGCCACCAGTGGCGCTATCTCCGGAACGGGCGATAGCGTTAGCTGGGAGGCACCAGCCACCGAGGGAACCTACACCATCACCGTGACCGTGAACGACGGCCAGGGCGGAACCGCCAGCGAGAGCTGCGAAATCACCGTTGAGATGAAATTCGGCTCTATCGATATTCAGTCCAGTCCGGCTGGAGCCGCTGTCTTCCTCAACGGCGTGGATACGGGGAACATAACCCCCTACGTCATAACCAATCTAACCCCCGGCACCTATACCTTAGAGCTGGAACTATATCACCACAAATATCGCGAGCAGACGGTAACGGTAACTCCGAATGATACCACCTATCTCAACTGGTCGCTCGACTACGCCGAAACGGTGACGATTACCATGGAACTCGAAGACTTGATGGCTACGGATTCCTACGTATATGACGGCGGTCCGACCGACAACTTCGGAAACGACGGTAACCTATTCGCCGCCGGCGAAACAGACGTCCTTTGCCGGTCATACCTGCAATTCGCCACTCCGACAATACCCGCCAACGCGGTGATAACCAGCGCCAAAGTGGGTTTGTATTATAAATCCACCGATCACTCAACCCCATCAGAAATCGGGGTTTACCCGGTGCTGGGGATCTGGACTGAAACCGGTGTAACCTGGAACGACCAGCCAGCATTCGGCACAACGCCGGAAGACACCGTCACTGTGCCGGCCTCGGTAAGCAGCTCTTTTATCTACTGGTACATCACCGACTTGGTCAAGAGTTGGTACAATGGCGACCTAGCCAACCTCGGTCTAGTATTCAAATCCCCCCATGAGGAAGACGAGGATAGCTGGAAGGGCTTCTACTCCTCCGACACCTCTACTTCTTATTATCCCAAGTTCATCATCAGCTACTACGACCCGAACCCATAACCTGCCGCTGATAAAGGAGAGCCTCCCCAAAGAGGGAGGCTCTCCCGTCTTGCCCCCGGAAAGCGGGCGCTAATTTTGAAATGAACACGACGATTAAATTCGGCACCGACGGCTGGCGGGGGATTATCGCCCAGGACTTCACCTTCGATAACGTGCGGGCATGCTCCCAGGCGGTGGCTGATTACCTTAAACAAGGGGATTTAAGCCACCGGGGGCTGATAATCGGCTACGATAACCGCTTCGCCTCCGAGGACTTTGCTAAAGCCGCCGCCGAGGTAGTCGCCGCCAACGGAATAAAGGTATATCTTTGCCCCAAAGCCACTCCCACGCCGACGATAAGCTTTGGCGTCCTGACCAAAAAGGCGGGCGGGGCTATCATCATCACCGCCAGCCATAATCCGGCTATCTGGAACGGCTTTAAGTATAAAACCGAAGACGGCACCAGTGCCCCCTCCGAGGTTACCGACCAGATAGAAAAACGCCTATCCCATGCCTTGGCGGCAAACAAAGTGAACCGCCTGCCCCTACCCCGGGCGTTAGACCAGGGAATGGTGGAATACCTCGACCTGGCGCCTACCTACGTCCAGCAGCTGGCCAGGCTCATTGACCCGAAGCCGATGCGCCAGGCTAAACTCAAGGTAGTCTTCGACTCTATGTACGGGGTCGGGGCTGGCTATCTTAACCAACTGCTGGGCAGTGGGAACATGCAGATTAAGGAAATAAACGGTGAGCGCAACCCCCTCTTCCCCGGCATACAGCCCGAGCCGATTGCGGCTAACCTGGCCAAGCTCTCGGCGACGGTAAAAAAGGGAAAGGCAAATGTCGGCCTGGCCACTGATGGCGACGCCGACCGCCTGGGCATCGTCGATGAGAAGGGCAACTTCCTCACCCAGCTCCAGGTCTTTGCCCTGCTCTGCCTTTATTTGCTGGAGGTGAGGGGGGAGCGGGGGGCTATGGTCAGGACGACTACCAGCACCACTATGATCGACCGCCTGGGTGAGATATTCGATGTGCCCGTCTATGAAACATCGGTGGGTTTTAAGTATGTCGCCCCCGTAATGATAGAAAAGGACGCCATCATCGGCGGAGAGGAGAGCGGGGGCTACGGCTTCCGCGGCCACATGCCCGAACGAGATGGCATTCTGGCCGGCATCTATTTCCTCGACTTTATGCTCAAGACAGCTAAAACTCCCTCGCAGCTAGTGGACTATCTCTACAGCCGGGTCGGCCCCCATTATTACCAGCGCCGTGACTTCACCTTCCCCGAAGACCAGCGACAGGCGATAACCAAAGGCGTCGGCGATAACCTGCCCCAATCTATTGACGGGGTCAAGGTAACCAAGGTGAACGCCAGCGATGGCTTTCACCTGACATTGGCTGATAGCAGCTGGCTGCTCATCAGGTTCTCCGGCACCGAGCCCGTGCTCCGCATCTATGCCGAAAGCGATAGCCAGGCTCGGGTTGAGGGGCTACTTGAATTAGGCAGGAAACTGGCTGGGGTCTAAGGACGGACAGAAGATGGAAGCAAAACTCCCCCAAAGAACCGAGAAGCCCTGGGGTTTCGAGCTGCTCTTTGCTCAGACGCCGAACTACGCTGGTAAACTCATCTTCATCAAGAAGGGGCACCGCCTCAGCCTGCAGTACCACCAGAAGAAGGACGAGACCATGTACCTCTATCAAGGGAAAATGCGGCTGGAAATAGAGGACGGCGGCAAGATGGCGCCAAAAACATTTGAGCCCGGCCAGTCGATAAGAATCCCCCCCCACACCCGGCACCGCCTGAAGGCTATCGAGGATACCACGCTCTTCGAGGTCTCGACCCCTGATCTGGATGATGTGGTCAGGCTGGAAGACGACTACGGGCGAGCCGAATAACGAGACTACGGCTTCTTTAGAGTCAAAGCCCCGGTAGGACAGACCGCCACACATTCAGCGCAATCCCGGCACTCGACTTGAGCCATCGGCTCATCGCCAAAGGTGGTCATGCGGCGCTTGAAGCCGCGGTGGGCAAAGCCGAGGGTGCCGATACCCTTACCGCGGCAGACCCAGATACAGCGCCCGCAGAGGACGCACTTGTTGGGGTCATAAGTGAACTCGGGGTGGCTATCGTCAATCGGCAGCTGGCGCAGGATTTTCTTAAAACGCCGCGTCTTGAGCTTAACCCCCAGGTGGGCGGCTATCTTTTGCAGCTCGCAGGTGCCGTTGGCGGGGCAATGGGCGCAGTCAACCTCGTTGCTGGCTAAAAGCAGTTCCAGGGCGGTGCGCGCCAATCTTAAAGCCATCGCCCCCTTCGTGTCGACCACCATGCCCTCGGCCACCGTCTCGGTGCAGGCGGTAACGGGCCGGTTTTTGCCCTTTATTTCCACCCAGCAGAGGCGGCAGGATGCATCCTGTGTTTCTTTCTCACGGAGGGCGCAGAGATTAGGGATATAAATACCGTTATCCAGCGCCGCCCAGAGGACCTTCTGCCCCCGGGGGGCTTTTATCTCCTTGCCGTCAATGGTTAAAGCTACCGTTTTCATCCTACTCTTCATCCTAATCTTGGGGCACCTCGCTCGGCGGCGACAGCTTGATAACGGCGTCATACTGCGGCGGGCAGGAGGTCAGGCAGGTGCCGCACTTGACGCACTTCTCCTGGTCAACGATTTTATATCTCTTTTTGGGGTGGCTGGTGATAGCTTCCACGGTGCAGGTGCCGACGCAGGCATCGCAGGAGCGCTCGCACTTGTCAGGGATAATGTGGAAGGCGATAAGCTCCAGGCACATCAGCGCCGGGCAGCGCCCCTCCAAGATGTGCGCCTCGTATTCGTCGCGGAAATAGCGCAGGGTGGATAGCACCGGATTGGGTGCCGTCCGGCCCAGCCCGCAGAGCGAGCCCGACTTGATATCCTCGGCCAGCTCAATAAGGGTATCCAGGTCTTCGAGCTTCCCCTTGCCCTTGGTAAATTCGGCCAAAGTTTCCAGCATCTGTTTCGTTCCCAGGCGGCAGAAGGTGCATTTACCGCAGGACTCGCGCTGGGTGAACTCCAAAAAATAACGGGCTATTTCCACCATACAGTCGTCCTCATCGAGGACAATCATGCCCCCCGACCCCATCATCGCCCCGGCCTCGGTCAGGGAATCGAAGTCGATGGGCAAGTCCAGAGCCGATTCGGGCAGGCAGCCGCCGGAGGGACCGCCTATCTGCACCGCCTTGAAACGTTTACCGTTGGGGATGCCGCTGCCGACATCGAAGATGAGCTGGCGCAGAGTAGTGCCCATGGGCACCTCGGCCAGACCGGTGTTGACCACCTTTCCCGCCAGGGCGAAAACGGCCGTCCCCGGGCTGTTTTTAGTGCCGATGCCGCTAAACCATTTCGCCCCCTTCTCGATTATGTGGCGGATAAAAGCCAGCGTCTTAACGTTATTGATAAGGGTCGGTTTGCCATTAAAGCCGCTTTCGGCGGGATAAGGGGGGCGGTGATAGGGGGTGCCCGCCTCACCCTCCAGCGAGGCGATAAGGGCGCTTTCCTCACCGCAGACGAAGGCGCCCGAGCCCTGAAAGAGCTTTATATCGAAGCCGAAGTCAGTGCCCAAGATGTTTTTGCCCAGTAATTTAAGCTTTTTTGCCTGGCGCAGGGCAATCTGAACCCGGCGGACAGCTAACGGGTACTCGGCGCGGACATAGATATATCCCTGGTTAGCGCCGACGGCGTAGCCGGCAATGAGCATGCCCTCAATTACGGAATGGGGGTCGCTCTCCAGGATAGCCCGGTCCATAAAGGCGCCGGGGTCGCCTTCGTCGGCGTTACAGATTATGTATTTGGGCTTACCCGCGGCTTTACGGCACAGCTCCCACTTCTCACCGGCAGGAAAGCCGGCCCCACCCCGCCCCCTCAGCCCCGAACTTTTGACCTCGGCGATAACCTCTTCGGGTGGCAGTTGTAGCACCTTATTAAGAGCCGCATAGCCGCCGTTGGCGATATATTGCTCTATATCTTCGGGGTCGATAAAGCCGCAGTTCTTGAGGATGAGCTTTTGCTCGAACCCAGCGCGGGGAAAATCGGCGAAATCGGGGACAAGCTCATTTTCTCCCAGGGCGCCGAGGACAAATTCCAGACAGGGGTCGTCGCCGATGATAAATTCCTTGACCAGCCGGCGGGCGATGACCGGGTTGACCTGCTGGTAGACGATAGGGGGAAAACCTTTCTTGCTGATGACGACTATCGGCTCGGCGTAGCAGTGCCCCATGCAGCCGACTTCGAAGACGGGGCAGTCGAGCTTTTGCTTTTTAATCTCGTCCTTGATTGCCCGTAGCACTGGCAGAGCGCCGGCGGCACGCCCGCAGGTAGCGGCCCCCACCATGACAACAGCCTTAGCTTCCTGAAGCCCCTGCCAGTTTTTTCCCGCCTGACTCTTTAGCTCGTCGAAAGTCGCCGCCTCTGGCTGCCCGCTTAGTTTCACCGTTTCTCTTTTTCCAGCTTAAACGAGAGCAGGATTCCATCTACCTTGGTCGGTTCCACCTGACCCTCGGGCTTATCATCAACCACCGTCACCGGCGCCATAACGCAGCAGCCGACGCAGGCGACGGTATCCAGGTCAAACTCGCGGTCGGGGGTGGTCTGCCCCTGGTCAATATCCAGCCTCCGCTTCCAGGCATCCAGCGTGATATAACCACCCTTCATGTGGCAGGCGGTGCCCAGACATACCCTTATTGAGTGCTTTCCCGGGGGATTGAGCCGGAACTGGTTATAAAATGTGACCACGCCATAAACATCAATCTCGGGGATATCGAGGAAGCGGGCAATCTCGGCCATGGCTTCCCGGGGCAGATAACCAAGCTCTTTCTGGACCTTCTGCAGGATAGGAATAAGATTGGCTCTTTTTCTAGCGAAGTGGTTTAGAGCCTGCCCTGTTTCTTGTTTGACATTAGCTTCTTCTTCAGCCATCGTGTTGAATTATATGACAGTGAGCCTATCGGCGCAACCGCCCCACCCCATAAAATAGAAAAAGGAGCCGGGTTTTAAAGCCCAGCCCCCAATTTTTAATCGAGCTATTATATATTAACCTCGGGCAACTCCAGCTGTGCCTTCCTCACTTCTTCCTCGGGATAAGCGTAATCCACCAGTTCACCCGATAGGTATTTCTCATAAGCCGCCAGGTCGAAGTGCCCGTGCCCGCTGTGGGCGATGAGGATAGTCTTTGATTTACCCTCTTCCTTGCACTTAAGGGCTTCGTCGATAGCTACCTTCAAGTCGTGGCACGGCTCAGGAGCGGAGATAATGCCCTCGGTGCGGGCGAACTGTATGCCGGCCTCGAAGACATCGGTCTGCGGCACCGCCTGGGCTTCAACAAAGCCCAGCTTATGCAGGTGGCAGATGATGGGGGCCATACCGTGGTAGCGCAACCCGCCGGCGTGAATCGGGGGTGGAATAAAACCATGCCCCAGGGTATACATCTTGACGATAGGGCCGAGACCGACGGCGTCGCCGTAGTCAAAGGCATACAGACCCTTGGTCACCGTGGGACAGCTTTCCGGCTCAACGCAGATGACACGCATATCCGGTTTCTTGCCGCTGATCTTATCCCGAACCCAGGGCAGAAACTGCCCGGCGAAGTTGGAGCCGCCGCCTATGCAGCCTACTATGATATCGGGGTAGGCATCAGCCATCTCCATCTGCTTGCGGGTCTCCTCGCCGATGATGGTCTGGTGAAGCAGAACGTGGTTAACCACGCTGCCCAGGGAGTAGTGGGTGTCCTCCCGGCTGACGGCGTCCTCCACCGCCTCGCTGATAGCCAGCCCCAGGCTGCCGGGGCAATCGGGCCACTTGGCCAGCATATCCCTCCCGGACTTGGTATCCGGGCTGGGGCTGGGAACGCAGTTAGCCCCCCACAACTCCATGGCGATGCGCCGGTAGGGCTTCTGGTCATAGCTAATCCTGACCATATATACCTTAATTTCTATATCAAATAGTGCCCCAGAGAAAGCCAGGGCGCTGCCCCATTGACCAGCACCGGTCTCGGTGGCTATACGTTTGATGCCTTCCTTCTTGTTATAGTAGGCCTGGGCGACGGCGGTGTTGGGCTTGTGGCTGCCCGCCTGGTTAGTCCCCTCGTATTTATAGAAAATCTTGGCGGGCGTATCCAGTGCCTTCTCCAGCCGATAGGCCCGGTGCAATACGGTAGGCCGCCAGGTGCGGTAAATCTCCAGCACCTCGTCGGGGATTTCGATATAGCGGTCGGTGGTATTTACCTCTTGCAGGATACACTCCATGGGAAACAAGGCATGCATGAACTCTGGCGTTGCCGGCTCTTTGGTCATCGGGTTCAAGGTCGGCGGCAACGGCTCGGGCAGGTCGGCCTGGATGTTATACCAATGAGTCGGCATGTCCTTCTGGTCGAGAAAAAACATTGATCTTTCCATACTTGTCCTCCTTTTTCGTTTAAAAAATATATTCAGCGGCGCTAAATTAAAAAGCCTCTCGCCTTAAAGGGGCGAGGGGCTGCTCGCGGTGCCACCCTTCTTGGCCAGATGCCAACTGACCATCTCTTTTCGGTACCGTCTACTCTTCTTGATACCTTGGGGTTTGATAACGCTCCCCCAGCGACAAAGCCTACTCGTATCTTACTTTCGGTTTGCGGCTCCCAAGTCCATTCGGTTTCGGCGCTGGCGTCGGCTCACACCCTTACCCGACTCTCTTTGCCCCGCTTCAAAGCCTACTAGTCTTGTTCCCAGCCTTTGCTTTATTTTCGCCCGATTATATTCTAATATGCTCCAGCTGTCAATAGTAAGCCAAGCACTTGTCAGCCGAAGCGTTAGGGCATATAATATCACCAAATGGTGAAGGGTTATCTTCTCATCAAGCTGATCCCAGGTTTAGAATCCAGCGCTCTGTCTCAGATTCGCGCTATTCCCGGCATCACCGATGTCTACCTGGTCTTCGGACAATGGGACGCCATAGCCACCGCCGAAGCCAAGTCCCTTTTCGAGCTATCCAAGGTAATCGTGGGTGAGCTGCGCAGTGTCCAGGGAGTCCAGGATACCACCACCCTGGTGCAGGGCGAGCTTTAGAACCCGGGTTTTGCCGGAAAAGGGCGGGAGCGCTGCGGGCTGAAAAGGGTTATTCCGATTCGCTGGGTGAATAGTGGTTACCTGGCGTTTCGGCTTACACTCTTTAGAGAAAAGGATAAAAGATGCCGCCTATAGTCTCCATCGTCGGTAAATCAGAGTCGGGGAAAACAACCCTAATGGAAAAGCTCCTCGGGGAACTAAAATCGAGGGGCTACCGGGTGGCGACGGTAAAACACACCGCCCAGAAGCTGAGCTTCGATGAGCCGGGCAAGGATAGCTGGCGTCATATCCAGGCCGGGAGTGAAGCCACTCTAATCAGCTCACCGGACAAGGCGGTGCTAATCAAGCCCACCAAAACTAAAATCAGCCTGGAGCAGATAGCCCACTTAATCGGTGAAGACTACGATATTATCCTGACCGAGGGCTTCAAGGTAAGCAATGCCCCCAAGATAGAGGTGCACCGCAAGCAGGCGGGGCCACCTCTGGCTTCGGTGAGAAAGCTCATCGCTATCGCCACCGACGAACCGCTGGAAACCAAGACCCGGCAGTTCTCCCTGGAAGACAGCAAGGGTCTGGCCGACCTACTGGAAAAGGGCTTTATCGCGCCGCAGCGGGAGCGGGTTTCGCTCTACGTAAACAATGCCCCCGTAGTCCTGACTACTTTCCCCAAGCAGGTCGTCGCCAATATCCTCCTGGCTCTGGCCTCCAGCCTCAAGGGAGTGAAGAAAATCAAAAGCCTGGATATTTTCCTCCGCAAACCATAGACTCATTCCACCCCCGCGTTTTTCTTCCCACCCAAAACCCACCCTATAAGGGTGGTACCCCTTTACCTTAAAGGGCGGCGGGCGGGAAAAGATTTAAAACGGGGCGGGGCGGAAACCACCCCAGGTTAAGGAGTTTACTCATTAGGGCGGGCTGGGTGGGACGAAACTGCGTACGTTAAACAAGGCAGGAGGTAGTATTAGCCAACAACTCAAAGATGTTTGTCTATACCTCTCTCCCGTGCTAAAATCGTTAACGGATATGACGACAGAAAACGAATTGCACCTGCGCCACCTCACTCTGGACGAAGCCCTGCCCATGCTCGATAAATACCTCAACGACGCCTTCATGGCCGGCCTCTACCAGGTAAGGATAATTCACGGTAAGGGGACGGGCACACTGCGCCAGGCGGTCAGGAAAAAGCTCGATAAACACCCCCTGGTCGACTCCTACCGTCCCGCCGTTTACGGGGAAGGCAGCGGCGGGGTTACCATCGTCGAGCTGGCTCGCAAGTAGCCACCGCAGGCAAACCGTCACATTCGTTAAGGAAAGGGGCAGCCGTTATGAAGAAACGTATTAAAGACAAAGACCTTGATGAAATCAAGTCATCGCCGGCGGCGGAGCGGAAACTGCCCTGGTGGATAAGGGAAGTCGATAAACCCACCTTGGACATCGACTGGAGCCTGATGAAGCGTTTCGACGGCAGCAATATCATGTTCCTCAACGGCTTTGCCCAGGCGGTAGGCCCCGAGAACGCCATGAAGGTAGGGGGGCGTTCCGTCGAGACGAGCACAAAAAGTATACTCAAGAAAGAGCCAGGGTTTACCCTCAGGGATAAAGCGCTGGTGGCGGCGGGGTGGCTGACCTCGCTGCTAACCGTGGAGAGCGCCTTCCTCGGCCCCGAAGTCCCCATCCCCTTCACCATGTCGGGCATACCCGACGAGCTTGACTACCCCCGCTACGAGGGCACGCCCGAAGAAAACACGCGGATGGTACGGGCGGCGGCCAAGCTCTTCGGAGCCGCCTCGGTAGGCGTGGTCGAGCTCGACGAAAACACCCGCAAACTGTTCTATTCTCTTGACGGCTGGGAGGGCCGGAAGGTGGAGTTCGAGGACGTGGACAAGGCTTACGAGACGAAAAAGAAGAAGGTGATACCCTATAAGGCGCAATGGGTCATTGTCTTTACCGTACGGATGTCTCCCCCCACCATAGCCACCGCCCCGGCAGCAACAACCACCGCCGCCTCGGCGATGGGCTACTCCGAGGGCACCTCGGTTCAGCTCCGCCTCCAGCATTTTATAAACAGGCTGGGCTACCAGTGTCTGGCCGACGGCAGCATGGGCACCTCGGGCAACAGCCCCGGCTTCGGTGTGCTGGCCGGGCTGGGCGAGCTCAGCCGTTTGAACCGAATGATTTCGCCCAGATGGGGCCCCCTGGTGCGGGTCTTCAAGGTAATCACCGATTTACCCCTCGCCCCCACCAAGCCGATAGATGCCGGTATTTTTCGCTTCTGCCGCGACTGCAAGAAGTGCGCCGAGTTCTGCCCCTCCCATGCCCTCAGTATGGAAACCGAGCCCACCTGGGAGATACAGGGGCCCTGGAACAACCCCGGTATCAAGGCCTACTACGAGAAAGCCCCCAACTGTTTTTCCCACTGGCTGAAGCTGGGTGGTCATGATTGCGGCATTTGCATCGCCAGTTGCCCCTTCTCCAAGCAGGATGAATCGTTTATACACATACACGATTTTGTCAGGCAAGTTATATCCACCATGCCGGCGTTCAATAGAATGTTCCGAAAGCTGGATACCGACCGCGGTTATGGCAAGGATGCCGAAGCGTGGTGGGAACTCGACCTGCCCCCGCATGGCTATAAAAACACGCAAGGGATGTAGTAAAAGTCCCAGTTAATTGAACGAAGGCAGTTTTTTGGCTATAATGGCTATACTCCGAATATGGTGAGTGTAGCCCAGTGGTCTAAGGCGCCAGGTTGTGGCCCTGGAGATCGAGGGTTCAAATCCCTCCACTCACCCCACCGGTGAAGCGCCTATAGCTCAGCGGATAGAGCATCGGTCTTCGGAACCGAGGGTCGTGGGTTCGAATCCCTCTAGGCGCGCCAGATTTACCTTCATTTTCCTCGCTGAGCCAAGGCCAAGGAGATGGTAACCCCCTCCTGAAAAAGACACACGCTAAAAGCCAAAAAGACGAAGCAGGTTATGAAATCTCCTTCTCTATATAACGGAAGAAGTCCGGACGGAACGGGTCCCACCTGCCCACCAGTCGGTCAAAGGCAGGCTCAGGGAAGGTTTCCTTAAATATCCGGTAGTAGTACAGTTCCTCCACGGAAGATAGCCAGGGATTACCCTCTTTCCGGTTGTGTTCGGCGAGTTCCTTTTCAGTAATGTGTTTCTCCGCCATTCGGCGCATAATATAGGCCACCCCCGACCCCTGGGCAAAGAACCGCTTGGTCTGGTAAATGATATGTTCGGGCAGGGAGTCCTCGAAAGCCTGGCGCAGAACCCACTTGCCGGTCTGTTCCTCACCGTGAATCTTGCACTCTAGCGGAATCTTTAGGCAGAAATCCATCACCCTGGTATCAAGAAAAGGGGTTCGGGTTTCTATGGAATTGGCCGCCGCCAACCTGTCCAGCCTCTGCAGTGCTGTGTTGTGAGCGACGCTAATAAGCTTGTCCACTATACTGGTGACCTCCTCCGGATTCTCCCCCCGCTTAAATTGCCCGTCATACCCGCCGAGAAACTCATCAGCCCCCTCGCCGGTAAGGACGCAACCGGTATGCGGTTTAACAAACCGCGCCGCCAGGAAATTGGCTATCGCCCCGTGCACGCAGCTTTCCTCATACATCTCCTGGTGAGAGATGGCCTGGTGCAAGATCTCATTTATCTCCTTTTCCCCGAATATCAAAATGTGATGCTTAACACCCAGGTATTTGGTAACATCTTTAGCCAGCGGCAGGTCCTCTCCCTCTTCCATACTTACGGTAAAGGCTTCAATATCCGGATTTATCTCATGAGCCATGTAGATTATGAGGCTGCTGTCCAGCCCGCCGCTCAGCAGAACTCCCCCCACCACCCCGTCTCTCACCCGTTTCTCGGTCGCCTCCACCAGAAGCTGGCGCAGTACCTTCTTGGCTTGCTCATAGTCTTCAAAATCGGGGGTTTCTACCTTCTGGCGTAAATAGCCCAGGAATCCCAGCTCCTGGGAATAAACATAACCGGGCGGAAATTCCTTAACATCGTCAGCAATGCCCACCAGGCTCTTTGCCTCCGAGGCGAAACAAAGTTTCCCCCCGCTATGCCCGTAGTAAAGCGGTTTTATACCGGCCCAATCCCGGGCCAGTATCATCTTACCGCCGTCAGAGATAGCACAGGCGAAGTCCCCGTCTATCTTCTCGGCAAATCGGGCGCCGAATTTATTATAAAGTGACAGCACCGCTTCGGCGTCGGTCTTGTTTCCCTTCTCACGATTATATAAACGCCCATCGAGCACCACCGCCCTACCGCCCTCGGCAGTGTAGTGTGAGCCGGGCTTAGAGTCTCCCCCCACACTCAGCTCACAGCACCCCAGATTGACCCCCTGCTCCTGATTTACCCAGGTCTCGTGAGGACCACGATGCCTGATTCTCTCCAGCATACGAGCCAGTTCGCCGTCATCGGCACCCTTAACTCCAGCAATTCCGGCCATGCCCCCTCCTTATTCAATATATCTCAGTTAACTTTCGCCTGTTGAAAAGAATCCAGCACCTTGACGGCCTGGAAACCATCCAGGCAATAGGCATCAGCGCCTATCTTCTGGGCATACTCATCAGATACCGCTGCCCCCCCGATGAGAACCTTGACCTTATCCCTTAAGCTATTATCTTTGAGGGCTTCGATAACCACCTCCATCTCGGTCATGGTAGTGGTCAGCAGCGCCGATAGACCCAGGTAACCGGGCTTTTCTTTTCCGATAAACTCGATAATCTTTTCTGTAGGCACATCACTACCCAGGTCATGCACCTCATAGCCCGCCCCTTTGAGCAGGATGGCCACGATATTCTTACCGATGTCGTGGATATCCCCCTTCACCGTGGCGATGGCGAGCTTTCCCTTGGTCTCAACACTTGACGCCTCAAGCAGCGGCTTGAGAATATCCATCGCCTCGCCTACCGCATCCGCCGAAGCCAGCATATCGGGGATAAAATACTCCTTGGTGGAGAATTTCTCCCCCACCACCCGCATCCCCGCCGTCAGAGCCTGGGTGATTATCTCTGCTGGCGAGATATTTTTCTCCAGTGCCAACCGGATCAACTCCACCACCCCCGGTGTGCCCGACAACTTCTCATCTATACCCTCATCTTGCTGGGTCTTCCTTCCCTGGATAACATTCTCCTTAAGCCGGGCCAGAATATCGTCTTCGGTCATATCTATTTCCTTTCTCGGTAAACGTTTAACCTGGGTAAAAGCCCGGGAACCTCCTGGAATATCCTGGCTGTGGTATCCGGGTCTATATGCTCTACCGGTCTGGCCAAAAGCTCGTTCATCCTCTGGTAGGCCAGGGCAAACACATCGTCACTCTCCCCATCCCCTTCAAAGGGATAGGACGGCGAGATTTCCCCGCTGCGCAGCACCGGCCGAATATAGCGGATATACAGCTTCTGCGGTGTCGCCACCACCTCTTTTATCTGCTTCATGGTTTCCGCCAGCTCCTGCTGATTAATTCTTGGGGTTTTAAGGAAAAACTTGAGCATCTGGAAGTGGGCATCGTCCAGAACCGCCTGGAGCAGGCAGAAAACAGCATTGCAGTCGAGCAGGCCATAGGCACAGTGCAGAAACTGGGGCCCGCTTAAGGTCACCACTATATCCGAGAATAATCTCTCAACCGATGCCTGCTGCCCCGGTATCTTGGTATCGCACACCCCTGAGGTGGAATAGTTGGGTATCTTATAGAACCGCGCCATTTGAACACAGTCAATATTGTACTGGCTGGTCTCCACCGAGCCGTAGGAATCGCCCAGGGTATCCATCCGCGCCCTCACCGGCACGCTGCCGTAAAGCAGCGGCGTTCCCTTGTTTACCAGCTGGCCCAGGGTTATGCCGGCCAGAACCTCGGCATTTATCTGGGCCATAATACCCGCCTCTTTGATAGGAGCCGTAGTCCCCGCCTGGGGAGAGGAGGAAACAACTACGGGCAGTCCCCGGCGGCAGACCTCGATAAAGGTATCGGTGGTATCCTCGACAAACTGCAGCGGGCTCTTGACCAGACAGGTGATAAAGGAGATGATGGGGTTTTCTTTGAGCGCCTCTTCTCCACCGGCTATCAGCTCGGCCATGCTCACCACGTTGTCCAACTGTTCCAGCTTGGTCAGCCCCGACATAAAGTGCTTGGTGGTGTTATTCAACGAGGCAAAGAACTTATTGACATCCTTATTGTCCTCGGTGATATCCTCGTCCTGAATGTTTACGGTACGGATGTAGCCGTCCAGTGTCTCCAGGTGCTCACAGACGTGCGCCGACTGACACAGGTCAGCCACGGTGGCGCGCCGGGGGTGAAACTCCGGCACCTTAATCTCAACACTATTATCAGACTTCTTGACGTAGGTGGGAAAATCGACATTCAGCCAGATATTGGTCTCCGAGCCGGAGATAAAGTAGACCCTCGGCTCGTCGCCCTTCATCATAAGGGCATTATCCGGGTTCCGGGCGCCCAGCTTGACTGTCTTGGGAGCGTTAGCCAGTGCCTCCGCAACCAGTTTTTCCGGTATCTTTATATGCCAGTAGGGATGGTTAGCAGAAGCAACCGCCTTAACCTCGGCACCGTTACTGCGGAATATCTCCGCCGCTTTCTTGCTGAAGCAGGTCAGGCCGGGGTCAACCAGTATCTGCAGGGAAGCCTGGTGAATCTGTTGTAGTTGCTCATCGGTAATTCTCTCATATGGGTTAGGAACTAGTATTCCCTCTCTGGGCAATTTGCTCCTCCTCTTGGGCCATCAGCCTATCTCAATCCACAATGCCGGTTATTTCGGAAAGTATCTGCTCTCTTACTGCCGTGGGCAGCTGGTATTTATGCTCGGCGATAAGCCGCCGCGCTTTTTCGCCCGCCTTCTGCCAGATAGCTTTTCCCCCCTTAGCCTCCCATTCCTCACGGCTGTTCTGGTCGCTTAAAGTAGGACGATAGTGCTCACGGCGCATAAAACGCCGGGTATGCCTGGCGGCAACGAAGTTACCCCCCGGCCCCACCTCCTTGATGAGGTCAAAGGCCAGGGTACTATCGCTAACTTTTATACCAGACACCGCCCTCATCACCATTCCCAGTATCTCACTATCAATAACGAACTTCTCATAACAGGCCGTTAGAGCGAACTCCATCATCCCGGCAGCATCATGGATAAAATTAGCGCCGGACAGGGCACAGAGGAGACTGGTTATAGCCGACTCGTAGCCGCTCTGGGCGTCCAGCACCTTAGAATCGGTCATGCCGCCGGTAGCGTAGAAGGGAAGGTGGTAAAACTGCGCCATCTGGGCACCGGCGGCGTTCAGCAGCCCCATCTCCACCGAGCCGGCCAGATACTTAAAGTCGCTGAGGTTGGTATTGGTCGCTACCGAGCCGAAGATAACCGGCGTGCCCGGTTTTACTATCTGGGTTAGCATAACTCCCATCAGTGAGTCCGCCGTCTGAATCACCAGGTTGCCGGCTAGCGTTATCGGCGAGGTCGCCCCGCACAACGGCTCGGCCGGACATACCAGGGGGATGCCTCTCTGGGCAATCTCTATTACCAGGTCACCGTACTGGGCATCCATCTTCAGGGGGCTTATGCTGCAGGCTATCATAGAGATGAGAGGGCGCTCGTCCAGTTTTTCGGCAGAACCAGCCGCTATCTCGGCCATCCGCAGCACCTGTTTTATCCCGTCCAGGGTGTAAACCCCCCCCATGATATGCTTGGTGGTATTGTCCAGACCGGCAAAGAAGCGGTTTACATCAACCTGCTCTATAGGGAGCTCATTGGGATAGGTGGGCAGCATAAAGAGGTGGATATTATCCAGGCGGTTAACCAGCCTGGCGATACGCTTAAGGTCTTCCAGGGTAGCTAGCCGCCTCTGCTTGGTAGTCGGCTCATAGATATAGAGGGCGGTTCCCCCCGTCCCGGTATAGACCCGGCTGTCGCCGAGGAAGATGTCATGCTTCTCTTCCTGGCCGCAGAGCCTGACCTCGGGCGGTGCCATCCCTATCAGCTTCCGGGCCTTTGCCTGAGGCAGGCGTACCCGCCGTTCCCCCCTATCCACCCAGGCTCCGGCCTCTTCAAAGAGCTGGAGGGCCGCCTCCGAGTTTACCTCGAAACCCACCTCCTCAATTACCCTCATCACCGTGCGGTCTATCTTGATTATTGAGTCTTCAGTTAGGGGACGGTAACTACCGCTGATTAATCCTTTACGAATCATGGCTCGATTCTATCTTTCACCTCTGCTTTATTAAGGTTCAGGCAACCCTCAAAAGAAAACCAGTAAACAAGAGTTAACTAATGAGAAATTAGGCAGGGCAAGGAAGGCTTAGCGAGTTTAGGGTTTAAAATTGGGGGTATGCTGGCGTGCCTGAGTTAAATATGGCCTGGTTCTTCACTCAAACGTCTGTTTGAGGATAGAAATGATATCTAAAGTCCGCAACCGGCAGGTCACCTGTCTTCCTTGATAAGTTTTTGCCACGACCGAACCTCCCAGTTAGATCGGTTCTTACATAATACTACACCATCAGCCCCTCTTTGTCCAGAGGCAGGTGGTTATCAGAGGGCTAGGCACTAACAGATATGGAGAGAGCACCCGAGCCTATGATACAGAAAGCCGTTTTGACACTCGGGTCACAATACACAGGCCTACTCGGTACAGCTACTCTTCACCCTCAGAACCGAGGGTCGCGGGTTTGAATCCCTATAGGCGCATGCCTGAAATACACCCCCGCCAATAACATTGACAACCGTCAGCCAACCGTCTATATTTTAACCCACCGCACCCGAATAAGCAGAGGTAAGAGAAAAGGATTGAAGATAGCACTGGTATCCCCCTACGATTTCGCTTACCCCGGCGGCGTGGTTAATCATATCTCGGCGCTAGAGCGTGAGTTTATCAAAATGGGCCATGAGGTCAAGATAATCGCTCCCGCATCTAAAGGTGCCACCTCCGACGACAGGCTCATCTGCTTAGGCAGAGCCTGGCCCACTCCCAGCAGCGGCTCGGTGGCCCACATAACCCTTACCCCCTGGATATCGTCCAAGGTAAAACCGGTGCTCGAACGCGAAAAGTTCGACGTCATCCACCTTCACGAACCGCTGGTCCCGATGCTATGCACCACCGTACTGCGCCTATCCCGCGCCGCCAATGTGGGTACTTTCCATGCTATGGACAGCCGCGGTTACACTTTCTGGAAGCCCTTTACTATGCTTTTCTTAAAGAAATGGTTTCGCAAGCTCGACGGCAGAATCGCCGTCTCCAAGCCCGCCAGGGAGTTCATCAGCGGGCATTTCCCCGGAGACTATACGATTATCCCCAACGGCGTTGACCTAGAGCATTTTTCTCCCGATGTGCCGCCGATTGATAAGTTCCGCGACGGCAAGATAAATATAGTGTTCGTCGGCCGGCTGGAGAAGCGCAAGGGAGTAAACTACCTGCTGGGCGCTTACAAGAAGGTAAGGAAAGAGATTGGTAACTGTAGGCTTATCCTGGTCGGGCCCAGCACCCGATGGAGCCGACAGTACGAAAAGCAGGTGAAAAGGAGGGGCTGGAAGGATATCGTCTTTGCGGGCTATGTATCCCAGGAAGACTTACCCCGATACTACCAGACGGCGGATATCGTCTGCTCGCCGGCTACGGGCAGGGAGAGCTTTGGCCTCATCCTGCTGGAGGCGATGGCGATGGGCAAGCCCATCGTTGCCTCCAATATAGACGGCTATGCCAGCGTAGCCACTCACGGCGTCGAAGCCCTGATGGTGCCGCCGAAAAATAAGCGTATGCTGGCTCAAGCGCTGATTTCGCTGGCCACCGACGCCCGGCTGAGGCAGGAAATGGGAGCCAGGGGCAAAATCAAGGCCGCCGACTACGGATGGGAACGCGTTGCCCAACGGGTGATGGACTACTATAAGGCAGTCTTAAAGCAACGCTCGCCGGAAGAGCCGCTTCCCGAAGCCAGTTTGCGACCTTAACGGCCCTAAAATTGATAAAAGATTCTTTATAGACCCTCTAACGGAGGATAAACAGGTGTCCTACTTCTTGGGGCTGGATATCGGCTCGGTAAATGTCAAGCTTTGCTTGATTGACGAGGACGGCAAGGTCGTCAAGCTCGATATCGAGAAAATCACCGCCAACGCCAGGTCGGCGGTCAACTCGCTGCTGGGCAGGCTGGATGACCTCTCCGAAATCCTCGCCGTCGGCGTTTCCGGCTCCGGCAAAGCCGTTATCCCCGAAGAGCTCCATTGGGGCGAGTACAGCAGTTCCCTGGCCATTGCCTCCGGGCTGCTCAGCCGCCACCCCGACGCCAAGACCATTATTCAGATTGGGGGGCAAAGCTCCTTTGTCATCGGGCTTGAGGACGGGCTGAAAAAGCCCTGGAAGGTAGCCTCAAACCCGCTCTGCGCCGCCGGCACCGGCAGATTCGTCGAGCAACAGGCCTATCGGCTCGGCATTAGCATGGACGATTTCGCCCGTCTTGCCCTCCAATGTCGAGACAGGCCGCCGCGTATAGCCGCCCGGTGCAGCGTCTTCGCCAAGAGCGACCTCATTCACCTCCAGCAGAAGGGAGTTTCCATATCGGCTATGCTCTATGCCCTCTGCGAGAGTATCGCCCGCATGGTCGTCTCCCTGCACAAGGGCGCCTTCGAAGAGCCGGTCTATCTCCTCGGCGGCGTCGCCGCCAACGAAGCCATCGTCAAGGCGCTCAGCGAGGTGCTCACCGCCAGAG
>Ga0307420_1000100_pt1 | contig 38503 bp, 36 predicted proteins | sample SalMarWE160240MG_2_FD_202167 | JGI IMG/M metagenome (GOLD analysis project Ga0307420, IMG submission 202167) | Salt marsh sediment microbial communities from the Plum Island Ecosystem LTER, Massachusetts, United States - WE1602-40 | ecosystem: Environmental > Aquatic > Marine > Intertidal zone >... | reverse complement strand
CCTTCGGTGGGTATGGGACCGTACTCCGCGATAGTTTCTTCATGTTATTCTGGCTCGCATCCGCCCTTTCTGCACTTATCTACATCCAGATGAACGGCACTCTCGCGGTCTACCTTAGAGATATCCACAGTATCAGCGAGCAAGGTTTCGGCGCGATCATTAGCTTAAATGCGGCCATGGTCGTGTTATTCCAGTTTTACATCACCCGCCGTTACGCAAAATATCCCGAACTATCCGTAATTACATTGGGGGCACTCCTTAACGCTGTCGGATTTGCACTCTATGGCTTCGTCGCTACATATGGACTTTTCCTGCTGGCGATGGCCATCATTACCATCGGGGAGATGCTCTGGGCCCCGGTTTCACAATCGATCGTAGCCCGCCTTGCACCAGAGGATATGCGCGGTCGCTATATGGCCCTCTATGGATTCAGTTGGGCGATCCCCTTCGCAATTGGTCCTCTGTTGGCCGGTCTGGTGATGGATTATTCTGATCCCAACTGGGTGTGGTATGCGGGGGGTATTTTCGGCCTTATCTCAGCAGCGATATTCGGCTTGATGTCCATTCGATCGTCACAGAAAGAGGCGTTGGGGGCAACAGCCGATTAGACCTAAATTAATCAATATCGTGCCTTGAGAAAAATCTTCTCTCCTTCTGGTTTTTCAGCGGCAAGAATAGCGGCGTCAATAAATGACGCCGCTACGCGCGAATTGGGATTTCCCTTAGGACCAGCGTATCACCTGTGAGAATCAAAGCAGATCCCTCCAGAAAATTGAGCCCAAAGGACGTTTCTCCCCTATCTATATGAGCCTTTTCACTATCTTTTGCACCCCGGGTAAAATATCTTACAATTCATGCCCACATTGCGGTATTTCATTTTTCCTAAAATTGCTCAAACGGCAAGATTAACCCGGAGGTGAGAATGAGGCAGCTCCGACATACCTTCGTCGTCCTGGCTTTGATCACATTATTCCTCGTCATCGCCGTCGTCCTGGGGACACCACGAGCGCAGGCGAGTGAGCCTGTGGATCATAGCCAAGATCCACCATCGTCTCTTATACGGCTCGCATCTGTCCACTTCACAGAAACCGCCCCCCCAGAGCCCCCCGAACAAGACACCTGTATGCATTGTCACCTGAGCGGTTCGATCGACAATATCTGGACCCCATTGGCTCGTTGGATCGTGGCTGGCTTCGGCGGTCTTGTGTTTCTCGTCGGGGCCTACCGGACGGGCAGCGGATGGGTTACTCGGAAGCCATGGAAACCTCTTTGGGCGCGCGCCGTCGATTGGCTTGACGACAGATTCCAGATTGTCGAACCAATGCAGAAAATTCTCAAAAAGCCTGTTGCCATGTTTTCCACACGCTGGATGTACTGCTTGGGCGGGATAACCTTCACCCTCTTCATCATCCAGGCTGTGACCGGCACCATGCTCGCGTTCTATTACAAGCCAACGCCTGAAGCCGCCTATGCCAGCGTTCTGTTCATCGAGACCGAAGTTCGCTTCGGAGCAGCAATAAGAGCGATCCACCATTGGTCGGCTAACGGCATGGTCGTAATGGTCGTCGCCCATATGGTTCGTGTGTTCATCCATGGCGCCTACAAGGCGCCGCGCGAACTCAACTGGGTGTCAGGCGTGATCCTGCTCATCCTCACCTTCGGGTTTGGGTTAACAGGTTACCTGCTACCATGGGATCAACGAGCCTATTGGGCAACGACTGTTGCCAGCGAGATAGCCGGAGGTATCCCCCAGATCGGCGACCTCATACTTGTGTTCCTACGCGGTGGTTGGGATGTATCCGCAGTCACTTTGAGCCGTTTCTATGGGTTGCACGTTCTCGTGATACCGGTCGGCGCCCTGGGACTGCTGGGTATGCACTTCCTGATGATTCGCCGACAGGGCATTCATCGACCACTTTAATATCCTTACTTTATGGAGGGAGCATGACTGAGGAAGAATCCAGTCCAGAAGAGAAAACGATCCCCTTCTTTCCTGATCATATATGGACCGAGGCGAAAGTCGTCATCATAATCCTGATTCTAATGATCCTCGTGGGGATCGTAGGATTGATATCGCCTATCGGGCTTGAGCCCCCAGCCGACCCGATGGTCACGCCAGACCACGTAAAATCCGATTGGTACTTTCTCTTCCTCTATGAAATGTTGAAGTACGTACCGAAAACCATCGGCGTGTTAATCCCCATTATCGGGCTTATCCTGATCATGATCTGGCCATTTCTCGATCGAAGGAGGGATACGCACCGAGCACGAAACGTCCGATGGCTCATTGTAATTGTTGGCTCAATAATCGTGATCGGCCTTACGATCATGGGAGCCCTGAGTTAATAGAACCGACGAGATATCATACCCGTTAACCGGAATACGGAGAGCCCCATGACAGACCACAAAGCGAAGGTACAGCGCAGAGGCTTCTTGAAAATCCTAAACAGCTTATTCGCTGCCGTGGGATTGGGCGCAATCGTTGGACCCGCAATCGCCTATTTCTGGCCCTCTAAGCTCGAAGAAATGCCCACTGAGCCGGTTTCCGCAGGGAGTGAAGATTCGATCCCTGTGGGCGAGGGCAAGACCATTAGATTCGGTCGCTACCCAGCATTAGTGATCAATACTCCGGAGCGAGGGATAGTCGCCTACTCCTCCGTCTGCACACACTTCGCCTGCCTCGTGAGTTGGAATCCCGAGTCAAAGATGATCGAGTGTCCTTGTCATGAAGGGTACTTCAGCGCCGTTGATGGCTCGGTCATCAGCGGTCCTCCCCCCACCCCGCTTGAAGAATTTATCGTCAGGATAGTCGATGGAAACATTCTCGTAGGCGGTGAAGCGTGACCACAGACACAGCAACGACTTCAGCAAAGCCCAAAATCACACAAGGATCTTCACGCTGGACGCGAGCGATTCGGGAGACCTTGCTTCATGCCATCATCCAGGACCGGGTGCTAAAGCGCGCATATCCCGGTATTATGCATTTCCTGATTTTCTGGGGAATGATGATCCAATTCCTTGGAACCGTGATCAACCTGCTGCAATATCCTCTTTTCCTGCCCATTGAACTCCCCTGGCCGCGTGGCACGGCGTTATTTTGGTTCGAGCTTGTGATGGACATTGGCGGCGGGATGATCCTCATCGGGCTTTTGCTCGCTTTCGCCCGGCGAGTATTTTTCAAACCGGATTATCTCAAGAACCGACTGGAAGATGGGTACATTCTGCTCTTACTCTTCACGATAACGCTCATTGGTTTCTTTTCAGAAGCGGTTCGCTTCCTTGCGACTCAGCCAGCATGGCAAAATTGGAGCCCGATCGGGAACTTACTCGCACAAGCACTCTCCAGCGCCGGTGTAACCATCGGCCCGAATGCCCCCATTCACGCCGTCCTTTTTTGGACACACTCAGCCGTGGGCCTTCTCTTTGTTGTTAGCCTTCCTTTTACAAAGCTCAGGCATATTGTCACGGGCCCTCTAAATATCATCCTCAGACCTTTTCGCGCTTTAGGGGAACTGGACACGATCGAAGATTTGGAGACGGCTGAAGTCCTTGGCGCGGGCGAGATCGCCCAATATCCGTCGGTCTCCCTGTTGTCATTTGACGCCTGCACGCAATGCGGTCGGTGTGAAGACGTATGCCCGGCCACAATCAGTGGTATGCCGTATTCACCGAGAGAGTTGATCTACTCGCTTCAAGCGTCGATGCACAGCACTTTGATGGGGGGGAATGGAAATTCGTCCGATCCTCTGCTAGGCGGGTTTATTGCTAAAGATAACCCCTGGCTGTGCACTACATGCGGCGCCTGCCTGTACGCATGCCCGATGTTCATCGATCCTGTCTCTGCGGCGATTGAAATGAGGCGCTATCTGACGCTTACTACCGGGGAGATCCCCGGATCGATCGGTGAAACCTTGATGCAAATAGAGCGCCGGGGCAACCCCTGGGGACTGCCTCGTGAGGAACATGCGCCCTGGGCACGCGAGACGGGAATACGTGTGCTCCAACCCGGTGATGAAACGGACATCCTGCTCTTCATCGGATGCGCCTACGGCTACGACAGCAGAAATCAAGCCGCCGGTCGCGCCCTGAGCGAACTGCTTCAAGAGGCTGGCGTTGATTTTGCCATCCTGGGATCTGCTGAGGGGTGCTGCGGTGAGACTGCACGCAGGATGGGACATGAGTATGTCTTCCAGGTGATGGTTGAAGAGAATATGGCCGCTTTCAAGGATGTGCGCTTTAACCGTTTGGTTACAGCTTGCGCACACTGCTTCAACACACTCAAGAACGAATACCCGCATTTCGGCGCCGACTTTGAGGTCATACACCATACAGAATTGCTCGCTGAGCTCGTAGCCAACGGGCGCTTGCAGGCAAAGGCGCAAGCCGATGGCAGCACTTTCACCTATCATGACTCCTGCTATATCGGGCGTTACAACGAGATCTACAATGAGCCCCGACAGGTGTTGGATAGCATTGATGGATTGCAGCGAGTGGAGATGCCGCGCAACCGCGAAAACGCGTTCTGCTGCGGCGGCGGCGGTGGGCATATGTGGATGGAGACCGACCCAAATACCCGCATCAACCAAGGCCGCCTTTCAGAAGCCGTGGACCAGGCCAAGGCAGATGTGGTAGTCACCGCGTGTCCCTATTGTCTGATCATGTTCGAAGATGCAATCAGCAGCAAAGGCATGGGCGAGAGGGTAACTGCGATAGACATCGCCGAAGCGCTCTCCGCGAAAAAAACACCTTAACCACGCGCTCACCGCAATCTGAGAGCAGATCAGGGTCAAGCTCATCGTCATCCTGCGCGATGGCTTCTTATGAGCACATTAATCCCAGTCCACTATGGTTATGTCTAACCTTTCCCTGAAGGAATCCGTAAAATCCTTGTCTGAGCCTTCGAAAACCCAACCCGTGGGGGGCTGGTCTGAGGGGGGATCGCCACGCTTTACAACGGACTTCTAATACTTAGGGTCCCAATAGTGGCTTATGGTTACCGCTCATCTAGCGATATTTTCATGGGAGAGAAACCTTGCACCGACGCAGCTTGAGTTCACACGAGGGCAATGAAGCGCGGTTGGTATTCGGAGCTTCAATTGCCTACGAACGAGTAGCGATCATCGAGGATGTTGCCTGGCCCAACTGGGTAGGTCGTATCGGCGCCTGGCTTTCGAGAACCGAGGCGCCTAAGAATAATGCCGTCACGCTCGGGAATAGACTCTATTTCCCCAAACATCTGCTCACGGATAGTCCGGCCGATCCCACTGGTTCTTTAAACGACATGGCTTGGTTGATCCACGAGCTCACACATACCTGGCAGTACCAGCATTTCGGGTTAACCTACTTACCCCAGGTACTATGGGCACATCTTCGGAATGGATCAGAAACCTACAACTACGGTTTTGAGCAAGGTTTAAAAAAGGCGCTTGTAAGCGGTGATCAACTCGAGAATTTCAACCGCGAACAACAAGGGGAGATCGCAAGGCATTATTACTACCGCTTGAAACAAGGACATGATATCTCCGCCTGGCTGCCGTTTATCTCCGAATTTCAAGCCAGAACATCGTCCACTTCATAGTGAAGTAGATGGACGCAGATTATGCACATCAAGATAATGGTCCCAATGAGTTAAATGGGGAATTCTAGAATCCGCGGTGAGACGAGCTCAGTTAAAAAGATACCGCGTGAGGAGGTATTGACTCCTGGTTTCAAACCGCGGAACCAACAGCAGCGTATATTACTCGTTGAAAAGCTCCCCTACAGAGCGCCCCTCATGCGCCCTGATGATCACCTCACCAAGTAAAGGAGCGACAGATAGTACGGTCATATTGGGAAGAATTTTCTCTTCTGGGATAGGCAAAGTATTCGTCGTAACTATCTCTTTGATCGGCTTCTCTTTGAGTTCCTCGACGGCGGAGCCAACGAGCAGGGCATGGGTGAAGCTCATATAAATATCTTTTGCGCCATTTTCTTTCAGGATATCGACCGCTTCGCAGACTGAACCTCCTGTAAGAACTTCATCATCAACCAGGATAACATCCCGATCTTTAACGTCACCGATGATCGTTGTCGAACGCGGGCGCGCTCGGTCTCCTTGGCGGCGCTTCTCGACAAAAGCCAGTGGAAGTCCTAATTTCTCGGCAAAGTTGCGACCTTTTTTCGCAAAGCCCAGATCGACAGTGGCAACAACTCCATTCTGGATATCTTTCTTCAGGAAGTAGTCGCTGAGAATATGGAAGGCGGTCAGGACATCACCTGGAATGGAGAAGAAACCCTGAATTTGCCCTGCGTGGAGGTCGATCGTCATATATCGATCGGTGCCCGCGACCTCAACCATATCTGCGATCAATCGTGCGGTGATAGGCACCCGCGGTTGATCTTTTTTATCGGACCGTGCATACGCCATATAAGGGAAAACTGCCGTGATGCGACCTGCGGAATCTCGCTTCAGGCAGTCGATCATGATCAACATCTCCAGGATATTGCGATGCACGGGAGGTCCCATCGATTGGATCAAGTACACATCCTGACCGCGAATGCTGCCTCTCAGCTTTATAAAGAGGTTCTCATTTGGAAATTGGACGAGATCGTACTCCTCCAACGGAACCCCGAGATAGTTGCTGATCTCTTGGGCCAGGGCGGCTGATCCCGATCCTGAGAAGAGTTTAATTTCACCATAACCGAATCGATCTCCCATCCTAGCCCTCGCCTTTCTCTATGCTTTTCCAGTCCGCGCACAGAATGCCCATGATCACAACATCGACATACTGACCATCTATGAAATGATCCTGGCGCAGTCGACCCTCTTCAATGAAGCCTATCTTCTTATAAACTTGGATGGCGCGCAAATTGGTCTCAAACACTCGCAGAACAACTCGATTGAGGTTTAGCGTTTCGAACGCGTGGCGGAGAAGCGTGCGCACGACGTCTGTTCCAAATCCCTGATCCCAAGCAGAACTTTCACCGATGATGATGCCCAATTCCATTCGTCGGGACTGCGGCTCGAAGTCAAATAAACCGCAGCCGCCAACATGGATCCATTCCTTCCCTTTTTTCACTTCGATCGAGAGGGAGTGTTCGACGGGATCCAGTTTGAGCATCCCCTCGTACCATTGTTCTTCCTCAACAAGGCTCAGCGGCATAAAGAGCGAGATCCCGGCTCTCACTTCAGGATCGTGAAACCACTCCACGAAGCGGGGAAGATCCTCGCGCTCAACCGCCCGCAAACGAATTCGCTCGCCGGCAATCACAATTTCTCGCCTTTCAATAGCTCCTCAACGGCTTGTCTGGGGGATCTTTCCCTATCGACCACCATCTGAACTATGTCTTCAAATCGGCCATCCGGTCGCTCTTTGAGAAAGCGTCTAACAAGTTCTTCACGCAATAGTGATTCCATCTGCGACCGGACACGTTTACCTTCTCGAAGCCCCCACCCCCCGCTGGTCGATAGATATTCCTTATGAGCGTATATCTTATCAACCAGATCTGGTATCCCCTCCCCCTTGATCGCAATTGTCTCCAGCACTGGTATCTCCCAAGAAATATCTCCCCCGCCTCCGGCACGATCTTCAACAGCGAAAGATGCATTTGTTGAGCTAGCCATTTCCAGGGTCAAACGGAGTGTAGCTATGGTATTATCCGCGCCTGGAATATCCGCTTTATTGACGACGAGGATGTCGGCGATCTCTAAAATCCCCGCCTTATTCGCCTGAATAGCATCTCCCATGCTTGGCGCCTCGATCACCACAGTGGTGTGAGCGTTAGATGCTATATCTACTTCGGCCTGACCCGCACCAACGGTTTCGATTAGGATGATCTGGAAACCAGCGGCGTCAAGGGCCAACCCAATCGCAGCTGTTGCGCGCGCCAGCCCTCCCAGCGCACCGCGGCTCGCCATGCTACGGATAAACACCCCCGGATCGCCGGCAAGGTCCCTCATGCGGATACGGTCGCCGAGTATCGCTCCCCCTGAGAATGGACTGCTGGGATCAACGGCGACAACCCCCACGAGCGGAGGTGTATCTTTGCCGGGCATCGGTTGTTTTCGTAAGTGGAGTGCGAGTTGATTAACGAGAGTGGACTTCCCGGTACCTGGAGCCCCTGTAATCCCTACTAGATGTGCTTGACCTGTGTGAGGATATAACGCCCCAAGGGTTTCAAGCCCTTCCGGCGATTCATTTTCAATCTGAGTGAGGAGTCGTGCTAGGGCGAGCCGGTCGCCTTGAAGTATGGGGTCAGTCGATGTCATTCGCCTCTACACCGGCAAGTTCGAAAACGGTGCGGATGATATCCTGTGTGTTCGTTCCTGGTCCGAACACCTCGGCTACACCCAGATCTTTGAGTTTTGAAACATCCTCGTCGGGGATAATCCCCCCGAGGACGATGCTAACATCTTTCTGCCCTTGACCACGAATAAGCTCGACGATCCTAGGGACCAATGCCATATGCGCCCCTGAGAGAATGGAGAGTCCAACGACATCCACATCTTCTTGTAACGTCGATTCGGCGATCATCTCTGGTGTTTGCCGCAAACCTGTGTAGATCACTTCCATGCCTGCATCACGCAGCGCACGCGCAACAACCATCGCCCCGCGATCATGACCATCAAGGCCAGGCTTACCGACTAAGACACGAATTTTCTTCTTATCCATGGATTGAACCCATAAAAGATAGAATCGTCAACAATGTTGCGATTATACACCAGGCTTCATTGATGCGCTCCAGGTAGAGCCAGCCTCAATTGCCTTTCTTGTGCAGCCCCTCGGGGAGCACTTTTGAATGTTGTTATGATCAATTCTGAGTAAGCTACATAGGTCGATACATCCCCATCGCATCATGCACAAGCGCCATCGTCTCTTCGGCTTCCTTACGCATCCGTTTCGTCCCCTCTACTAAAAACTCTTCCACCAGCTTCATATTTTTTTCAAACGTCGCTCGGCGCTCTCGGATGGGGTCGAGGAAATCGTTTATCGCTTTGGTGAGCTTTTGCTTCACCTCGACGTCTCCGACTTTCCCTTTTGTATAGCGTGCTTTTAGATATTGCACTTCCTCCAGATCCGGGTTGAATGCATCGTGGTAGATAAAGACCGGGTTGCCCTCAACGCGGCCGGGGATATCGGCGCTTACTCGATTGGGATCAGTGAACATCCCTCTAACTTTCTTTTCCACGGTTTCCTTGTCATCCGCGAGAAAGATGCTGTTGTTCAACGACTTGCTCATCTTGGCTTGCCCATCCGTACCGACCAACGTCGGGACGTTCCCAATCATCACATCCGGGATAGGAAATACCTCTCCATAGAGATTGTTGAAGCGTCGGGCGATCTCCCGTGAGACCTCGACATGCGCTTCGTTATCCTTGCCCACCGGCACGAGATTGGCGCGTGGAAGGAGGATGTCTGCTGCCTGTAGGATTGGGTAACCCAGTAAGCCAAAGGGCATGCGCTCGAGATTCGCGGCTTGCGCCATCTCCTTTAAGCTTGGGACACGCTCCAACCTCGGCACACTCACGAGCATCTCGAAGATTAGATTCAATTCGCTGGTTTCACGTAAGGCCGACTGAAGGAAGATTGTGCTTTTTTCCGGATCGATACCCACAGCCAGATAGTCCAGAATCATCTGCATGGTGTTCTCCTCGATCTGCGCAATCGATCCCTTATCGGGCCGCGTTGTAAGTGTATGCAGATCGGCGACGATGAAAAAGCACTCATACTCATCCTGCAGCCTAATCCTATTCTCGAGCGTGCCAACATAGTGCCCAAGGTGCATTTGACCTGTTGGGCGGTCCCCTGTTAGGATCCTCTTCCTCTTCATATTCTCACCTTCTTCCTTCGCCGGATAATTATTGCCGGCAGTTACATTAAGCATTCAATTTAAATTAAGAAACTCGTCCCGATTGGGGACGAGCGCTGAAAAGCCCGCGGTGCCACCCCGCTTAGAGCAAATGAACTGTGAAGACCAGGCCCGGCCAATTGCTCCCGCTTAAGGCAACCTCCTAAAAACACACCTAAGGCTGCCGGTCTTGATAACGGAGACCAACCCGGTGCGGACTACTGGGATCTAGCCTGATTCGTGACTGCGACTGTTCGCCCTACAGCTCCAAGGCCCATTCATCCATCGTCGCCCGCGCGGGTTTCTCAGCTTCCCCGCTCTCTGTTGCGCCGTTACGACGGTTACTCGTCCTCTTCTCTGCTTTTTCAATATTTAATTGAAATCCAGTATATGTCGCGCTCCACCGCTCGTCAATACCTTCAAAATCAGTTTGTCAGCGGATATGAGGGCTAAATTTATCAAGAATTCGCTTCTTTGGTACATAACCCGTCAACCGCTCAACCGGTACGCCGTCCTTAAACAAGATCAGCGTCGGAACACCCATGACCCCATATCTCATCGCGCTGTCAACGTTCGCGTCAATATCGACTTTTCTGACTGTAACACTCTCCTGCCACTCCTCAGCCAATTCCTCAACGATTGGATCTAACTGCTTGCAGGGATGGCACCACTCCGCGCCAAAGTCCACCAGGACAATCCCGCTCGTGTTCACAACTTCCGTTTCGAATGTCGCATCGCTTAGTTCTACAATTTCAGCCATTTTTTTAATTTACACCCTTGAGGAAATATGGTGCCGATACTATCGAGATGAACTTAAAAAGTCAACCCTTTAGGAAGAATCATTGGCTCGCTCCTAGGACAACATTAACTGCCAAGCTCTTACCCCCGACGCACAGGATCCGGGCGAGAAACGCTCTTCTAGCTACAATTCGCTATACAGGGTTTGAATAAAGGTACTTCTATGCTACACCGGTTTTCTTGACGGCTTGGTTGCGGCTATGGTATCATCAAAAAATGCTTGGTTAGCACTCTCGGTCCGAGAGTGCTAACATTATGAGGAAAGCAGTGTCTACAATCACGAATCGCCAAGAGACTATCCTCGCCCTCATCGTGCGAGAATACATCGAAACCTCCCGACCGGTGGGCTCAAAACGCCTTCTTGACCGCTATAGCTTGGGCGTGAGTTCGGCAACCGTTCGGAATGAGATGGCCGCGCTGACCAACTCAGGCTATCTGCGTCAGCCTTACACTTCTGCCGGCCGGATCCCAACGGAAGCTGGCTATCGTTATTTCGTCCGCCGATTGCTCGGTGAGACGGAGCTTCCCATTGCTGAGAAACGTATGATCAGCCATCAATTCCACCAGGCGCCGACAGATATGGACGAATGGTTGCGTCTGTCTGCCTCCATCCTGGCTCAGCATTCGCGCGTCGCATCACTCGTCACTACACCCAGACCTGAGCAAGCGTTATTCAAACACCTCGAGTTGATCTCCATCAAGGATCGCCAGGTGCTTCTGGTGCTTGTTCTGCAGGGGGGCGATGTGCGCCAGCAGATGCTCACACTATCTGATGTTTGGGATCAGGCTAAACTCGCCATGACGGCCGCTGAAATCACCACTCTTTGCGCAGGGATGAACGCTCAAGACATTCAACTGCAGTCGGAACACATGTCCGACCTTCTAAGAGATATCTCCCTCCTGGTCGCAGAAATGATGGCCCGTGCCGATGAGGTTTGGACCGGAGAGATCTATCGTGATGGTCTCGCCAACGTCCTCGCTCAACCGGAGTTCACGGGTTCTGAAGCTGCCCGTCCCGCGTTGCGCCTGCTCGAAGAACGCGGCTTTCTTGACGAAGTCCTCGCTCATGTGCTTAGCCCCAACATCAATGGCGTACAAGTTATGATCGGCGGCGAAGGTGGATGGGAGGAGTTGAGAGATTGTTCAATGGTGCTGACGCGCTACGGCGCGCCCGGCTTCGCAATCGGCGCCCTCGGCGTATTAGGACCCACACGGATGGCATATGGTCGAACCATCTCAACAGTTCGCTATGTCGCCGGATTGTTGAGCGAGTTGGTAATTGAGACTTTCGCCGAGTAAATCACCCAGCTGTAATTCTATTCCTACATGGAGTAAGGTTGAATCGTGAGGAGAAAATCTAAAAGCATGAAAGAAAACGAAAAAAACAATGAAGCGCAGGCTGCGGAAGAAATTGAGAACTCAGAACTCAACGATGCGCTGCAGCCGGATGAGGTCATCGAAGCAGAGGTACGCGAGCTGGATGAATCCATTGATGCCTCTGAGACTTCAGGGGAAGAGTCCTTAGAAGAACAAGTTAACCGCCTGCAGACCGAAGCCGAGGAATACCTGGATGGCTGGCAGCGAGCCCGCGCGGAATTTGCAAACTTCAAGAAACGCACCCAGCACGAGAACGAACATGCCCGGGAGCGGATCGCCGGTGAAATCATCACACATTTTCTCGGAGTGAAAGATGATATCGAACGCGCTCTGGCGAAGCCCCCTGAAGCGGATGACTTCCAAGAATGGATTTTAGGACTTGAGTTAATACACCAGAAACTTCAAGCATTATTGGATGCGGAAGGCGTCGAACTCATCGAGGCTGAAGGTGAGCGCTTTGATCCGAACCTGCACGAGGCTGTTTCGTTTGAGGAAAGCGACGATCACGAAGAAGGAATAATTATCGATATTACACAACGAGGCTACAAGCTCGGCGAGCGTGTGCTTCGTCCAGCGATGGTACGAGTCGCAAAATAGGAGGCGTCCGTAATGGGAAGGATAATTGGAATTGACCTCGGAACAACCAACTCTGTCGTGGCAATCATCGAGGGCGGAGACCCTACAGTCATCCCCTCCTCCGAGGGAAGCCGGCTGGTCCCATCGGTTGTATCTCAGAATCAGACTACCGGGGAACGCATGGTCGGGCAGGTAGCTCGGCGACAGGCAATTGTAAATCCAGAAAATACAATCTTTTCAATCAAGCGCTTCATGGGGCGCAAATTCTCCGATGGAGAAGTTGAGCACGGTCTGCAATTCATTCCTTACCAGGTTTCTGAAGCACCCAATGGTGATGTGCGCGTCATGATTGGGGGAAAGGAATACTCCCCCCCTGAAATCTCGGCCATGATCCTTGCCAAGATTAAAGCCGATGCGGAAGCGTTCACCGGTGAGAGCATAACTCAGGCCGTTATCACCGTCCCAGCATATTTCAACGACGCGCAACGCAACGCAACGAAGGACGCTGGAAAGATCGCCGGGCTTGACGTTTTGCGCATCATCAACGAACCGACAGCATCTGCACTCGCTTACGGTCTCGACAAGGAAGTGGATCAGACCATCGCCGTCTACGATCTGGGTGGAGGCACCTTCGACATCTCCATCCTGGATGTCGGTGACGGCGTCTTCGAGGTGAAGTCCACCAACGGTGACACCTATCTCGGAGGCGACGACTTCGATCAGCGCATTATCGATTACATTGCCGATGAATTTCAGCGTGAACAGGGCATTGACCTGCGCAGCGACCGCCAGGCACTCCAGCGCCTTAAAGAGGCCTCTGAGAAGGCAAAGATCGAGCTCTCGACCGTTACTCAAACCGAGATCAACCTCCCCTTTATCACTGCAGATGCTTCAGGTCCTAAACATTTAAACGTCACCCTTACTCGAGCGAAGCTTGAGCAAATCACCGATGATCTCATCGAACGCTCGATCGGACCCTGTAAGCAGGCGCTACAGGATGCTGGTCTCACCGCAGAGGATATTGACGAAGTCATCCTCGTTGGCGGGATGACGCGCATGCCAGCAGTTCAAGAGGCGGTACGCAAGATCTTCGAACGCGAGCCCCATAAAGGCGTAAACCCTGATGAGGTGGTTGCGATTGGAGCAGCGATCCAGGCGGGAGTCCTTGGCGGCGAGGTGAAAGATATCCTCCTGCTCGACGTCACGCCTCTCACCCTTTCCATCGAAACGCTGGGAGGGGTTGCTACATCCCTCATCGATCGCAATACGACCATTCCAACACGCAAGAGTCAGGTCTTCTCCACTGCCTCAGATAACCAGTCGGAGGTCGAAATCCACACTTTACAGGGAGAGCGACCCATGGCAGCTGATAATAAGTCGCTCGGTCGTTTCTCGTTGCAGGGCATACCGCCATCGCCGCGCGGATTACCGCAGATTGAGGTGACGTTTGATATCGACGCCGACGGTATTCTAAAAGTCAGCGCCACGGATAAGGCGACTGGAAAGAGCCAACAGATTACGATCCATGCCTCATCCGGTCTATCTGAAGATGAGGTCACACGGATGCGCGATGAAGCTAAAACACATGCCGAATATGATCTTGAACGCCGCGGAGCCGCCGAAACCCGGAATCGGGCTGACCAAGCGATCTATACCGCCGAAAAGCTCATGCATGACAGCAGCGATAAGCTTTCAGAATCAATGAAAGCCGACATACGAGCAAAGATAGATGGACTGCGGGCTGATATTAACGCCGATCGTTCTGATGAAGTGGAGCAGAAGACAAACGATCTCCGTCAGCTTATCGAAGCTGCAGGGGTCGATATCAACACCCAAACAGGGGGACAGGTAGGGGACGGCGCGCCTGATGGCAAGGAAACCTCGGACAAGAATGATGTCGTTGACGGCGAATTTCAAGATGTCTAAGCGAGTACTTCTCTATACAGAAAGGCGCCTAAAGGCGCCTTTCCTTATCCAATATCTATGACTGGCAAACGAGATTATTACGAAGCTCTGGGGGTATCTCGAAACGCATCACCCGATGAAATTAAGAATGCGTTCCGTGTTCTAGCAAAACAATACCACCCCGATGTCGCCGAGGAAAGCGGCACTGAAGAGCGCTTTAAAGAGATCAACGAAGCCTACGCCGTGCTCTCTGACGCCGAACGAAAAGCCGCCTATGATCGTTTTGGTCATGAGGGGCTCAGAGGGATGAACATTGATTTCGACTTCGGTTTCAGCGATATCTTTGAGGGGCTCTTTGGCTTCGGCATGGGAGGCCGTCAGAGACGAAATGCACCCAAGCGCGGGACCGATCTACGCTACGATCTCACACTAAGCTTCGAGGAAGCCGTTTTCGGCATCGAAAAAGAGATTTCGTTTTCTCGACAAGCTATTTGTTCCATTTGTCAGGGATCGGGCGCAGAACCCGGCACTTCGCCTATTCGTTGTGAAACATGTAACGGCTCGGGTGAAGTACGCCAGATGCGACAGACCTTTTTAGGCTCGATGGTTAGCGTCACCCCCTGCCAGAACTGCGGTGGGAGAGGGCATACCATCACCACTCCCTGTAAGAACTGCTCCGGGCGCGGTCTGGAACGCAAACAAATCAAGAAGGTTATCGCAGTTCCCGGAGGTGTAAACGAGGGCACCCAAATACGCCTGGCTGGCGAGGGTGAGCCCGGGATGAATGGGGGACCACCCGGAAATATGTACGTAGTGATACACGCCAAATCCCACCGCTTTTTCCGGCGACGGAACGACGACGTGCTTCTTGACCTGGCTATTAACGTCGCTCAAGCAACTTTGGGTGCTGACATCACGATACCAACACTCGACGGCGACGAGACGCTGACCATCGCCTCCGGCACACAACCCGGCAAGATTTTGCGATTGCGTGGCAAAGGCATCCCACGGCTGAATCGTAGCGGCAGAGGCGATCAACTTGTGATTCTCTCGGTTGAGATCCCCCGCTCGCTGGATCAGGAACAGCGTGAAATCATGGAACGCCTGGCTGAAACCCTTGGTACCGAGGTTCGGCCTCAGGAGCGCGGTTTTTTTGACACTTTGAAGGACCTGCTCGGAGGACTTACCGATTGAGCTGGCTCGAGCTCTCCCTGAATCTCAATGGCGAGCTTGCTGAAGCGGTCACTGAGGTGTTATCCCGCTATGTGTTGGGAGGTATCGCCATCGAGATTGCGGCGGATGATGGGGATGATCTTCCAGCCGCCAATGATGTTCTCGTTAGAGCCTATATACCTATCGACGGTCAGGAAGGTGAACAAAAACGGCGTATTGAAGAAGGTCTCTGGCACCTCAGCCAGATCCAACCACTTCCTGAACATGAATTCCGAATTTTGGATGAAGCGGATTGGCAAACTTCTTGGCAGAAGCACTTTCAGCCGATTCCTATTAGCAAAAATTTACTGATCACCCCTCCATGGATCACAATCGAAGAAAGCGACCGTAAGATAATTGTCCTTGAGCCGGGCATGGCTTTTGGCACCGGGCTTCACCCCACAACACGTATGTGTCTTAAAGCCATTGAGGATTTCTTACAACACGGAGATAATGTTCTCGATATCGGCTGCGGCACGGGCATTCTGAGTATTGCCTCGGTTCTACTGGGAGCAAACCATGTACTGGCGGTGGACACCGATGTTATTGCGGTGCAGGCAACGAGAGAAAACGCAGCAAGGAATCGTGTCGCTAAATACATCCGGGTTGAACCTGGCAGCCTCGAGAAAGTGAAAACTCTTCAAGCTGACGCTCAAAAACCTGACCTCATTGTTACGAATATCCTTTCTCATGTCTTAATGGATTTGATCCAATCTGGGCTGGCCACCTATGTTAAGCCAGAGGGGAGAATCATCCTCTCAGGCATCCTTGCTGAGCAAGTCGAACCCTTGGTGAAGCTGGCAGCAGATGCGGACCTGGAGTTAATAGAAGCCCGTAGTGAAAAGGATTGGCGAGCCCTTATCTTTAAACGAGAACTGCCCCGCTTATCGCCGGGGCAGATCGAAACAAAAGGGTAAAACGGAGGGGCTTGACGCGATTAATCGGCTTTAGCCGGTCTTTGCTTCCTGAAGCGATATGTAATCCGCCCTCGAGACAGATCGTAAGGAGATAATTCCACTCGCACATGATCCCCAAGCAGAATTCGGATGTAATATCGACGCATTTTGCCTGAAAGATATGCAAGCACTTCATGCCCATTTTCCAACTCAACACGGAACTGCGTTGCGGGCAACGCCTCCAAGACCGTACCTTCCATGACGATTTTTTCTTCTTTCTTTGTCATGCACACCTCCAGAGAGAGGACCTGTTCCTACAGATTGTCCACTCTCCCTACGCCACCTAACGACGTCTTGTCGTTACCTTATTCTGGCGGCGTTTCAGGCGCCGGATGGCTTTCTTACGTTGAATCCGACGCAGCTCGCTCTTTGATATGAACCAGCGCTTTCTCCGCACCGCGCTCAATACCCCGCTCTTCGCCACTTTCTTGCGAAAGCGTTTTAGTAACTGCTCCTGTGATTCGTTAGGCCGAATAACAACTGTCGGCACTTTCTCTCACCTCCTCCCGCTCGAGCTCTATGGATCAGCTCGTTTGATCTACCAGTTCAAGGTCGAGCCGTTCGCGTTCTGGATCGAAATCAACGACACGAACCTTCACCTTCAAGCCAGGGGTCAGATCCCCCGGACCGTTTGGCGTCTTGAGTAAACCCTCGAGATTCTCTTCTACAAGTACAAAGGCGCCAGGCGCGCTCAGTACGGTAACTTCGCCATCCAATTCCTGCCCGGCTTCGATGTGATCCTTGGCCGCTTCCCAGGGGTTCGGTTCAAGCCGTTTAAGGCTGAGACCAATACGATTGTTTGCGGTATCCAGACGGATGATTAGTGTCTCCACTTCCTGCCCAATTTTTAGGACCGCCGAAGGATCTTCGATGCGCGTCCAAGAAAGTTCAGAGATGTGGATCAATCCATCTGCGCCACCGATATCTACGAATGCACCGAACTCACGCAGGCTGGTAACGACCCCTTTTCGATGCTCACCCTCTTTTAAAGCTTTGATCACATCCGCTTTCTGGTCCTGCCGCCATTTTCGGATTGCTTTACGCTCTGACAAAACGAGGCGCCTGCGTTGAGGATCGACCTCAATTATCTTAAGCGGTATCTGCTTTCCTACCATCTTATTAAAAAAGCTCAGCCGCTCTTCCTCATTCAGCCCGCGCGGCAATCCGCTCAGGTGAGATGCCGGGATAAAACCCGTGATATTTCCAAATGGCACGAGGAGACCACCCTTGTTGAAACTGGTCGCCTCTGCATTGAAGAGCTCATCATTAATCATTACACGCCGAGCTTCGAGCCAATCTCCGCTCTCACGTGCTTGCGAAATTGAGACAAGTAAATTGCCATCAGGATCAACCGGATCAATGACCATCACAGAAACCAGGTCGCCTGACTTCAAACGGGCATCCTCTTCAGGTATTTTATCAAGGTCCGATTGCGGAATAACGCCATCACGCTTCTGCCCCAAATCGACGATCAACCCATGGGAATCTTGAGCAATCACAGTACCTTGCAGCAAATCCCCTCGCTCAGGGGCCGCAAAGCGGTCATCACTCGCGAGCAGTGCTTTTAGATCATCCCCCGCGTCGGTCATCCTTACTCACCCCGGTTAAATGAAATCACCTGGTCAGCGCATTCCCAGACCGACCAGGCTACCATGTTAATCCGACGAACTCTGTTAATCGGATGCTCGCTCTGGCGCACTCCTTTGATAATCTCGCAAAGACCAAATTCTATACTGGCCTGCGAACGCATTGCCATTATACTCAGCCACCTGGGCAATGTCAATCAAGCGTTGTTTACAAGCAATCAACAAGGGAATTTTAGACGCTCTGAGGCATTCCTCAATCATTATATGGAATCCGCCGCAAGGACAGCTTCTCCCTTGACATAAATCATCTTGCTCACAGGAGAAACTGACAGTCCTTATCTATTCAGGTTCGTCGAGGAGCACCCGGTCAGGTCCTTGGTCCACTTCCCAGGGGTAGACAATATGGGCATCTGTGCTTGCGGCGAAATAATCAGGCCGCAGCTGGCCGAAGAGATTTCGATATGGGTTGTAATGCAGGACGCATGTGAGGGGCATCCCCTCTACCGCAACGATCCGGTTACGAACGGCTGTAATCGTCCGCCCCGATCCCCAAACATCATCAACAACGAGCAGTTTGCGACCATCTAATTGATCGTCATCTGGAAATTGGATGAACTGTGGCCAAGCCAGGAGTTTCGCAGTATCAATCTTTGAGGCGAAAGGAAAATCCACCGCGGCGGTAAGTACACTTTCAATATTGAGCGCCTCGCACAACAATCCGCCCGGGATGATCCCACCACGAGTGATGATCACCATTGCCTCGAATTCCATCTGAAACTGTGGGACGAGGTGGTCAATCAGCTTTTCAACCTCTTCCCAGGAGATCAATTCTGTCCGTTGAGGCATTCTAATTCACCAAGAATAGCGTGGAAGCGGATATTAGCACCGGTGAATATCATTGACAAATGCGGGTGGTATCTGCGGACCGCAATTTGATTTGATCCAATGGAGATCTGCCTTAATCAACCGTGCCATAATTGGAGAACGAGTTAGCAAATCTCTGGTGTGTCGCTATAAAGCCTTAATCGCCTCTAGGAATTCATCCCATTCCTCACGGAAAAAATGCAATGTGACGGTCCCGAGCTCAACATGGATTGTAGTTTCTCCATCCGGCTCTTCTGCCATCCAGACGATGAAATTAGTCGTCTCAGATAAGATTTTCGTTGAGATTTCTTCGGAATCTGTCATTTTTGCACACCTCCAGTGAATGGAATCGCTTGAAGACTTCAATACTTTCGAGAAACGTGATCGGGCTTCCTCAGTATATGAGCCGGTATTGAAAAAGGCGAGAACGGAATGTAATCATGACACTCCTAAATGCCTTTTAAGAATACGGGAGCCTCCAGTTAATCGCGTGGTAGAGCACGGCGACATAGAGCCGTGTCACTCAATCCTGCGAGTTCTTGCCCTGATCCCATCGCGTCTTAATGGCTTGCCAGATTCTCGGGAGAATCGTTTCTTTTGGAGTGCGCTCCGCTAAGACATCGATCGGCGGATCCCAAGGGGAGAGATCAGACATCTTCCGGTAAACATAACGCCCCAAGAGGATGAATGAGGCTATTGTAGGAGCGGAGAGCAACAACCCGATGACCCCCGCCAGGCTTGCGCCTACGACCAACCCCACCAGGATCAAGGCAGGATGCAGATTCAACGTGGTGCCCATGATGCGTGGAACAATGAATATATCGATTGATTGATCCAGTATAACGACACAAATAACGATAACTCCGGCGTAGGCTAGGGGCAGCAAACTAAACCAATTCGACGGTTGGAATAGACCGACAATCGCGGCGATAAATCCTGCTGTTACAGGACCAACTATGGGGACAAACTTCGCTAATCCACCTAAAACTCCCAGGCCGATAGGGAATCGAACACCCAGGATCTGCATGAGCAAATACGTGAGAAATGCTGTAATGGTTACGATGATAAGTTGTCCGCGCAGGAAAGCTTGCCAGATCCTGAGCAGTTCTCTCTGCATCCGCTGGATATCCTGCTTATAACCAGGTATTGAGATATTCTTTAGGACTGCTCGGATACGGCGATAATCGAAAATCAAAAAGGAAGTAATCGCAAGGACAAGGAGGATTCGAGACAGTGATTCAATCACGCCACTGGCGAGGAATGTGATTAGCGAACTGACTTCGCCGAGCGCCGGTTGAATGGCCGCGATTACCTGTTCTCCGACCGCGGCAAGATCAAACTGAGAGAATTCAATCACCCATGGTCCGAGTTGATAGGTTTGCTGACTCAGGTGTTCAAGTTGTACGGGTAAATCGAGCAGAAATCGTTGAACGATAAGAAATAACGCCTGGAGCTGCTGTACGATAGCAAAACCCATTATCGTTGAAGCGCCGATTAGGAGCAGGATGAGAAGCAGCATCGCGATTGTCGCCGCCAAACCCCAGGGTATTTTCATCCTTACACACATGAATTGCACAACGGGGACGATGACAATGGTCAGGATTGGAGCCAGAACGAGAATCGGAATGACATGCTGGAATCGAACCAACATCCCAGCCAAGATCATCATCACTGCCAGGGCAACAAGTGCCTTCGTCGCTACACCCCATTTCGGTGAATCTTCCAGCCTCTCAGTCATTCGACATCCTCATTTTCCACATCTTCCTCCGCAGCTTGAAAACAATTTCGCAGACGCGCGATCCACCCCCTCAAGGACTCAAGTCGATCTCCGGATGTGCTAGGCTTAACAACCTTCGTTCTAGGAGGGGCAATTTCAACCACTTTACTATACAAATAACCGCTGCCGAGTCGCAAGGTTGCCACAACAGGTGCAGCCAATAGAATACCAAAGAACCCTGCCAAAATACCGCCCGCTAATACTGCAATAAAAACCACCAATGGATGAATATCCAAACTCTCCCCCATGATGCGCGGGACGAGGATGAGATTCTCCACTTGTTGAATTAACAAGAAAATCCCAACAATCAATAATGTATACCCTAATGGCGTCAAGCCCCAGGGGTTCAGGAGTTGGAAGAGGGCAATAAGAGTTGCGAATATCCCGGTGATGACAGGACCAAACATGGGGATCAACTCCATAAAGCCAGCGATTACACCAACAGCGATGGGGAAGTCCAAGCCAACGATAGTCATCAAAACTGAAGTAATCACACCCACGATCACACCCAGAAGTACTTGCCCCCTGAGAAAAGCCCGCCATATCCGGTTTGTCTGGGTGAGAAGGTGATCAAAATCCTGTTGATAGGAAGCGGGGATAATCGTACGGAAGGCAGGTCTGAGTAGTTCGAAATCCACGAGGAAGTAATAACTCATCACAATCATCAAAAGGAATGTTGTGACGCCAGAGATAGCCGCGACGGCAAACGAGCCAATCAAAGAACCTGCTCTTGTGAGCAGCGGGCTCAAGGATGAAGCAAGGTTTGTGAGGAGAGGAGAAACATTCATCTCCCTCAAATCAACTTCAAAGCGCCAGATTTTAATAGTTTGATTTGCCAGAGTTTCGATCATGGCTGGAAGTTGCTCTACGATGGATGACAAATATGAGGCCAAATCAACAACTCGCTGTGAAAACGCCACCCCCAAGCCAGTCGTCACACTGAGAATAAGCACAGCGGATAATAGGAGCATGAAAAACGCTACCAAACCCTTTGGCATACGCGTTTTCTCCGTCACCCAACTTGTCAGGGGATGAAGAATGTAGGCAAACAGAAACGCAAGGATTACAGGGAGTAACAGGCTCCTGAGAAGGTAGATAAACAGGATGCCCAATAACGCCCCCAAGATAGCCACGACCAGCCTGGTAGCTGGCTGCCAGGGCGGAGAGGTTAAATGTCCTCGGGGAGTCTGATCTGTCATTCGCGACCAATCCAATATGTACGTGAAGGTCGACCATCCCGCCGACCTATGAAAGGATCTCGCTTCTGGTCGATACCAGTGAGTCGATTCTATTCAAAGCAGTGATAGATTACAAATAGCATTAGGTGGAGTTTTAAAATCCTTAAATAACACGCCCTCCGATCTAGAGGGCGTGTTTTGATTTTTCCAAGATGGGTTATCCCTTTAATAGGAGCCCAACGATCACTTTTTGTTTCCTCGATATTTGGAACTCCCTCCGCTGTGTCGGCGATCTCCTCCCCCACTTGATCGTCGGCCACTAGGACGGCGATCGTTCTCCATTGCTTCCTCAAGCGTCCACCCCTCTAGAACAGCCTTGCGAGAGAGGCGGATTTTTCCATCCTGCCCGACATTCGTCACCATAACGGTGATTTCTTCACCAACCCGGGCGACGTCCTCCACCTTTTCCGTGTGTTCACTGTCCAGCTGCGAGATGTGGACCAGCCCATCCGTCCCCGGTAAGATCTCGACGAATGCGCCGAAATCCGTTGTTCGAACGACCTTGCCAGTATAGATCCGGCCTGAGACTGCTTCTTCGACCAACCCTTCGACCATTTCTTTTGCGGCTTTGGAGCTATCCCCATCGGCTGCAGAGATGAATACCGTTCCATCATCTTCTATGTCGATGCGTGTACCGGTCGTCTCTTGAATATTGCGGATCATTTTTCCACCCGGACCGATAATCGCGCCAATTTTCTCAGGATCGATTTTGACAATGGTCATCCGCGGGACATGCGGCTTTAGTTCTTCGCGCGGCGCCGAGATGGCCTCTTTGATCTTCTCGAGTATGAAGAGTCTCGCATCGCGTGCTTGTGCTAAAGCCTCTGACAATAATTCGGAGGTAATGCCCGAGATCTTAATGTCCATCTGCAACGCGGTGATGCCCTTGCGAGTCCCAGCGACCTTGAAGTCCATATCTCCGAGATGATCTTCCAAGCCCAGGATATCGGTAAGGATCACAGCTTGATCGCCTTCCTTGATCAGCCCCATGGCGATCCCTGCCACTGGTTCGCTAATCGGCACGCCTGTATCCATCAAAGCGAGAGTTGAACCGCACACTGAAGCCATCGAACTGGAGCCGTTCGATGAGAGCACTTCAGAGACAAGGCGCATCGTGTAAGGGAACTCTTCCTGCGGAGGAATTACGGGCAGTAAAGCGCGTTCGGCTAAAGAGCCATGCCCGATCTCCCTTCGGGAGGCGCCGCGTAAGAACTTGGTTTCCCCAACCGAGAAGGGCGGGAAATTGTAATGGTGCATATATCGCTTCTCATTCCTCGGGGATAGACCATCAAGCTCCTGCCGCTCACGCGGAGTGCCGACCGTAGCCAGCGTTAACACCTGTGTCTCCCCTCGAGTGAACAACCCAGAGCCGTGAGTTCGCGGGCTGAAATCTACCTCAGCATGAATCTCGCGAATATCCTTTGGACCACGACCGTCCGTTCGAGTCTTTGTCTCGAGAATAAGCGATCGCACGGCAGCCTTGTGTACTTTTTCAAAAGCTTCACGGACGTTGGCGACGTCCCAATCTTCCTCATCCGCGAACGCTTCCAAGGCTTCGTCTCGCAATGCGTTCAAAGCCTCGGTTTGCTCCGCTTTCTTTCTAGGTTTACTGACGAGTTCCTGAACACGCCCTTCGAGCCATTTGGAAACTTTCGTTTGGATTTCGTCGCTGATTTGGAAGGATGTGTAGGAGCATTTCGGTTTACCGACTTCAGCCTGCATTTGCGCTTGCAGATCGATGAGTGACTTAATCGCCTCTTGCCCAGCCTCAAATGCCTTGATGATTTCTGCCTCTTCGATTTCCTTTGCTCCAGCCTCCACCATCATGATCGCCTCGCTTGTACCGGCGATCACCAAATCTAAGTCGGACTCATCCATGACTTCAAAAGACGGGTTGATAACGAAATTTCCGTCCTGGATGGCCACACGGACGGTGCCTACCGGCCCGGCAAAGGGGATATCCGCAATCGTGAGGGCAGCTGATGCTCCCAGAAGGCCAAGGACATCCAGTGGTGTTTCCCCATCGGATGAGAGCGCGTACAGGATCACCTGGACCTCGTTGCGCATATCCTTTGGGAATAGTGGACGGATCGTCCGATCTGTCAATCGCGAAGTGATTATCGCACCCTCGGTCGGTCGACCTTCCCGACGGAAAAAGGAACCGGGAATGCGCCCTCCGGCATAAAGCCGCTCTTCATAATCAACAGTGAGTGGGAAGAACCCCAGTCCTTCCCGGGGTTTCTTGCTCATCGTTGCAGTAGCGAGGAGGACACTGTCCCCTTGGCGCACCGTTACGGCACCGCCCGCCTGACCGGCGAGTTTGCCCGTGGAGAGCGTGATGGTCTTACCGCCTACTGTTGTTTCAAATGACTTTTCTTCATACATAAAAATATCCCTCCCGCATCTTCAACTTATGCGAGTCAGGGACTGGGGAATGACCGTCAGTTCGCAGATATCCTCACTGATGGGCGTTCTCCAATTCCCAACCCAAGCCAATAGTCAGATGCGTTTTCCTAGGTTGTTTTTCTGAGGCCTTTGTTTCCGATTGACGACCTCTTTATAGAGAAATATACGAGCAAGTATCTAACTCACCTGCTCCTCTGTTCTCGACATTATTATTTCCGGCGAATACTTAAACTTTCTGTAATTGCTAGATAGGAAGCTGCATCCTTCCTTTTCAAATAATTTAGCAGTTTCCTTCGCCTTCCAACAAGCTTCAATAGACCCCGTCGTGATGATTCGTCATGTTTATGAAGGCGTAGATGATCTGTAAGTTGTCCAATTCGACGAGACAAGATCGCGATTTGGACTTCCGGTGAGCCTGTATCATTTTCATGACGGTGGTACTCACCGATAAGCTGGTTTTTATCTTCTTTTGTTAGTGCCATGACATCTGCTCCTCCGCAGGTCACTCGGCCTGAAGTTCATTTGCCTACTAAACCCAACCGCAAGCCAGTCTAGTCATACGATGGGCGAATTATACCAGAACCACTCACGCTCGGCTCACAGAACGCGAATGATCGCCTCACGATAGTTATCTGGCAGGGATTCAGTCGTGCTCCGGATAAGACGCTTGACACTTGGATGTCCTGCTTTATTTTCGTCCAAGAGGAATTTCGTTGTCTCTGCAGGAGACTTTTTAGCCAACTGACGCATTAACCCATAGAGGGATTGAACACTCTCCCCGCGAACCTTCGCGCTAATTCCGTGAAGGATTCGGAAGGTCTCGGGGAGATATTTATCAAATGTCGAGTCCCGGGATGCGTTCGTGATCAGAAGAAGCGCGAGATGGCGCACTTGTAGTCGTTGGTCATTAATCCATCTTTTAAGCATCTGAAGAAAGATCTCAGGATCTTGTTCGCGCCAAACAGATAAACCATCCGAGGCAAGCCACTCCAAGGCGACGACATCCTCGCAGGTCTCCGCCCACGCTTCAGCGTAGATGGACGCATTCTCTGGTGAGGTTTTATTCAACAAGCACGCGGCAACAAAACGCCCCTCACGCACACCTGTGTTCCACATTAGCTCAGCCGCCTCCAACCAGTCCCTTTGCTCCTCGTGCTCGAACCGCTGAATATCCATGCACAGTGTCCTCATTACGGGTCGAGAGACACGGAGAACACGCGCTGTTTCTACCTGTCCTATTGCGGTATTTCTGCGTTTTGTGCGGTCGGCGTAGAACTCAAGCAGTTCATAGCAGGCGCGCGCGAACCGCCCTGGCTCTCCCAGGAGCATAAGAACGCCCTCTATTCGTCGGCTCAGGTTCTCGGGGTTAACCGCAGGCATGGCAGGCTTTGAAAATCAAATCCTCTCTTGGGTTTTTGACCTTGACCTTTTTACGCCATCTCTATTGCAGAAAAGCTGAATTGAAGACTATCCGAGGCATACAATCCTTTCAATTAAGACGCCTCTCAATCGCACTTTCAACAGGTATAAGCCAGACGGATTCAAGCTGCTTTGCTCTCGTTAGCAAGAGGGGTTCCGGAGTTACCGCCAGCAAGTCGATCCAGTCCTGGATAAACCGCCACATCAGTGCATGATCCCAGATCTCGGACCAAACATCTTCCTCCCAACGAATTCCTGCTCGCCTCATCATGTTGTCTCGATAACACTCCACCATCTCATCTTGGCTCAGGGGTAGATCATCAAACCACCAGGCGCTCTTATTGATGAATACGATCAAATCTAGCACTCCCGGTCCCACTCCTGCCAGTTGCCAATCATAGACAATCTGTCTACGACCATGTGCAGCAGCGATGTTGCCTGGCCAGTAATCTCCATGCAGCAGTGTACTGGGCTGGCTGATCAACGGAGCGATCACTTGCTCAGCCTTCTCAATGAGTTGTTTATACAGCTCAATTCGGCGGGGTTTATCGGCAATTAAAATCGGGCGCTTGATTTCCATGATGCGCGAGAGCGCTTGAGCCGCTGCAGTTATATGGACATCGAAATCCCCCTCTAATGCCCTGCTCAGCCACGGGAAGGCATAGAGATCCTCTCCAAGTGCCCAAAAGCGGTCGTGAAGTACAGCCATCATATCGATCGCTTGAAGATAGTCATCTTTACTCCACTGCTCTGGATCGGACGCCTGAGGGAGAAGCTCCAGGATAAGCCAATCGCCGCTGGGGGAACCTGTGATCATCGAGGGTGTTGCTAATGGCAGATGGTCAGATAGCGAATGGTAAACGCCCACTTCCCGGCGGCCAGCTCCCGCCAGACCAGCCCGTGTCGTGCCATGCGTCTCCTTCACCACGAGAATGCATTCCCCTGGTCCATCAGACGCCCGATAATGGACTTTAATGCCCCGAATGCGGCCGATGGATGGTCGGCGATCGTGAAGCGGGTATGGTTCAACCCGTTCTACATGGATTGAAGTGTCCTCGAAATGACGCCGGCAGCCTGCAGTGAGGTTGGCCAGGCTGAAGGGCCAGTTCCACTCTTGCTTATCAGGTGAGATGGTCTGGCTGGAAATCATCATTATTGAATTTCCAAAAAAGGTTTATCTCCGGTGAAAACTGAATGATCAAATGATGAATATTAAATAGACCGCAATTGAAAATTCGACAAGTTTTTCTCAGCGAAATCATCTACCTCAGCGCCTCAGTGGTTCCGGATCGGATTACCATGTACGGTCGTAATTCTCATCCAGCTTGGAAAGCACCGCCGCTTCGAGATCGATTTGACTCACATTCGCCAATTGGATGAGAAAGAGCATTACATCAGCCAACTCGGAGGCTAGTTCATCCTGGTCATCCAGTTCGTCGGCCCACTGGAAAAGCTCTAAGACCTCATTCGCCTCAAGGACCAAGGATACGGCGAGATTCTTTGGCGTTTGGGGCTTTACAGAATCCAAGGCGTACCACCCTTTGGACTGTACAAACGAATGCATGCGTTGTGTTAGTTCTTGTAAGTCCATAGCGAAATCCAGTAAACGCTGGGGGAAAGATAGCTATTCCTGTTACCCCCTGCACACTATACTTGATTCAGATACTCTTTCGAAATTATAGGCACCGCAAATTGGCCTGTCAAAAACAGATCTCCAGGCAGTATTGACCACCTGGAGATCCATATTAATCTGGCTGCTTTACGCTTTTGCGATGTTTTCCACGGACAACGCTGCTGCACTCTTCAATTCTTCTAACTTCGAGAGCCGCTCCCATGGCAAATCCAGGTCATCACGACCGAAGTGCCCATACGCCGCGATCGGTCTATAGATCGGGCGGCGGAGATCGAGGTCACGGATGATCGCGCCCGGCCGGAGATCGAAGATCCCCTCAACCAGACTGCTGATCTTTTCATCCGGAAGGTTCCCTGTGCCAAATGTTTCCACGAAGACAGATAGCGGGCTGGCGACGCCAATGGCATAGGCCACCTGTATCTCGCAGCGATCAGCCAGTCCCGCGGCAACGATGTGCTTCGCTACCCAGCGCGCGGCGTACGCACCAGAGCGGTCCACTTTCGTCGGGTCCTTTCCGCTGAAACATCCACCGCCGTGCCTTCCCATCCCGCCATACGTATCGACGATGATCTTCCGTCCGGTGACGCCAGAATCGCCCATTGGCCCGCCCGTAACGAAGCGGCCGGTTGGATTCACGTAGATCTTTAAATCGCTATCGATCATATCTGCTGGGAGAATCGGCATGATCACATGATCGATCACACCCTGACGAATTTCGTCCTGGCTTACATCTGGAGCATGCTGCGTGCTGATGAGGACGGTATCAATACGCACGGGCTTACCGTAGCTGTATTCGACCGTTACCTGGGATTTACCGTCTGGACGCACCCACGGGAGAGTCCCTGCTTTGCGCACCTCCGCCAGGCGGCGGCTCAAGCGGTGGGCAAGGTCGATCGGCAGGGGCATGAGGGTTTCAGTCTCGTTGCACGCGTAGCCGAACATCATGCCCTGGTCCCCCGCGCCGAGTGTCTCAACTTCCTCATCCGTCACGGAGCCCGAGCGCGTCTCGAGCGCATGATTTACACCCTGGGAGATATCCCCACTTTGTTTGGCGATGGCAACCTGAACACCGCAAGTATGGCCATCGAAGCCCTTCGAGCTGTCATCATAACCAATTTCTGTGATCACCTTGCGGGCAAGCTCATCGTAGTTAATCACCGCTTTAGTTGTGATCTCACCCAGCAGCATGACAAAGCCGGTTTTGGTCGCGACTTCGCAAGCGACACGTGAGCGTGGATCCTGCTCCAGGCAGGCGTCCAAAACGGCGTCTGAAATTTGATCGCAGAGCTTATCGGGGTGCCCCTCTGTAACGGATTCGGATGTAAAAACAGTGCATGGAGACGTCATAAACGTCAGGCTCATATCTGGCCTCCTCATATAAATTGCCCCTTCAACCTGAGAAGGGGCAACAAAACATGCGTTGGCCACCCTCTCATCTTCCAGTACTCCGTCTGTCGGAATTGGCACCACACCGCTTGATGTTCACGGCAGGTTGCCGAGGCTTCACAGGGCCGTTCCCTCCACCTCTCTGGATAAGAGTGTCATGGGGCTATTGAATTGTTGTCGGGAATCATACCATGCGGGATTTTACGTGTCAATTTGGAGCAGGAGGGTGGATGCGTCACATAATCGCCAAAGAGAGAAAATGGGGGTAGGCCCACCCTCATGAGGGCATTCTCACGCACGTTCCTGTCTGATGATGCACAGTCCAGACCGTAAGCTTCAACCGCTAGGTGATGACATGACCCATGGGCTCTTGACAGGATGCCCTATACAGGAAAGACTCAAGGGGTATTACGGCAAGTAAATTGCACTCACCGATCCATCAAAATTTACGCTTTAATGGGTTTATTTATCATCACTTGACCAACCCTGACTAATTCTTATTATGAACCGTATAAAGAACTACCCAGATCTTCGAGACCGCTCCGAGTTCCTGAGCGCAGTGCTCGCTGCGGTCTTTCTTCTAGCAATCCTCACCCCAGTTTTCCTCTCTGTGACCGCTCAGACACTCTCCTCAGCAACGATTCGAGGGCTTGTAACAGCCGACACTACCGGGGCTCCGATTCCCAATGCACAAGTCACCATCCCCCTCCTGGGACTACAGACCACGACGAACTCAGCGGGCGAATTCTCGTGGGAGGCGATTCCCCTGAATGATGCTGTGGTGCCGGTGACGGTCCATGTCACTGCCCAGAACTTTGGGGGTTGGACTTTACAAGACGTGCGTGTTCTGCGCGACGAGACCTTGATCATCAAGGCAATACTGGAGAAGAGTCCAGTTACGATCGTCGTCCCACCTCCATCGAATGAGCGAACCTTACCCCCCGATCCTCTAGCCGCGATGGGGGCAGCCGAATCTGGTGGACCTATTGGCGCGCCGGGTGATTTCCCCATCCCGCACACAATTCGAGTTCGCGTGACTGGCAACCCCTATTGCAACACCACCATTCCATACACCGTCGAAGTTGTCGACTTCAAGGAATACGTAAAACATGTACTCCCGAATGAATGGTGGGCTTCATGGCCGGGGGAATCCCTGAGGGCTGGAGCAATGGCAGCCAAGATGTATGCATGGTATTGGATCGCTGCTGGGGGTAAGTGGGATGATGCTGATGTTTATGACAGCACTTGTGATCAAGTCTACAACCCGGCGGTTGAGTATGAAAGTACAAACCTAGCCGTCGATTTTACATGGAACTGGCTGATGATGCGTGATTCGCAGTTTATTTTGACTCAATATCGAGCTTTTGATTCTCAATGTGGAAGCGCGGACTGCATGGGCCAATGGGATTCCCGTGATAAGGCCTTGAACAGTTGGACTTGGGATGAGATCCTGCTCTTCTATTATGACCCCGCAGCTCTCGAGCCGGTATGGAACCCACCCGGAGGCTATTCTCTGCGCTTCAATGGGATTTACAACGACGAGGAGAATCGGGTTCTAATCCCTGTGGATGATCCCGCCACGACCGACCCTGGGCCGCCGGTCGACGTAGGCGGCGATGATTTCTCGCTTGAATTCTGGATTAAAGCCTCCCCGGGGGAAAACAACGCACCCTCCGCTTCCTGTGGTCCTAATACAGCCTGGCAGCAAGGGAATCTACTCTTCGATCGAGACCGAAATGGTGCCGATCGCGATTTTGGTCTCTCACTGGCCAACGGTCAGATGGTTTTCGGTGTGTCAGGTGACGGAACCGGTGATTTGAGTATCTGCGGCACAACAGACATTGCGGATGACAACTGGCACCACGTCGCTGTTCAGCGTCGGTTTTCCGATGGGTACCTCTGGTTGTATGTCGATGGTGTGTTGGAGGCTGAGGCAGACGGTCCTGACGGTGACATCTCCTACCCCGACGATGCCGTCCCACCCGATACGTGCGGCCCTTTAGGGACGGGTTCCTGTACGCCTTACGATCCCATGCTGGCCATCGGCGCCGAGAAGCACAGCATGGATGTCACGTCACCATCTTTCAACGGCTGGCTGGATGAGATCCGTTTTTCGAATGTCTTACGCTATAGTGCGGACTTTAGCCCCCCTGCCGATCCGTTTGACACCGACCCAGACACCGTGGCGCTTTACACACTGAATGAGGGCTACGGGAATTTAATTCACGACACTTCCAGCGCGACCGGCGGACCCAGCGACGGTTCTCGCATCTATGGCGGCGCCATCAATGGTCCCGAGTGGAGCCTGGACACCATTTGGTATGTCCCACCGCCGACGCCAACGGCGACACCTACCCCCACCCCGATACCGGAGACGTCCACCCCGACACCTGATACTCCTTCCCTGACACCGGAGACTCCCACCCCAACACACGATACTCCCGTTCCGATACCGGAGACGCCGACTTCGGCTTCACCTACACCGACGCTGGAGACTCCCCCCCCAATGTCTGATACGTCCACCCCGTCGCCGGTTACGCCAATCTACACAACATCTCCAACTCCCGTTACCCCATCGCCGACTCCAACTTCACCTTCAGCTACACCAATTCCAACACAGACACCCATATCTTCGTTAACCCCCACACCAGAAGCTATAGACATCAATGCGGACGGAAAGGTTGACATCGTGGATGTCCAACTCTGTATCAATGTGTTCTTAGGAGTCGAGTTAGATCCTGACATCTCTACGAAGGCTGACATTAACGGCGATGGGAATATCAATGTTATTGACGTTCAACAAATTGTGAATGCCATCCTGATGGGATAGTTCCTTACTGAGATAACGAATCACAAACCTTGTAGAAATCACAGTGGTGGAATAGCCAAGCAAGCTATGATGGGTTCCTGGGTCAGGAAAAGAAAACATGTTACGTATCTGCCATAAATAAGAGATCTGCGGAGATCATCACCCGTGTATTCTTCCGCATGCGAGAACACAAATTTGGCATGGATAATGCACAATTAAAAAGAAGATTAGGGGCTACTCAGGCTGATCACTGTATTACCATTTCTAGGAGCGACGAAGAATCTCGCACAATCGAGTGATCTTCAGAGCACGGCTGAGTAGTAATAAAGGTAAATGCTAAGAACTCGTCATTGAGTCTGAGTTTATTCCAACTCCAGCGAGGACTATAGAATGATTGAATCCACGCGGTTGCAGGAATAGCATTGTAGATTAGGCAGAAAAACTAGAATCGAACGAAGTATACGTATTGATGAGATCTCTTATCCGCAAAGCACAAAAAATCCACGGTTCTTGCAAGCCATGGAACTGGCTCTCTTTGCCCATCTTTGCGGCGATTCTCATCGCAGGAATTTTTGCGGGCTTCTGGAACCCTCCACACGCCTTGGCACATTTAATTTACCCAACAAAGGGCAGCCTAACGAATACCGAAGGGTCAAACACGGTCCAGTTCCAGTCTGTGCAATCACTCTTATCAGATAATCAATTCGTCTGGGGACCCAATGTCGGCGACTTCAACATCGAAGCGTTTCTCAACAAACAGGGTTCTCCACTCGCTTCCTATGCAATGAGTATCGAAAGCTGGGCGCGTTATTACTCCATCAATCCCAGAGTTGTCTTGGCTCTTCTTGAATCGAATTTCGAATTAATTTCAAAATTCGATTCTTCAGCCAACCCGGACACTGTCCACCAGCTCATTGAACAAACAAGCGCTGACCTATCTTTAGCCTTCTACCAACACATGTACAAGTTGGGGTCCCGCCGGAAAGGCAGGGCACCACTTTTCGCCCAGAGCAGCCAAAGTTTCAAGTTCGAAGACGGCACGCTTGCAGAATTGACATGGAGCCCTTCCTCAGCCAGTTACGCCCTGGCTGCAGTGGAGTCGAAAGGAAGACTTCAGAATCCCAGGCTCAACTCGCAGGCGCTTGGAGGAATTGGAAACTTTGAAGCTGCTTTTGGGTATTTTTTCCCTGACACCGATCCCCTCGACACATCGAATAATTTAGAACCGGAAACAACGCCCCCTGATGACTACTTCCAGCTTCCATTTCCGCTAGGTGCGACCTGGACTTTCTCTGGAGTTCACAGCTGGTCAGGAGGGGACGCGTACCCGGACCGTTCGTCCTTGGATTTCTCCACTCCGTGGAGCAATTACCCTGACGCACCCTACAAGAACACCGTCGCTGCAGCCCCTGGCGATGCCGTTATCCATGAACCAAACCCTGCGATCACCGACATACCCTGCTGGGTGGAGATCGACCATGGCGGCGGATGGAGTACCCACTATTACCACCTGGTGAACCTGGGATCGAGCGGAGCAGTGGGTCCAATGAGCAGTAATCAACTTGTCGGAGGAATAGGCACTGAGACATGCAATGGGGGCTGGGCCTCCGGTCCCCACGTCCATTTTTCCCTCTTCTACAACGGTGCCCCCTACGATTTGGAAGGCTTAAAATTATCCGGCTGGACAATTCATGCAGGACCTAGTGGCGAAAACACATATTTTTCTGGGAGTTTCGAACGCGATGGGGTTACATTGACCCCTTGGAACTGGTTGACGAACGATTATCAAATCTATTACGGTAACACTCTGGATTACAGTCTGCGCTTTTTCGGTGACACATCCAGCGACGTCGACCGGCTGAAAATCCCCATCGACGACCCGGCACGCGCAAACCCCGGTCCGCCTTTGGACCTCGGGTATCATGACTTTGTTGTCGAGTGGTGGATGAAAGCCAACCCCGGTGATAATTCAGCGCCGGCTATAACATGCGGTGCGAATGATAATTGGAAGGCGGGTAACATCATCTTCGATCGCACCCGTTCAGCGGGGACTCACGAGTGGGGAGTCTCACTTGCAGAAGGAAATATTACCTTCGGTGTTACCGGACCCTCCGGGGATAGACTCACGATTTGCAGTACCGCCCGCGTGGATGATGGCGAATGGCATCACATCTTGATCCAACGCAACCGTTGGGATTCCTCAAGTGGCGCTTATTTCGACGGGTCGCTCTGGCTCTTTATCGACGGCGTACTCCAAGCGACAGAAGCGGGACCCCGAGGTGATATCAGTTATCCCGACAGCGCTACGCCAGCTGCATCTTGCGGTTCATTTGGGACCGAGGTTTGCAAAGACGAGTCCTATCTAGTTATCGGTGGTGGAAGGGATGGTATCGGTCTTTCCTTCACAGGGGGGATCGATGATATCCGTACTTCAGGCTGGCTCCGTTATCTCGCTAATTTCACACCTCCTACTGAGCCGCATGTAGCCGATGCTCAGACAGTTGGACTCCTGCGTTTCAACACCGGATCCGGGAATGTTGTTTACGATACCGGCGGATATGACAGCGGCACGAGTAACGGGTGGCTTTATATGGGCGGCTCGCCTGCCGGTCCTGAGTGGTCTTCCGAGAATCCATTCGGCATCCTTCACCCCACGCCAACGCCCGGTTCCACAACACCGACATCAACATCGACTCCTACGCCCACACCTACTGCGACAGAGACAGCAACCGCCACATCCACTACAACGCCTACAGATACACCGACCGAGACACCTACCGCCACATCCACTGCAACGCCGATAGATACACCAACCAAGACGCCTACAGTCACATACACACCGGCACCGTCTGAAACCGCAGTTGTATCGCCAACACCAACGACTTTGCCTTCAGCTACAACAACGCCTTCTGCAACTGCGACCGCAGGACCGACAGACACCCCTGCAGCAACACCAACACCAATATCTTCACCGGAATCCGGGGATCTCAACGCGGACGGGATGATTAACATCGTGGATGTTCAGCTCTGCATCAATGTCTTCCTGGGTGTCGAGCTGGATGCTGGTATCACCACACGAGCTGATGTAAATTCTGACGGCAGCGTTAATGTTTTGGACGTGCAGCAGTTGGTCAATACGATCCTCTTGGGCTAGAACGTAAATAAAATCGGGGAAACCGTCATCTTGTGCGAAAGATCGAGAGACAATGAATAAAATAATTATTCGAGTGAAATGAGCGAGCAATGAGAGCGAAAATCATTCCAGCCATCCTAGTTTTAATCGTGTCCCACGCTTCTGCAATCGGAACAGGGGCTCAGTCCTCAAGTGCGACATTGTCATCCGGAAGCGGTTCCGGGATGGCTGGCGATACCGGCATCTCCATACCAGTGACCTTGAACTCCGACCCGGGGACTCAGGTATCCGGTTTGAGTTTCGATCTGACCTTCGATAACAGCCTAATCTCAGTATGCCCACCCCCTGGTGGGTGTGTTACGATTGGCTCGGCAGCCTCCTCGGCAAGCAAATCTATTTCATACTCCACCCCTTCACCCGGAAGAGTCAGCGTTATTATCATCGGATTTAATCAGGACGTGATCCCAGATGGAGTCGTTGCGAACATCATCTTCAATGTCAGCGCAAGTGCAGCCCCAGGGACTTCACCGTTATCTCTAGGTAATGCCGCCGCCACGGACCCGGGTGCCACCACCAGTGTCACTTTGAGCTTGTCAAACGGATCATTTACCGTGACCGCTCCTCCGCCTACATCTACACCGGTACCACCACCATCTGATACACCAACTCCAACGAGCACACGCACACCGACAGCCACACAGGTGCCATCAGGAGGCGCAACCCAAACCCCGACCCTATCCGCCACCAATACATCATCAGCCCCCGGCATTGCATCGCCGACGCTGAAACCCACCCTGATCTCAACATCTAAGAACACTCCTGCTTATACCCCGACTGTTGACATGACCGCCACGTCTTCCATCGAGATGGACATGACTCCTACCTCAGATGAAGTGGTGTCGAAGGAGATGGCTCAATCTATCGAGATGTCGATCATGGCGACCATGACTGCCCTCGCAGAAATCGATGCGCAGGTTGCCGCAACGGGAACCGCTTTAGCCGCCTCCGCAGGGGAACTGGATAGTGCAACCAGTGATTCGGAGTCCGGAGGAGGTCTCGTTTTCTCTAATCCGCTACTGTGGCCTACAATCCTTGGGATTAGTGTTGGAGCAGTTGTCCTATCGATATTAGGCGTTCGGGTGGTTCGTAGACGTCGCGGTAGTCGCTAGAGGCACGTGGGTTCATCGGGGAACGAGCTTCGCTTGGCATAGAAAAAAGAATTCGGATTAAAGCAGATAGGTGAGGGTGAAAAACCTTAGACAGCCAGAGTTAGTTGGCCCCCTATGACTCAAAATTCGTAACAAGCCCCTCGATCCGATCAAAACTAAATTCGATTAGTCTCTCCAACTCATTCGCCGCAGCACGATATCGTTCCAAGGATCCTCCAACGGGATCCGCAAAATCACCCTCCTGGCCCGCTATTTCACGCATCAGATAGATGCGATCCGCTAATTGAGGGTTCTGCTCCTGGAGTACCGTTTTATGCCTCTGCTCCATCACCAGAGTCAGGTCAAATTGCTTCAATAGCGTCGATTCGGCAGGTTGAGAGAAATGCTGCGAGAGGTCCAGACCACGCTCCTCCATTACCTTTTGAGCATTTGTGGTCGCGCGGGAACCGTCATAAGCCCAAACACCGGCTGATTCCACGCGCCAGTCGTCCGCTTCCCCTTTTTCTTCGAGCAGTTGTCTGAAGAGTACCTCAGCCATAGGCGACCGGCATTGATTCGCCGAACACACAAACAGGATTGAGGGCATGATGGTTCAAATCCTCAACTACGGTCAGAACTGTCCCAGGATATGGAGGTGGCGATAGAGCTCAGAACCGGAAACGAGGGCGAGGCGTCCATCAGAATCATCGGCGAATTTCCGGCAAGAGGAAGTAAAGTCGGAGGTAGTGATGAGATACGCTCCAACACAATCACGACGCATTTCCATGGCTTTCATGAGCGCTCGCGCTTTGGCAATGCCGACATTTTTCTGAGTGCTCATCGAGCGCACCAAGACCCGCTCGATCTCCCCTTCACTTTCGCGCCAGGCAAGAAGATAATTACCTTCTTCATCCCCCTCGTCGAGAGGCTCAACCTCCGTATAGCCAAGAGCTTTGATAAAGGTCTCAACGGCGGCGTTCAACGTATCTGGCGACAGTTCCGCCAAACGATCACGAAGGATTGCTGTACCCGGGAGAATCCCGGTCCCAATCGGCTGCTTTACGGGTGTCCGCTCCGGTTCTTTCCCGCTCGGGATCTCCAGGATGCGGTGAAGCCACTCATCCAGTGTAATCCGCCCTTCCAGTTCGGTGGGCTGCGTCTCTTCTGGAACATCTGAGGGGAGCAGCCCTTTTTCGGTTAGCAGCGCGTAGATTCGCTCATCAATCGTCCCCGCTACCCAGAACTCATACACATTTAAGGGGATCGAGCGGAAAATCTGCGGGTGGAGCCTCATCTCCGCTCTCACGCGTACCGCTGGATTCCATTGATGGTCAAAATGAACAATATAAGTCGCCTCAACCAACGCCTCATCTCCCGTCCGCGTACCCATCTCGAGCAGGAGAACATGCCAATGTTCCTGAGCGCGAAATGCGTCCAGGACCTTTACTCGTTGCTCTTCGGGGGCTTCCTTTACCAATTTTAAAACCCCATAGGGCTCGAGGACGGGTTGGAGAAGATCGACCCCTCCTTCGCTGAATTGACTAAAAACCACCATTTTCAATTCCGCCGCAGCGATTTGTTCGACAAGGTCGACCAGAGCTCGCACTTTCGCCCCACTGAGCGATTCGGGCGCGAAGTTAGACGCCCGTTTCAAACGACCAATCGCAGTGTCAATATGGCTTGTGGAGACAGCATCTCCGAGCTGACCCAATCGGTATCGTTCCTCAGCCAGCACATCCTCATAGCGCCGAGTCTGCACATCTTCAAGATCAACCCATATCTCCTGTCTGACCCGCTGCGGAAGATCCGCCTTCAGTTCATCCTTTGCTCGACGCAGGATGTAGGGACGGAGTCTGCGTTGGATGTCTGGCAGCGTAATACCAGCCGCTCCACGAACCTGGTCTGGAGTTAAGAATGAAAACAATCCCACCCAATCATCAACTTCCTTCGGCAGCGCACCTGCCAGAGCCCATCGGATGGGCGCGTCAAGCCGCTGGTACACTCCGGGGAAGGATTGATATCGTAGGCCTGTCGTTTGAATCTGATCAAGAAGGATTAGATCATAGTGCAGCAAATCACCGGAGAGATGTTCCCGCTCAATGTCCGCAGTCAGTGTCTCATAATCCACAAGATACACATGCACAGAGGCATTCCACTGGCGTTTACGAATTTCAGGATCGCCCTTGATGACAGTGAATATTAATCCGGGTGCCCACTGCTCTAGCAAACCCGCCGTCTGTCGTAGCCCACTCTTGTTACAGACGTAGAGAGCTCGATGGATCTCTCCATTCTGGAACTTCGCCATCAGTGCAACACAAGCAGAGACTGTTTTCCCGGTGCCGGGATCATCCGCCAGCAGGAACGCGTCCTTGGCTAACAGCGTATTGACCGCCTCAATCTGATAACCGCGCAGCTCCCCTGGAAGGACCAGCCTCGCAGTCTGCGCGTCGAG